>Ga0182030_10007626_pt1 | contig 22546 bp, 20 predicted proteins | sample 812S3MmetaG_FD_121299 | JGI IMG/M metagenome (GOLD analysis project Ga0182030, IMG submission 121299) | Permafrost microbial communities from Stordalen Mire, Sweden - 812S3M metaG (Illumina Assembly) | ecosystem: Environmental > Terrestrial > Soil > Wetlands > Permafrost | place: Sweden... | reverse complement strand
GGAAATAGGGCATAATGCTGGAAGACCATCGCGCGCTGGAGATCGGTCCCCGTGACCTCTCTGTCGTTGATGAGTACCCGCCCACGGGTCGGACGTGTCAGACCGGCAAGAAGGTCGAGCAGTGTCGACTTCCCGCAGCCACTCGGTCCGACGATGGTTACGAATTCACCCGCTGCGATGTCGAGCGAAAGTCCATCGAGAGCGACGAAGGCACTCGTGCCCCCATGCGTCGCGACCCAGAACGTCTTTGCCACTTCGCTGATACGAATCTTTGGTGTCATGGCTTCACTTTCGGACTCAGTGATCCAATTCGGGAAATGGATTGAATTCATTTGTGTACATGTCCGATGCGCGCGGCGGCGGTCCCAGCAGCTCCCGGCGCGTCGTCAACCATCCAATCCACATATCGAAATCGGCATCGAACAGCCGGCCCCCGGGCGCGTGAATGGATACGCCCCTCCAGTAGCGAAGTAGCGAGGCGTCTTCGTTTCTCTTGCGGTGGTTCAAGATGTTGGACAAGTGAGCGATCACATCGCCTCGGGGCGTTGCACGTGCCCACTCGATGGCTCGGGCGGTTCCTTCGACGAATCGACCCACCGTCGAGCGATGGCTGCGAACAAATTCAGTGCGAAACACGTAGGACGCTGAAGAGAAAGTGCCGTATAGCTCGTAGTCGAAAAATAGTCGGCGAAGCCCACCCCGCTCGATTGCCTTGTCGCGGAACACGCTGCCGAGCACGGCGACGTCGACTTGATGATCACGCAGAGCTTGTTCGCAGCTCACCGGCGGAACCGCGACCATCGCAACGCGACGGGCGTCGTCATCGACGACCCCTTCCCGTCGTAGATATTCACGCAACATCAATTCGGTATGGGCGCCGAGAGTGTTCATAGCGACCGTCTTCCCAATAAGGTCGCTGCCTTTCAAAATGGGACTGTTCTCAAGGACGTAGTACCCATTCCACGATTGGGCATCGACACCATTCGAAGCGATCACTGCCACGATGGGGGCACCCACTGCACGGAGCTTGACGATGGCACCGTTGAAAGCCAATCCGAAATCAACGTCACCCGTGACGACCGATTGTATGTCCTGTGGCCCGCTGATCGTATTTCCAATCCACTCGAGCCGGTCAGGCTGCAGGTACCCCAGATCCTCCGCGAGCTCTGCCAGCGTCACTGTCGACGTCCATCCCTGGTACCGGAGGCCGACACCGTCATCGAGCACGTGGGTCGCTGGGGAATGCTGGAGTCCACGCGAGCACCCTGCGGTCGTGCCCACTATCGCGAGGAATGCGGCACATCGAGCTGCCGACGAGGAGCGATCACCGCAGGGCATACTTTAACGGGACAAGCAGGTTATGTGCCGCTGACTGTGGCGCCCTACCAGGCGTTTCGACGTCGGACCGACGTTCTCAGACCTCCTCGTTCTTTGCGAAAGATATCTTCTCTGAGTGGCCGACGCCTTTGGAGTAGTCGACGATCTCCACGCTCTCCGGTCGGAGGGAGAAGATCCGCACGTTCGCAAGGCCGTCGCGCTCGACTCGCGCCTTGAATCGGGGATTGCGGGCACTCAGCGCCTGCACGGCATTCGCGAGATCGGTCTCGTTCTCCACGATTGTGGTCGTTCCGAGGAAGAGCGCGCTCCTCCAATCGTTGAGTTTTTGTCCTTCAGGCTCGAATAAGAACGACGCCCGCGAGTGCCTCTGTAGCTCTCCCACCTTCGAGGCGTCGGAACGCGTGGAGAAGACGATGTCACGGCTTCGGGTCGCGAAACTTCCGAGTCGCCGCTGGATTGGCGTGCCATCCGATCGCACATAGGCGAGGAGCCCGAATTCGACGCCCTTCGTGTAGTCACTGAAGTCTGCGCTGCTTTCGTTTCCGCTCATCGAAGTAGTCCTTTCGATACGTCCACACGGGACAGTCTCGCAAGCGAAGCAACGGACGTGCCCGCATGAACGAGCGAATAGTCTCGTGTCTCGTTGACGGGACGCAACGTGTTGCTGCGCTTGCAGCATGGTCTCAGCAGGTAACGCTGCCGAATCGACACGTTTCAATCATGCATGGGAAGCGAGCGCGGGTGGCCCAGTTCCTGCTGCAAGCGCTGTGAACGTGAGATCGTGAAACCAAGTCACAAGGAGATAAGCCATGGTGCAGACCGCCGAGTCACAAGAGCAAGCCGGCGCCCACAAGCGCGCAGGGCAAGAGGCGCAAAAGAAGGCACTATACGACGAGCTACGCCTGAAAATAGATCTCTTCGTCGAGGGAATTTCGTTCGATCCGAAGGTCGTCAAGACCTTTCCGATCGGGACGGAGATCCAGGAACAGATACACATATTGTTCGACATGGACCGCGCTCACCATTCCGGCTTCGAGCTTCCGTCGAATTTCTATCTTCCGCGCGGGCTGTTTGCCGCATTCCGCTGGGATCCGGCATCGCCTTACCGTCTCGAATCCGAAGGGGGCCGGCCCGTGGTCTTTCGGCGAAAGGAGCGAGTCGCCGAGATCGAGTTTTACGCCCGACCGGCGTTGCTCGGAATGCGCACGTCCGACGGAGAGGAATTTGGACATATTGCCTCATTCGGACCGGAGGGAAACACCGCAGTTTGCTACAGCAACGAGTGCTCACTCAAGGAGACAGGAGAGGACTGTCTGTACTGCAATATCAACTCGACCGCAGGCGCTTATAGGCGCGAGAACATCTTTATCAAGTCGCCGAAGCAGGTTGGTGACGTCGTGGGCGCAGCGTTCGCTCAGGACCGGGCCAACCATGTCAATATCACGGGCGGCTTCATCCCCGAGCGTCGCGAGCTCGAATATTATGCGGACGTCGCTGACGAAATTCGTGCTCGCACGGGGCTTTCGAGGTTCAACGGCACGGCAGTCCTCGGCGCACCGCTCGATTTTGGGGTGATAGAAAAGTATTGGGAGGCCGGTTACACGACCATCGCGATGAACATCGAGATTTGGGACGAGAACGTTTTCAAAACGATCTGTCCGGGCAAAGACAAGAGGTGCGGCGGCCGCGCGAATTGGGTACGCGCGCTCGAGTACGCCGTTTCGATATTCGGGCGTGGCAATGTGCGCTCGAACATCGTCGCTGGTATCGAGCCGAAGGCATCGATTCTCGAAGGCGTCGAGACGCTGGCCAGCAAGGGTGTCGTGTGTTTCGCTGGCGCGTGGTGTCCGAACCCCGGCTCGGCGCTCGAAGGCCATCGCACGCCGGAGGCCCAGTGGCACGTCGATCTCACTCACAAGGTCGTGGGCATCTACAGGAAATACGGGTTCACGGTCAATCAGCTTTACAATTGCTTGGGGGCGAGCACACCGTTTCACGACCTGCTGCGCATCGAGCTCGGCGACCTCGGAGACGATGGTCGCCTATCGCAGTGGAAGTTTCCTTCGCTCAGGAAGGGGCCATCCGCGCTGGCGTGACGAGACTCCGGAAGTCGGCGCGCTGGCGGCGACTTCCTGCTCGCTGCACGAGACGCGAGTGGTTGGTCAGTCGATTGCGCCCGGCGCATCCACCCGCGGGAATGCCCAAGCCGGAAGCCGTCCGCTCGCCGCTTCACCGGCCTGGATGCGAAAGGCATCAATGCAGGAGTTATGAAATCCGGCGCAAGAGTAAAGCTGCTCGGTCGTGAATCCGTTCTTCGCAAAGATGGACGCGACCTTCAACGTTAGATCGTAGCGCCAATCCGGCTCGGGAGTCCGGTGGCCCTCGAACATGGACCCCGGCTTGCACGGGCGGACGCTTGTAGAACTCAATTGGCGCGAGCAGTTCGTCGTGGAAATAGATGCCTGGCTGACCGTCGACTGAACGAAGGATGTATGGCGAGTCGGCGTCCCATCGAAATCGCGTGAAGAGCCCGTGCGGTAGAAAGAATGCCTCTGGGAGCGCGAGCTCGACCTGATGGCGACGATTCATATCGAATAGGAGGTGACACTGCTCTGTGACCTCCGAGCCGATGCGAAAATGTGTGAGCTCGGACGGATCGAGCGCGATGCCGCGGACGCCGAGCGCAATCTCGAGCCGGAGCTCGTCGAGAAGGGCGGCGCGTGATGCGGCGGACGGAGAAGTAACCGAGGTGGTTGTCGGGGGGGGCGGACACATTCGTAATCGATTGCATGGATCTTCCGACTCCGAGGCAATCTCCGCACCATGCGGCTCGTTCAGGGCGTGCTGAGGGCAAGTACCGTGAGAACGTCCGATCTCAGGCGTGGAACCGTCCAACGTCTGCTTTGCCGATGATGCCCAGCCAACACCTCTCGCGCTGGTCACGCCCCTGAAGCGGAGATCGCAAATGGGCGGGTGGCGAGCAATGAAGACGACGCGTCGAGCTCCGGATAATCCAGATAGCCAGCGTCACCCCCGTTGTAAAACGTTGTGGGATCGGCGTCGTTCCACGGCTCGTCCAGTCGCAATCGCAACACTAAATCGGGATTCGCGATGAATCCGATACCAAACGCCACGAGGTCCGCCTGCGCCTCCTCGATAGCGGAACGGGCGGTAGGGAGCGTTAGGCCTCCGCACACGATGATCGGGCCACCAAATGCACGTTGTATTCGCTGTGCGACGCGCGCGGCAGGCGGCACGCTCACATTCTCGATAAGGTGCACATACGCGATACGCCGCACTCCGAGAGATGTGGCAACATGGGAGAATAGCGCCGACGGGTCGGAGTCGGATGTGCCGTCCTGGACGGTGTGCGGGGAGATGCGCACGCCGACCCGCTCGCGTCCGAGAACCCGAACGGTTGCGTCGACCACTTCGAGCAGCAAACGCGCCCGGTTCTCGACCGAACCTCCGTAGTTGTCGGTGCGACGATTGGAGGAATCCCGCAGGAACTGGTCGAGCAAGAAACCGTTCGCCCCGTGCAGTTCAATCCCATCGAATCCCGCGCGATCGGCATTATCGGCCGCACGCGCGAAGTCGCGCACGAGGTTCCCGATCTCAGCGAGGTCCATGGCCCGAGGAATGGGAAACGCTGCAGGCCCCGCCGGGCCGGGGTAGGTGCCAATAGCAGCCACGGCCGACGGAGCTATCGGAAGTCCGCCACCCGGGATTCGCGAAGGGTCGGCCTTTCGGCCCAAGTGCACGAGTTGCTGGAAGATACGTCCCCCGGCTGCGTGCACGGCATCGGTGACGGACCGCCAGGCGCGGACCTGGCCTTCTGTGTGGATCCCGGGAGTGCCCGGCCTGCTAACGCTCTCGTCGGATATGTGCGTGGACTCCGAGATGATGAGCCCTGCGCTCGCGCGCTGGCGGTAGTAGATCGCCATCGATCGCGTTGGTTCCCGCGATGTCGCGTGCGCCCGCGCGCGGCCGAGCGGCGCCATGACGATTCGATTGGGAAGCGTGATGGGTCCGAGTCGAAAAGGCGTAAAGAGGCTCATAGTCTCGAGCTCCGAGTCGTGGGATCGATCGAGTTCGCAGTGTCTGGGCACGATGCAATGGCCATTCCTCGCGACGATGGGACCAACGTTCGCGATCGACCCGTGCCGGCGAGAGAGCTAAGCCGACCACTTCGCCGGATCGATCGCGCCTTCGCGACGGCTCAATAGCAAGCCATCCGTCTGTCGGCCCCATAGATCGTAGTAGGCGCCACGGCGAGCCAAAAGTACCTTGTGACTCCCGTCCTCGACGATATCGCCGTTCGAGAACACGAGGATCCGATCCATGTGCGCGATTGTCGAGAGCCGGTGGGCAACGACAACGACCGTCTTTCCGATCATCGCCTCGTCGAGCGCTTCTTGAATCGCCCGCTCCGTGATGGAGTCCATGCTCGACGTAGCCTCGTCTAGAACCAGGATCGGCGCATTCTTGAGCATGACCCTCGCGATCGCAATGCGCTGGCGTTGCCCGCCCGAGAGCTTGACGCCTCGCTCGCCAACCAAGGCGTCATACCCTCCGGGCATCGCTGCGATGAACTCGTGGGCGTGAGCCCGACAGGCCGCGCTCTCCACCTCATCGTCCGTGGCGCACATCTTGCCGTAACGGATGTTCTCCCGAAGGCTTCTATGAAATAGGGTCGGGTCCTGTGGAATGATTCCAATTTGGCGATGCAGTGAGTCCTGCGTCAGATCTCGAATATCGTGTCCGTCGATGCATATGCAGCCGCCCTGAGGGTCATACAGCCGCAGCAGCAAGTGAATGAACGTGGACTTGCCCGAGCCGGACAGACCCACCAATCCAACACGCTGACCCGGAGCTATCGAGATTGACAAGTTCCTAAAGACCGATACGCCCTTCGGGTACGCGAACTCGACGCGGTCGAACGCGATTGCGCCTTGCTCAATTGGAGGTTCTCTGGCGTCCACGCGGTCAATCAAATCATGGGGTCGAAAGATCGATTGAACGCCACCATCGACGTTTCCGAGATACTCGAAAAGCTCGAGGAATCGACGGCTCAAGTTTCTCACTTCGCCGATAATCATCAGCGCAAGGCTGACCGCCATCACGAACTGTCCGGCGCTGAGAGCTCCGCTACGCCATAGCTGCACGCACGTCGCGACCATTCCGAGCTTCAAGATTGCCGACGCGACGAACTGGAACGTCCGAACTCGTTCCATCGCGCGGTTGGCGACGAGCACTGTTTCAAGCTCCGAATTGTACGCGTCGTCCAGGTTGCGTCGCTCGAACTCCAAACGGGCGAACAGTCGAACGGACGCGTGGTTCGCGACGGAGTCGACCACGATGCCCGCTGTGCGGCTGCGCATGTTCGAGGCGGCGCGAGCCAGCGGCTGCGTGCGCCTGGCGAGTGTGAACGAGAATGCTAGAAAACCCACAGTCCAAGCCCCGGCGAATGCGCCGAGCGACCGATGCGCTGCGAAGAGCAGAGCGTTGGCGACACCAATCACTATCGTCATCGGCCAAAACTCTGTCAGGATCGCCCAGACGACCTGATTGACACCGTGAGAGGTCTCGTTGATCCGGTGGGCAAGCGCACCCGCGAAACTCTCTGTCAAAAACCGATGGGAGTGCCGGTGCAAATACTGGAACATCGCGCGCGCGATGTACTGACGCTGACGGGGTGCGACACGCAGCTGAATCGCTGAGCCCACGCGTCCTAGAACGAGTTCGCCGACGCACAGCACTCCGAATAATGCAATCGGCGCACGAATGCCGCCATGAGCTGTCGCGGAGGGAGCCGTTACCACCGCGACGATGCGTCCGAGGGCGTATGGGAGCAGCACGCCGCAAGTGGCGTGCATCGCCTCGGAGAGCGCGAGCAGCGCCAACCACGTGCCGAACCTTCCGCGCGCGACATGCGCGATGAACCCCACGGCCGACGCTCTTCCTGAGTTCGAAGGGACTTCAAGGACCGGGGCAATGGCGGTCATGGGCGGCGGACCCTATGCAAGCTTCGGGCGAGCGCGGACGTTCGCCCTCGGTTACTCGATTCCCTCCGCGCTCAGCGCAGCGCGAACTGAAGAGCGCCCAGCGATGCTCTCGTAGTACCGCTTCAGCGCGTGTGATCCCGCGAAATCTGGACCAGTCAGCTTCCGCCAGTTCCGCAGGACGTAGTACGCATACCCGTCGGCCACGGTGAATTGTTCGCCGAGGACGAAGGGCGATTTCTCGACCGCAGTCGCTAGAATGGCGAACCTCGACGCGAGGCGCTCCTTCCAAACCGATTTGAGCTCGTCGTTCGCCTTCGGGTGGTTGATGGGACCGAAACCTTTGTGAAGCTCGGTCGCTATAAAATGTAGCCACTCTTGGAGGCGAACGCGCTCAAAGGTTCCTTGCGCGGGAGCAAGACGAGCATCTGGTCTTAGGTCGGCAAGATACTGGACGATGATTGCTCCTTCGGTGAGAAGGCTACCGTCGTTCAGGATGAGCGCGGGAATGTATCCTTTGGGATTGATGGCGAGAAAATCGCCTCCCGATTGGGTCTTTTTGGTTCTTAAGTCGACAGCCTCGAGCTCGAACGAAAGCGCGAGTTCGCGCAGTGCGATGTGGGGAGAGAGCGAGCATGCACCTGGCGTGAAGTAGAGTTTCATTGCCGTCATTATAGGATAGGTGCCTCGCAGTTACTAGACGCACGTCTTCTTTACAGGACTTCAGTTCGCTCGCCTCACGCGCGTGCCCCTCGCCGCGACGCCTCCTGCTGGAGAGCGGACCGTCCATCAACACTTGTGCTGTTAGCGCACCAGCGGGCCCATCGAAGTTCACTCGTTCTGTGTCGAGTGCATGGTCCACGCCATGACAGACGTGAGCAAAGGAAAACATGGGCGAATCTACGCGATGACTTCTCCGACCGTCGGGCCAACTCACGTCGCCGCGTCCCGTCGGCCCGCACGGGCTGATCCATCGAAAGCGCGACGGTGCGCGGATTGCTCACGCTGAGCCCTATCGCCGATCGGCGAAAGGAGCATATCGTCATGAGCACCCAATCGTGGAAAACCAAAGCGTCGAGATCGGCGGCCATCCGGGCCAAACTGCCTTATCCGGTGATCGACACCGATCTGCATACCATTGAGTTTGCGCCCGCTCTCGAAGATTACATCGCCAAACACGGTGGAGCACGAGCCGTCGACGACTTCCGCGCTGCCATCTCGAGAGGTTTCGGCTACCTCAGCAACGAGTGGTACGACCTAACAGCAGAGGAGCGGGCGGCCCATCGAGCCGTGCGCCCGCCGTGGTGGGCTCTGCCGACCAAGAACACCCTCGATCTCGCAACGGTCTCGCTCCCGCGGCTGCTTCACGAGCGCCTGGAGGAGTCTGGGACCGACTATGCGGTGCTTTTTCCAAACGTCTCGACGTTTGCGACTCACGTCGGTCATCCCGAGTTGCGTCGCGCGCTGATCCGCGCCGTCAATGAATACCATGCGGACGTGTATCGTCCGTACGCGGATCGGTTGACACCTGTAGCTGCAATTCCTCTTCACACGCCGGAGGAAGGCGTCGAGGAACTGGACTTCGCGGTCCGCACCCTGGGGCTGAAGGTCGCGCTCATTCCAGGCAATCTCCGGCGGCCGATCCGTGCGGTGGCGGAGAAATATCCATCGCGTCACCACCCTGACGTCGCCAAGTATGCAAGCTGGCTAGACACGTTTGGCGTCGACTCGGAACACTCGTACGATCCGTTTTGGGCGAAGGCCGTCGAGCTGAACACAGTGCTCACGACCCATTCGGCGGGAATGGCCTGGACCAGCCGCAGCTCCTGGTCCAATTATATGTATAACCATATCGGGCACTTCGCGTCGGCGTCTGAGGCGCTCGCCAAGTCACTATTCTTTAGTGGCGTAACGAAGCGCTTTCCGGATCTACGCGTCGGCTTCCTCGAAGGCGGCGCGGCATGGGGGGCAACGCTTTTCGCCGATCTGGTCGGCCATTGGGAAAAGCGAAACGGGCGCGCGATCCAGAATTACAATCCGGAGCGGATTGATGCCGAACTCCTCTATGCTCTCTACAAGGAATTCGGGGGGAAGGAGGTGGTTGACCGCCTCGGCGACATTCGGTCCGTGCTCGGCGGCGCTCTCGGTGTTTCGAACAACTCTCGCGGACAGGCAGGAGCGGAGCTCGACGACTTCCGCGCCGCCGGGATTGAGTCGATCGAGGACATCCGCGACCGATACGTGCCGAACTTCTACTTCGGGTCCGAGGCGGACGATCCGACGATCGCGTATGCGTTCAACACCAAGGTCAACCCGCTTGGCGTCAAGCTCAACGCGTTCTGGGCGTCCGACAGCGGCCATTGGGATGTGCCGGATCTGACCGACGTTCTCGCGGAGACTTGGGCCCTAGTTGAAGCAGGAGCGCTGACCGAGGACAACTTCCGAGATCTCGTATTCTCCCACCCATATGAGTTCTTTGCCGGAAAAAATCAGAGCTTCTTTCATGGGACGGCCGTCGAGGCGAAGCTCAAAGAGCGCAAAGCCGCATAGCGCCAGCCAGTCGAACCATGGGGATCCAGCCGACGGGCAGCGGTGCACCGTGCCCGCCGCGCGCCCATGCTAACTGTCTGAAATAGGGTGTGGTTTTTCGCGTTGTAAACCGGGCCGCGAGCGCTCTAGAAGAGAAGCTATGTCGGCCGCTCGACCCCAGCGTCTGCGAACCACGGCGAAACCCGCGCGTGATTCGGGAGACCGAGCGCACTCCGCAGGAGATGCCGGACGCACGCAAGTTCGCCCGACGGTCGACGGTCTAGGGGACGAGGTGGGAGCGGCTGAACTCGGGCGTCACGTGGCAGACGCGTTGAGACGTCTGCGAAAGGAGCGCGATCTGTCGCTCGACGATCTGGCCGTCGCGAGCGGCGTAAGTCGAGCGGCCCTTTCACAGATCGAAATGTGCCGGTCGAACCCCAGCCTGGCGGCGCTCTGGAAGATCGCGGTCGGCTTGAAAGTGCCGTTTCAGGCGCTCATCGGTTCGACCGAGCCCAGCGCGCGGCTGCTTCGCGCGGGGGACGCGACCGCCTTGCGCACGGCCGACGGACGCATCGAGAGTCGGCTGCTCTCGCCGGCAGGAACGACGACCGGATTGGAGATCTATGAGCTGCGCTTTCAGGTCAAGGGCATCCTTCGCAGCGAGTCTCACGGAAACGGCGCGACGGAAACCGTCATTCTGCTCACCGGGGCTTTGCGCGTGAGCGTCGCTTCCGAACGTTTCGACATGGCGCCGGGAGATACTCTTTTCTTCGAAGCGAACGTCGACCACACCTACGAAAATGTTTCGACGCGCGAGAGCCGCTGCATCGACATCATCGGTTACGGATCGTAGAGGGACTGCGAGCGCGGCGAACTCGCTGCTGCAGTACCACCAGCGCTGATGGCGGAGTGTTGCCGCGCCACCACAGAGGTCGACCGAATCAAAGTGGTGGTCGGCGTCAAGATGTCCGCTCGAATTGGGCATGTGAATTGCTGGATGCTTTGGCGGCGCATCGTCAGTTCGTGGCGCGCTATGCGCAGAGACGCCACCCACGGGCCCGATCAACCAGGTCCGAAGAGTCCACGACAAGGTGAGATTAGGAGTGATCATGGCGCAATCCGAACGGCCAGCCATTCGTCTTGGAGCATTCCTTCCCGGGGCTGGGCAGCACATCGCGGCGTGGCGACATCCACGTTCCGAGATCGAAGGCGTGCTCGACGTCAAATATTACGAGCGGCTCGCGCAAACGGCCGAGCGCGGTCTGTTTGATATGTTCTTCCTTGCCGACGGCCTCGCCGTTCCGACGCGCATATCTGCGAGCAAGACTGCGTTCGGCATTGGTTTCGAGCCCGTGACACTCTTCGCAGCGCTGTCTCAGGTTACGAGCCACCTCGGGTTCGTGGCGACCGCAAGTACGACGTACGAGGACCCCTTCCTTCTCGCGCGCAAGTTCGCATCGCTCGATCACCTTTCGCGAGGTCGCGCTGCGTGGAATCTCGTGACGACCGAATCGGCCGATGCAGCGGCCAACTTCTCCTACTCCACGCCTCCGGCGCATCCTGAGAGATACCGCCGGGCCGAGGAGTTCTACGACGTCGTCGTGGGTCTCTGGGACACTTGGGCTGACGACGCGCTCCTGCGAGACCGCGATGCTGGCGACTTCTACGCCGCCGCGCGCGTCCGCCCGCTTGGTCACCGCGGCGAGCACTTTCGCGTCGACGGTCCCCTCAACATTCCACGCCCGCCTCAGGGCCACCCCGTGATCGTGCAGGCGGGTAGCTCCGAATCGGGCAAGGAGCTCGCGGCGCGTACCGCCGAGGTGATCTTCACCGCGCAGTCTTCGTTCTCGGACGCGCAGCGATTCTACGCAGACGTCAAAGGCCGGCTCGCCAAGTTTGGTCGGAGCCGCGATGCGCTCAAGATCATGCCCGGGGTCCAGCCGTACGTGGCGCGCACGGAAGCGGAGGCGCGCGCGAAATACAAGGAGCTCGAGGAGTTGATCCTACCTGAGGTCGGGCTCGGGCTGCTGTCGAATCTCGTCGGCGGTTTCGACTTGCGTGGCGTCGATCCGGACGGCCCCTTGCCTGAACTGCCTCAGACGAACAACAACCGAAGCCGCCAGGCATTGATGTACGAGATCGCGCGAAGCGAGGGCTACTCGCTTCGTCAGCTCTGGAAGGCGGTTGCTGGAGCGCGTGGACACTGGACGATTGTGGGTACGCCGACACAGATTGCCGATCATCTTCAGCAATGGTTTGAGGGAGGCGCTGCGGACGGGTTCAACGTCATGCCGCCGGTTCTACCGCGCGATCTCAACGACTTCATCGAGTTGGTCGTCCCGGAGCTCCAGACGCGAGGGCTGTTCCGCACACGCTACGAGGGGACGACACTGCGTGAAAACCTCGGACTCGATCGTCCGAGCGTGACGTTTGCTTCGCCCGCCGCCGTCGCTTGACAGCGTCATCGACCGATAACCAGTAGCGCCTGCGCTTGTTCAGACGCCACTACCGACGACCTGGCTCGGTGCAGACTCAGGCTCGGTATCCTCCGGATCCGGGGAGTCCGGCGATATCGACCGCCTCGCAGCGATATATCCGAGTTTCGCCAACCGCGAACGGAGCACATTGCGACTAATTCCGAGCAAACGCGCGGTCTGCAGCTGGTTGCGATGGCAAAAGCGATAGGCGTGCGAGATGACGGCGTTGTCGATTTGTTGATAGGTGTCCGTCCATCCCCTCTCGAAGATTTCCGCCAGCACGCCATCGAGCGAGCGCTCGATCATCGTCGAGCTCGTGGACTCAACTTCTGGAGTCTCCCGTGCAGTGACCGATAGCGGCAGGTCCCCGACCTCGACCCTACCGTCCTGACACGTCAGAACCGCCCGATGCATCACGTTTTCGAGTTCGCGCACATTCCCGGGCCACGAGTGGTCGAGCAGCCGGGATATTGCCTCAGCGGTCAATGTGACTTCGCCCATGCGTTCGCGCTCCGCGAACATGCGTAGGAAGTCCGTCGCTAGAGGCACGATGTCCCCCGGTCGCTCCCGCAGCGCTGGGACCCGCAGCGCCACGACATTCAACCGAAAATAGAGATCTTCGCGAAAGCGTCCCGCCCGGATTGCCGACTCGAGATTGACGTTCGTCGCGGCCACGAGTCGAACATCTACGCGGCGCGCGTGACGAGAGCCGACCGGAACGATCTCGCGCTCCTGAAGGACTCGCAGCAACTTCACTTGCACTTGCATCGGCAGGTCGCCGACTTCGTCTAGAAACAGCGTTCCACCCTGAGCCGCCTCGAACCATCCCATGCGTGTCGACGTGGCGCCTGTGAACGAGCCCTTTTCGTGGCCAAATAGCTCACTATCGATCAGTGTTTCCGAGAAGCAGCTCACTGCGACAAACGGGCGTTCCGATCGCTGACTAAGCTCGTGAACGTATCGCGCGACTATCTCCTTGCCGGTGCCGGTCTCCCCCGAGATGAGGACCGTAGCATTGCTCGGGGCGATACGACGAAGCTCGCGAAGAAGCTGCCGCGAAAGCGGATCCTCGAACACAAGAGGCTTCGCATGCACCGTGAGCGCGGCGGGATCGTGGTCAGAACGCAGAGCGGTGGGACTCCTCATCGACATGTTCTTCACGACGAACGAGAGCACCGGGTGTCTCGTTTGCAAGACTTGTGTCTATCAGAGTATTACGTGTTCGGCAACTAACTTTGACCCTGTCTCTCACGGAGCGAACTCATGCCTATTCCACACTTCAGTGGTTCAAGTCGGTCAACGACACCCAGCCGTGATGCCGTCTCGCGACGGCCGGTTGCCTCCGATGGTCGCCCAATCGGCTTCACCTCTGGTGCTCGAATTAACCAGGCTCGAGTTGAGATCGGGCAATCGCTGCCGATTCTGGCGAGCGACGCTGGCCTGCCGATCGCCGATCTCGTCGACATCGAATCCGGAATACGAAATCCATCTCTCAGTGAGCTCTGGAAGATCGCGGCGGGGCTCGGTGTTCCATTCGCTCGCCTGCTTGGGCCAGGACACGAAGCGCTTTCGGTATCCCGAGGAATGGACGCTGAGGTTCTTCTCTCGAGTGACGGGCAACTCGAAAGCCGTCCACTCATCGCTTCCGGCGCTTGCAGGTGGGTCGAAGCGTACGCACTGACGCTTGCGCCCGGAGCGCTGCACGAATCGGACCCACATCCCCGCGGCACACACGAAATGATTGTGGTCGTGAGTGGCGTGCTCGTCCTTCGTATCGGTGACCGCGAGTGCGAACTAGGTCCAACCGATTCGATGCTGTTCGCCGCGGACGTAGCGCACGCATACGTCAACCCTGGAACTATTCTGGGTCGATATCACAACGTCATCGTTTACGAGAAATAGGCGCCCAGATGCTGCGCACGCATCACGCGTGATGTCCAACTGCTGCCTCCGCGACAATGAATCCACGCCCGGCCTGGCATTGCGTCCTCTTCTCTTCTCCTATCGCGTCGGCTGAGCCATGGCGTCGTTCTTGCTGAGCATCATCGTTGAAGGAGCTCAGCTAAATCGATATGAATCTTAGTTCGAGTCACTCGATCTTCATTGCGGTTGCGCTGTTGGCGCCCCGCGTCGCGGCGGCACAGACGCGGACGCCCACGGCCGACGGGGGAGCAGCGTCCAAGGCGGAGCCCATTGCGGCAGCCGGACAAGTCGACGCGGGACCGTCGACGGTCACACCGTCTGCGAACGCACCGTCAGCCTCCGACGCGGGGACGTCGCCATCCGCTAGGAGCGCGCCCGACGTCGACACGCTGAAGAAGGAAGTGGAGGACTTGAAGGTGCGCCTCGAGCAAGTTCAGGCCGGCACAGCGTCACAAAATGACGTGGCGGGGGTGCAGCAGGACCTCGAAAACTTCAAATACCAATATCAGCGTGATCGCGAGACCAAGAGCGCGCTGAGTAACCGCAATCTTCTCATCACGGGGCTAGTCCAAGCGCGCTACGCCTACGATAGCGATCCTACCAACTCGCCCATCTCGTCCAATCTCGTGAACCACTCGGAGGTCAACCCGCCGGTCGTGCACAGCCGCCACCAGACGTTCGATATCCCCAACGCGATCGTTGGGTTTTCCGGCCTGCTCTACCGCGACTACCAAGCGGCCCGAAACCTCCAGTTCAGCCTTAGTCTCGCGGCGTATCCGGGTTCGCTGACCAACTATCCGCCAGGGACGGCCACAATCACTGAGTATATGGCGCCACTCGACGCGTACTTGACGTACCAATTCCTGCCAACCATCGAGAACGACGGGGATAGACTGTCGCTGACACTTGGGCAGCAGCTCGTACCTTTCGGTCTGGAAGCGAACACCACTGAAGATCTCCGCCCTGTCATCATCAATGCACAATTCGTAGCGCCAACAGGATTCAACCTCCGTCAGATTGGCCTTATCGCCAAGGGCGAGTTCTTCGCGCAATACGATTTCGGATACAACTATAGGCAGGCATTGATTCAGGTCGCCGCGGGAGTTGTCAATGGCAACGGTCCAAATACAGATGACGACAACGACTATAAGGATCTCCTGGCGCGCGTAGCGGTCACGATTCCAGCTGAATACAACTCGTGGCTGCGGGAGCTGCGCATTGGTGCGTCGGCCTATCACGGGCGCACCAACCTAGTGGACGCGAACAGCACCTACCAAGGGACAGGTGACCGCAACCGATACGGAGTCGACGTGTACTACAATCACTGGCCCTTCGGTTTCACGTATGAGTACGCGCGACTGTTCGACACGACGTGGAACAATGGTGCGAAGGGCGTCGACCGCGAGAGCCACGTCGCGACCGCGTTCTTCAGCTTCGGGCAGCAGTTCTTGACCAGCATCAAGAACACCGGAAAATACGACGACTGGTGGCCGAAGACGTTCCAGCCGTTTTTCCGATACGACTTCTACGATCCCAACCTCGCCGCGTACAACGACTACAGCGAGATACTCACGGCGGGATTCAACGTCTTCTTTGCCGAAACGACGAAATTTCAGTTGAACCTCAACGACCGTCGTCAGCATTACGCCACGGCTGGTACCGCGGAGTCTCAGGAGGCCCTGGCGCAGTTTCAATACGGCTTCTGAACGATGGCCCGGCTCGTGCAACGAAGGAGGAAAGGAACAGTCATGAGTATTCGTCTATTGGTAATTCTGAGCGCTCTTTCGCTGATTGTGAGTGTCCATACGGCGCATGCGGAAGACAAGCCAGCAGTCGTCCGCATCGGCGTCGCGAGCGTCGGGACCGGAAACCGTCCCGTCTCTGGCGGCTCCACGCAGTCGGTGGTGGCGGACCAAGGTGTTCTCGAGAACGAGTTCAAGAAGGACGGCATCGAAGTCAAATGGACCTATTTCGCCGGCGCCGGACCCGCGGTCAACGAAGCGCTCGCGAACAAGCAGCTAGACTTCGCTTTCCAGGGTGACCTTCCGGCGATCGTAGGGAAAGCGGGGGGCCTCGGCACGAAGCTCATTCTTGCCCAGGGGCGCCTCAATCCGATCTACATCGCCGTTCCATCGGACTCGACGGCAAAGAGCCTCGAGGATCTAAAGGGCAAGCGCGTCGCGGTTTTCAAGGGCACCAACTTGCAGCTCGCCTTCGCCAATGCGCTGTCGACGCGTGGCCTCAAGGAGAGCGACTTCAAATTGATCAACATGTCGACCTTCGACGGCAACGCCGCGCTCCTTTCCAAAGATATCGACGGCCAGGTTTCGGCCAACGACTTGTTTCCGCTTCAGGACCGCGGGGTCGCCCGCGTGATCTATTCCTCGCGAGGGGAAATTCCTGCCACGCGCCTCGATCACCTTCTCGTGACGGAGGAGTTCGAGGCCAAGTACCCGAGCGTCGTCCAGCGTTTGGTCAATCAGGTTCTCAGGGTCGGAGCTTTGGAGACCGACGAAGGGGACCGCACGAGGGCCTATCAGGTGTGGACGAAGAGCGGTCTTAGCTACTCGTCCTGGAAGCAGGAATTCGACGCAGATAGACTCGCAATACGGCATTCTCCACTGTTCGACGAGTACTACCGTGCGGCGTACAAGCGGCAGCTGAAGGCTTCAATCATTCTGCACTTCGTGCGGCGCGAATTCGATATCGATTCGTGGCTCGACGACAAGTATCTAAAGCAAGGGCTCAAGGATCTCGGACTCGAGGGCAAGTGGCAGCCGCTCGGGGTGGACGGCAAGCCGAAGAGCTGATTGCAAAGCAAGGCCATAGGAGGAGGAGAAGTGATGGCGCAAGATATGGTGGTTGGAGTGTCGCTTCGCGATGCGCCGAAAGGCACAGCGGGAAGCGGTGGTGGAAGGGAGGTGATGGGGGCGGGACGTGTGCGCACGGGCCAAATGCCGAAATCCCTAATCGCGAAGTCATGGACCTCCGCGTGGCCTTCGATCGTTGCCACTCCGTTGCTGCCAATCGTGCTGCTACTGCTTTGGTATAGGAGCGCCGAGTGCGGATGGATCTCCAACCTCGTCCTGCCACATCCGCGCATCGTTGCGCAGACGTTCTGCGACCTCTGGGGGGATCACACGATTCAGAGCAATATATGCGTCAGCTTCGGGCGCATTGCGCGAGGCTTCGCCGTGGGTTCGACCATCGGACTCGTACTCGGTATGGCGTTCGCTTGGTCTCACACGCTGCGGACCTACGTTCAGCCGACGTTCGCCGCACTCTGTCACGTCAATGTTCTCGCTTCAATGCCATTTCTAATTTTGATCTTTGGAATCGACGAGCCACTCAAAACCGCGGCCATTGCGTGGGCGACGATGATTCCAGTCGTAATTCATGCGACTCAGAGCATCACGGACATCTCCCCAAAATGGTTCGAGCTCGCGCGGGTGCACCAGCTGCGACCGGTCGAGACGCTGCGCTGGATCATCGCCCCCGCGGCGATTCCGGTCGTGTTCACGGGACTTCGGATGGGACTCTCAGCCGCATGGATCGCGCTGATCGTCGCGGAGATGGTGGCGTCGAGCGAGGGAATCGGATTTATGGTCGTGTGGGGGCGTCAACTCTTTCAGCTCGACGTGGTCATCGTTTCGATCTTGGTGATCGGCGTTATCGGTATCACGCTCGATCTCGGTCTGCGTGGCCTCGAACGGCTTGCTCACACTGACTGGATGGTCCGAATACGACCGACGGAGGGAGAAGGTCGTGGCTAATGTGACAAGTTTCCCGTCCCGGTCGCGCTCCGTAACGCCGTCGTTCGCGGCGGCTAAGATACTCGTCGTCCCGGCTTGTGCGCTGGTCGCATGGTTGAGCGTTGTGCGTGCGCGGTGGGTAAATAGCGTTATTCTGCCACCGCCTGAAGAGGTCTTGGGAACGGCGGCACAGCAGGTTAGGTCGGGTGACTTCTGGATCGCGTTCACTTCGAGCCTTGCGCGGATGGCATCTGGCTACGCGATCGCGGTGGCCTTTGGGCTCGCACTCGGTCTCCTGCTTGGTATATCGCCCTGGGCACAGCGCCTGGTCGCGCCAACCTTCCACGGTGTACGCCAAATCGCTCCGTTCGCGTGGATTCCTCTTCTGTCGGCGTGGACTGGGACAGGGGAGTCGACGAAGGTCGCGTTCATAGCCGTCGCTTCCTTCGCTCCTACCGTTCTCGGGACGATGGAGGGTGCGCGATCAGTCGCGAGCGGCCATAAGGAGCTCGCGCGTATTCTTGAGGTCGGCACGCTGCCCTTCATCCGCGACGTCGTGCTCCCTTCTGCCATGCCGGGGGTCCTGTCTGGTCTGCACATGTCACTCGTCAGCGCGTGGCTTGCCACGGTGGGGGCGGAGTTCTTTCTACAAGTCAGTCCTGGGTTGACAGGCATTCTTATGGAGGGGCGCGCGCTGACGCGCATGGACATTGTTGTGTTCGGATTGGTGGTCATTGCGTCGGTCGGCTTCGGCCTCTCGGCAGGTATGGCCGGACTCGAACGCTACGCACTTCGATGGCGTCCCCGCAGGAACACTTCCAATGTCTGACCACCCCGGAACAAGATCATGAGCATCGTCTTTTCCAGTTCGATTGCTTCGCAACTGTCGAAGACCGTGGCGCCCACGATCGTCGCGCGCGGAGTTCGCAAGACGTACTCCACGCAGGGCCGAGAGGTTGTCGCGCTCGAGAAGCTCGACGTGTCCGTCGCGCCGGGAGAATTTCTCGCGATTATAGGAGCCAGCGGGTGTGGCAAGAGCACGCTGCTCCGCTTGGTCGCCGGCCTCGAGATCCAGTCCGAGGGCGATGTCACCGTCGGCGGATTGCCGGTCAAGGGGCCGGGGCTGGACCGCGGCTTGATGTTTCAGGACGCGCGACTCCTTCCGTGGCTGACCGTGGAGAAGAACCTCGCCTTCGCACTGACCCGAGTCCCAAGGGTCGAGGCCAGGGATCGAATCGCAGACGTGATCCGGCTCGTCGGACTCCAAGGCTTCGAGCGAGCGTATCCCCACCAACTTTCAGGCGGAATGGCGCAGCGAGTGGCGATCGCGCGCGTGCTGCTCAATCGTCCTCGGGTGCTGCTACTCGATGAGCCCTTTGGCGCCCTCGACGCGCTGACCAAGATTCAAATGCAAGAGGAATTGCTGCGCATCTGGGAGGCCGAGAAGTCGACCGTGATTCTTGTCACGCACGACATCGACGAAGCGGTGTTCCTCGGAGACAAGGTCGCGGTGATGTCCAATCGACCAGGACGGATTCGACGAGTCGTAGCCGTCGACATCGGGCGTCCGCGCGATCGCAACAGCACTGCGTTCGTGGACGTTCGCCGCGCGCTTCTGGGGGAATTCTTCGCGGTCGCAGAATCCAAGATCGAGTACGAAATATGACAACGACCAATCGAACTCAGCACATTGCCATCTACGGAAAAGGCGGCATCGGAAAATCGACCACAACGTCGAATATCGCCGCGGCACTCGCGGACTCCGGGCACAAAGTCGTTCAAATCGGATGCGACCCGAAGAGCGATTCGACGAACACCTTGCGAGGCGGTCGATATCTACCCACGGTGCTCGACGCCGCGCGTGACGGTGCGAAGGTCAAGTTGTCGGATGTATCTACGTCGGGCTTTCGCGGCGTCCTGTGCATCGAGGCTGGTGGACCGGTTCCGGGCGTCGGCTGCGCGGGGCGCGGAATCAACGCGGCCATCGAACTACTTCGTGAGCTGCGCTTGTTCGAAGAGTATCAGCCTGACGTCGTGCTCTACGACGTGCTCGGCGACGTCGTCTGCGGGGGCTTCGCCGTGCCGATCCGCGAAGGCCTCACCGATCGAGTGTACGTCGTGTCGTCGTCGGATTTCATGGCTGTCTACGCCGCGAACAACCTCTTTCGTGCGGTCGCTAAATACGCGCCATCGGGGGGAGCTCGACTGGGCGGCGTTATCGCCAACAGCATGACCGCTTCGTTTGCCAAGCCCCTGCTCGACGACTTCGCGCACACGACGGGTACGCGTATCGTCGGGTACGTGCCGCGCTCGACCACCGTTGCGCAAGCGGAGCTGTATGGTCAGACAGTCATAGAAGCCAGCCCGACGTCCGAGCAGGCGGCCGTGTATCGATCGCTTGCCGAGCGGATCGCAACGGACAAGACAGCAGTGGTCCCCAAGCCTCTGGCGGTCAACGATCTTCGCGAATGGGCGCGCAGTTGGGGCGACGTCATCCTGCGGGGCGAGCAGGGAGTCGTGGAAGACCGTGCAGGAATATAGCGGATTCGGAAGGACGACGGTGGTCGAGCCCATCGCGCGCTCGGCGCCATCGCGTGAGCGTCGCTTCGGAGCGATCGCCGCGTTCGCTGGTACGGTCCAAGCACTATGGGATGAGGCGAAGACTGAAGGGCTTGCGCAGCGGGTACGCACGTTCGCTCAGGACACGCCGAACGACTTGCAGCGTGCGCTCGCGCTCCTCGCAACGATACGCGACGTTGCAGTGGTCGTTCACGGCCCAGCGGGCTGTGGGATCTCGGCCTCGGTCGAGCAGCGTTCGCACGGGTCGTGGAGGGTCACTAACATCAGTGAACGCGATTCGATCCTCGGTGGCGACGCCAAGCTCGAGGCGGCGATTCGTGACGCGTGCGCAGAGCGGGAGCCGGCGGCTATCATCATATTGGCGTCCCCGGTCGTCGCAATCAACAACGACGACATCGAGTCGGTGGCTTCGCAAACGAGGGACGAGCGTGGCATCCCCGTCCTCGTCATTCGAACCGACGGATTCCGGTCGAAGATTGCCTCAACCGGGCATGACCTCGTCGTTCACGCCCTCGTGCGCGAAATACTTGCCCACAACGCCACAGAATTCGGCGATGCCGTGACGCTGCTGACGATCTCCGAAACCTCCGAGGACGTGATGGCGATGGGAGAGATCCTTCGCGAACTTGGCTCCGAATGGCTGCCGTTCCCGCAGTTTTCGTCAGCTCGCGATTGGCCCCGCGTCGCCGCGTCCAGGCATGTCGTCGCCCTCGACCCGAGCGACGCCGAATACGGCGGCTCGCTGCTCCACGATCAGGCTGGGAGCGCCTTCGTCACCCACGACGCGCCTATCGGAGCCAGCGCCACCGCCCACTGGGTTGCGTGCGTCGCCGACGCCATTGGATGCCCCGAGGCCGCCGACGAGGTTATCTCTCGTCACCACTTCGCGGTCGAGCGCTCGCGCGCTCGCATGACTCATCACCGGGGGGCACGCCTTTACGTGAACCTGCCCGCGGGCAAGGCATTTTCCTTCGTGCAGCTCGCACGTGAACTCGGGGTCGTCGTCGTGGGTCTTCAGGTGCCGAGCCTCGGAGCTCAGGATGCGGTTCGCCTAGAGCGTCTCGCGTCCGAGCAGCCCGAGCTTCCGATCCTGGTTGGCGAAGGGCAAGCGTTCGAAGAGGTCAATTCGCTATTGCGCCTGCGACCGGACCTCTATGTAGGCCAGGGCAACGCAGCCGTTCACGCCTTGCGTCTCGGAATACCGGTTCTCGACGTTCTGAGCATTCCCTTGTACGGCTACGCCGGCCTGCAACGGCTCACCGACGCGATCGATCGACGGCTGAGCAATCCGGCGCTCGCGCGGTTTCTTTCGGCCGGCGACGACTCGCGATACAGCGTGCAGAGCCTGGCCAAGAGCACGCACTGGTTTATCAAGCGCGAGGTCAAGTAGCGATGGGCGTCGAAAGCGACCGAAATGGGTGCGGCTTGCACGGAGCACTGCGCTTGCTTGATGCGATCGAGGATGTCGTGCCCATCGTCCACGCCAACCCCGGCTGCGCGGTCGGAGCGTTCGGCAGTGATCGCGTCGCGGGTGGTCCGGGCGCGATGTGCTCATCGGCGGGCGAGGTCAGTGCGACGATCCTCCAGGAAAAGCAGGTCGTCTTCGGCGGCACATCCAGGCTACGCGAGCAGATCAAAAATACACTCAAGACCGTGAACGGATCGCTATACGCCGTGGTCACTGCCTGCGTGCCCGAAGTGATCGGCGACGATGTCTCAGCGATGGCCAAAGAGTCCCGCGAGCAGCGATTTCCGGTTGTGTCGATAAGTAGTCCGGGCTTCAAGGCGAATGCCTTCGGTGGTTACGCGCATGCCGCGCGCGCGCTGATCGAGGAGCTCGCCGTCCACGAAATACCCGCTGAGCAAGCGTCGAGCGACGGCGCTCCCGTGGTCAATCTGTTCGGTCTCGTGCCCGGATACGATGTCGGGTACGAGGGCGATTTGG
>Ga0182030_10007624_pt1 | contig 22552 bp, 23 predicted proteins | sample 812S3MmetaG_FD_121299 | JGI IMG/M metagenome (GOLD analysis project Ga0182030, IMG submission 121299) | Permafrost microbial communities from Stordalen Mire, Sweden - 812S3M metaG (Illumina Assembly) | ecosystem: Environmental > Terrestrial > Soil > Wetlands > Permafrost | place: Sweden... | reverse complement strand
TGTGAGCTGGTCGATCCGGCGGATTACGGCCGCTTTGCGCGGCTCAACGCCACGCCGGTGCTGTCCTTCCAATGGGAGAAGCCCGCACCCGATACGGTCGATGGAGTGCGGGATACGTTAGGGGCGAGGCGGGCCGCGCTGGTCGAGCCGGCCGCGCGTCTGGCGGCACAGGGAGCACGCATCGCCTACGGCGACTGGCCAGTCGATGCGCTCGACGAGTGGTTCGCCCTGCGCGTGGGCGTGACCCGGACGGCCCGGTTGCCGGTCCCGGTCAAGTATGCCGGCAGATTGGGGCAGGAACCCGGACTGTCACCCGCGGAAGTTGTCCAGGCCATCACCCGCAATGCCGCCTACGAGCTGCACGACGACGCGTCGACGGGGTCCCTCGAGGTGGGCAAGCTGGCGGACTTCATCGTCATCGACCGGAATGTCTTGAGCGTCCCCGCGCAACAGATCGAGTCGACCCAGGTGCTGCTCACGGTGGTGGGCGGGCGCGCGGTTTATGATCGCGAGGCGGAATCCACGCCGAAGTGAACGGGTTCAACGGCCGGCAGACAGGCTTCTAGCGGCCTCCAAGCCGGGCACGAAGCGCGCGCACGGCGCAGTCGGGCGTGGTCAGCACCGGCACGGCGGTGATGTCGCGGATGGCGTCCGCGGCGCGCGCCAGCGAAAACTGGCCGAGTATCAGCGCATCGACGCCATCCAGGCCGTGGCAGGCCCCAGCCGCGAACCGGTCGTGGGTGGATGCGTCGCCGGCCTGCAACGCGGCCAGGGCACCGTCGACGAGTATCGTCTTCACAGTGATCCGGCGTCCGCGCGCCGCCGCCATCGCATGCAACTCGGCGGCGAGCGGCTCGCGCGACGGCCCGAACGTGACCAGAATGGCGAAGGAGCTGCCCAGCTCGAGCGCCTCCTCGAAAGCCGCTTCGTTGGGGCGCAGCACCGGGACCGACAGCCGGGTCTTGACGGCGTCGATCGCCGGCCCGAAGGCGGAGCAGGTGAACAGGATCGCCTGGGTGCGGCCGCCCTTGCCGGGAAAGCCGGTCGCATAATCCGCCAGCCTCTCGAAGCGCTCCATCATCGCCGCATCGAGTCCGCCTGCGGCTCCCAGATCAACGGCGAGGGACGTGTCGAGCAGGTCGAAGCACCACGCCTGCGGCCAATGCGCGGCAAAGGCCGTGCGCGCCGGCAGCACCGATTCCTCCAGGGCATGAATCAGCGCGATGCGCGGGGACGGTTCAGACGGCATCGCGTCGAACCATCGGGGTTATTTCAGCCGGTCGGAGATCTTGGCGAGACCCGCCTTGACGCACGCCTCGTCCTTCTCGCCGCCCGGCGCGCCAGATGCGCTCATCGCGCCGATCACCGCGCCGCCCGCCACGATGGGCAGGCCGCCCGCCCAGGTGATGAGGTTGGCATCGCCATTGACGGGTCCCGGCAGCCCCTTGGGCACGGCGGTGCCCGGGGGCGGGGCGGGAACGGTCTTGCCGAAGTCTCCCGACGACATGCCGGTCTTGATGACGGTGTACGCCTTGCGATACCCGGCCGTCACGGTGAAATCACGGGCACCGTCCGCGCGCAGGACCAGTCGGGTCGTCAGGTCCGGCTCGACGATGGTGACCGTGACGTCGTAACCATTGGCCTTGCAGGCGGCGATGGCCGCCTGTCCGGCTTCGACGGCGAGGTCCAACGTCAAGCCCGCCGCACCGGCGTGGCCGATGGACGTGGCCGCTGCGGCCAATGCGAGGACAACGATTGAAGCCTTCATTTTCTTCTCCGGCGGACGAGACCCACGCACTATATATTGCACGATCCTGCCGCGTCGATCATTGGGGGCAGTTGTGTGCGGTATTATGCCGTCGTCCGAAGGACCCCAGGAAACCAGCGATGAGCGCACAGCACACCTCCAGCACGGCACGGGCCGCGGTGATTTACGAGCACAACGGCCCCTTCGTACTCGAGGAGTTCGAGCTCGAGGCGCCGCGGGCTGGAGAGGTGCGGGTCCGCATCGTGGCCACCGGCATGTGCCACACCGACGCGGCGGTGCGCTGCGGCGACCTGCCGACGCCGTTGCCGGTGGTCCTGGGCCACGAGGGAGCGGGCGTCGTCGAGGCGGTGGGTGCGGGCGTGCGCAAAGTCGCCCCCGGCGATCACGTGGTCATCAGTGTAAACAGCTGCGGTCAGTGTGATTCCTGCCTCTCGGGTCATCCCTCGATCTGCCGGCACATCTTTCCGCTCAACTTCGCGGGCGCGCGGCTCGACGGCAGCCATGCCCTGCACTCCAGCCACGGGCTCGTCAACGATCAGTTTTTCGGCCAGTCCTCCTTCGCCACGCGCGCGCTCGCGCATGAGCGCAACGTCGTGAAGGTGTCCACGGAGGTGCCGCTCGAATTGCTGGGACCGCTGGCCTGCGGCATTCAGACCGGCGCCGGCTCGGTGCTGAACGGCCTGCGGGTCGGCCCCGGGGAAAGCTTCGCCGTGTTCGGCAGCGGCGCCGTGGGCTTGTCGGCCGTCATGGCGGCGCGGGTGGGGGGCGCCACCACGATCATCGCCGTCGATGTGTTGCCGTCACGGCTTGCACTCGCCCAGGAACTGGGCGCGACGCACGTGATCAACGGACGGGAACAGGACGCCGTCGCCGCGATCCAGTCGATCACCGGCATCGGGGTGAAGCATGCCCTGGATACCACCGGCAACGTGAGCGTGATTCGCGGGGCGATCGAAGCGCTGCGCATGGGCGGCGTGTGCGGCATTCTCGGCGCCTCGGCGCCCGGCGCCGAGCTGAGCTTCCCCGTTTCGCCCTTCATGAGCATGAGCAAATCGCTGCGCGGCATCATCGAGGGGGACAGCGTGCCCGACATCTTCATACCGCAGCTGATCGAGCTATACCGTCAGGGCCGTTTTCCCTTCGACAAGCTGGTGCGGTTCTACGCGTTCGAGGACATCAATCAGGCGCTCCACGACAGCGAGAAGGGAATCACGGTCAAGCCGGTCATTCGCATGCCGGCGTGACCGAGTGCCGCTCGAGGTAATCACCGCCACCTGGCCGCTGCTGCTCGGCATGGGAGTGCTCATGCTCGGCGCGGGCCTGCAGAGCACGCTGCTGGCGCTGCGCGCCACGCTGGAGGGATTCCCCCCGCCGGTCACCGGCATCATCATGTCGAGCTACTACGTGGGCTATTTGCTCGGCACGCGCATCGCGCCGCCATTGCTGCGCCAGGTGGGGCACGTCCGGGTGTTCGCGGCGCTCGCGGCCGTTGCCTCGGCGGCCATCCTGCTGCAGGGCAGCTTCGTGCAACCCGTGGTCTGGGGACTGATGCGTCTGGTCTCCGGTCTGTGTCTCGCGGGCATCTACGTGGTGGCGGAGAGCTGGCTCAACGACCGGGCCACCCGCACCAACCGGGGGCGCCTCTTTGCCGTCTACATGCTGATCCTGTACGTCGGGCTCGGCGCCGCCCAGTTCCTGCTCATCGTGTGGAGTCCGCGCACGGCGACGCCGTTCATGCTGGTGTCCGTGCTGATCTCGCTGGCCATGGTGCCCATCGTGCTGTCGGCGAAACAGATTCCGGAGCGCATCGCGCCGGGCCGCGTGCGGTTTCGTGAGCTCTACCGGAACTCCCCGCTCGGCGTGGTGGGGGTCACGGTGTCCGGCCTGACGTCGTCCATCGTCTTCTCGATGGGGCCGGTGTATGCCCGGCTCGAGGGGCTGGAGACCGATGGCGTCGCCATTTTCATGGGCGTGACCATCCTGGCGGCGGTGCTGACCCAGTACCCCGTGGGCCGGCTCTCGGATCGTGTCGACCGGCGCACCGTGATCGCCGGCATTTGCGCGCTCGCGACGCTGGTGGCGGCCGGCATCGTCGCCTTTCCCCGCATTCCCTACGGCCTGCTGCTGGTGCTCGCCGGCATGTTCAGCGGACTGGTGCTCACCCTGTATTCCCTGTCGACCTCGCACGTGAACGACAAGCTCGAGCCGGCGCAAATGGTGGCGGCGAGCAGCGCCCTTCTGCTGCTCAACGGCACGGGCGCGGCGCTGGGACCCGTTCTGTCCGGCAGCCTCATGTCCCTGTTCGGGCCGCGGGCCTATTTTGCCCTGCTGGGAGCGCTGACGGGTGCGCTGCTGCTCTACGATCTGTGGCGCAAGCTGCGGCGGCGGCCGGTCCCAACGGACCGCAAGACACCGTTCGTGGGGGCGGAGCCGCGCGTCTGACGCCGGGTTCCTAGTGAACGCCCAAGACGCGGAGCACGAAGAACAACGCGCCGGCGAACAAGGCCGCCCCGAGCAGCACGCAAACCGGCAGAGTCAGCACCCAGGCCAGCACGATGTTGCGCACCGTTTCCTTTTGGATGCCCGACCCGTTCGCCACCATGGTGCCGGCGATGCCCGACGACAGGATATGCGTGGTGCTTACCGGCAGGCCGAGCTGATCGGCCGCCTCGATGGTGGCGAAGGCCACGAGCTCCGCGGAGGCACCCTGGGCGTAGGTGAGATGCGCCTTGCCGATTTTTTCACCGACCGTCACCACGATGCGCTTCCAGCCGATCATCGTGCCCAACCCCAGGGCAAGCGACACGGCGACCTTGACCCAAAGCGGGATGAAATTGGTGAGCGACTTGAGCGCTTTGACATAGCTCGCCGCTTGGGCGGCGTCGAGCGCGGCCGGGAGTTGCTTGGCTTTTTGCATCCGGCTCACGGTTTCCGAGACCAGATAAACATCCATGCGCAGACCGATGCGGTCGGCCGGAGCCAGGGTTGCGAGATCGGTGACCCGCGAAAACTGTGCGGAGGCCCGTGCATTGGCGACCGCGAGCGAGGGCAGGGTGGTGGCGTCCACGATGCCGGAGCGCAAATAATGGGTCAACGACTTGTGCGCGTCGTCGGCGCCCGGCGCGGCGCCTGCCGGCGTGCCGCTCACGCCGGTTCCGATATGGGCGTCGGGGAGGGCGGCCAGGGAACGCGTGAAGGCGCTGGACGCATCGGCGAGACGATGCACCGCATCGGCCGAGGTGTGGAGATTGAGAGCGAAAGACGCCGGAATGATGCCGACCAGGATCAGCACGATCAATCCCATGCCTTTCTGGCCGTCGTTCGAACCGTGCGCGAAGCTCACGCCGGTACAGGTGAACACCAGCAGCGCCCGGATCCACAGCGGCGGCGGCTGGTCGCCCTCAGGGGCCTTGTAGAGAGCCGGGTTGCGCAACAACGCCTTCGCGGCCAATAGCAGCAGCGCGGCCGCGGCGAATCCGAGCAGCGGCGAGAAAATCAGCGCCTTGACGGTATCCTCTACTTTGGCCCAGTTGACGCCTTCGCCGAAGGCGCTGTCGGGGCTCATGAGCGAGTTCATCAAGCCGACGCCGACGATGGAGCCGATGAGGGTGTGGGAACTCGAGGCGGGCAGGCCGAGATACCAGGTGCCCAGGTTCCAGATGATGGAGGAGATGAGGAGCGCGAAAACCATGGCGAACCCGGCCCCCGACCCCACGTTGATGACCAGTTCCACCGGCAAGAGCGCGACGATGCCGAAGGCCACCGCGCCCGTCGAGGTGAGCACCCCGATGAGATTCCAGACTCCCGACCATACGACGGCCTGGGAGGGCTTCAGGGTGTGGGTGTAGATCACGGTGGCCACCGCATTCGCCGTATCGTGAAATCCGTTGACGAACTCGAAGCTCAATGCCAATAAGATGGCCAGACACAGCAATATGGCGGTGGGCGCATCGATGCCGAGGCTTGCGAGCATGGGAATCCCTCACACGATTGTTTATGTCGACGACCGGCTGCACACTAGGGCTGTCATGTGACAAGTTCGTGACAACTCTCTCTCCCCAAGTCGAACGCATGCAGCTCGCCGGACTGGACCGGGTCCGGTACTTTTTGCCCACCGCGATCTGCCTGTACCTTTCGCTGATCTGCGGCGCCCTCGTCGTCACCGCGGCCTTTCTCGCCAGTGTGCAAGACGCCGTGGCCGTGGCGGCCGCAGGGGTATTCGGGCTGGTCTTGTCGGTCGGCCTGGGCGTCGTGTTCTGGCGGGCTCAGCGCCGCGACCTGGAATACACCCGGTTTTCAACCTCCGACAACCCGGCGAGCAACTTTGCTGCGGTGCATGCGGCGGTGACCCGCGCCGGCTGGCGCATCGCCAACGAGCAGCCTGGGCGGTGCCTGGAAGCACAGACCAAGGTCACGTTGCTGGACGCCGGGGAGCGCATCGTCGTCCAGTTTCGCGACCACGACGTGCTGGTCGCGAGCATCTGTGAACCCAGCGTCGGATTCTCGCTGGTCGGGCGGCAGCATTGCGCCGCGCATCGCGAGCTGGTGCGATTGGCTGTCCAGGCGGGCCCCACCCGGGGGTTGGCGACAAGTGAAAAAACTTCACGTCGAGCGTAATTTATCTCACCCATCATTTAAGTCGCTGAAATAAATAGAATATTCCCTGCCGATTGCGCGCCACCGGAGGCTGGCGCGGGTTCGCCGTTGGTGCCATGAGAGAATGACGGCCTGCAAAGGCGAAGTCAGGACCTGCCAGACAGGCCGTGGAGTCAAGCGCGATGTCGGATGCCAATGTGAAGCTCGAGAAGGTCGAGGGGGCGATCAACGCCCTGTCGGAACGGTTGAAAGTACCCCCGCTTAGGGTCATCGAGGTCTACCGGTCGGAGTTCAAGCGGCTGGCGGCGCAATCGCGCATCGAGACCTATCTCGAGGTGCTGGCCATGCGGAACACCAAGTCGATCCTGGTCGCGAACGGCCGCGTAGGCGGGCGCATCGAACCCCGCTAAGACCGCCCGACAGATCCTAGTCGAGATAGGCCGGACTTGCCGGCAGAGACTTGATGTCTTCGGGATCATGTTGGATGACGAGCCGCGCATGCAGGTTCTTGAGGAGGGTCTCGATCCGGTCGACCGAGGCCAGCGACTCCGAGCGGCTGCTGTTGACCCTCATCAAGCGCGCACTGGCGCCGTCGTGCGGACGATCGGAGCGCACATGGTAGAGATCGCCCGATAGGAGGACCGGCCCGGCATGCGCCAGCTTGAGCAGCAGCACCTGGCTGCCCGGCGTATGGCCCGGTGCCTTCAAGATCCGCACGGTGCCGTCCTGAAACACGTCGTAGTCGCCGCTGATCATCCGGGTGCGGACGGTGCGGACCGCGCTGAAAGTTCTGGGGTCGACCACGGGCGGTGTGGGAGTTCCCAGCGCCCAGTCGAGTTCCGCCTGGTTCACGATCCACGTCGGCGTGGTGAAGGCGTTCGCGTTGCCGGTGTGGTCCATGTGGAAATGAGAAAACGCCAGGAAGGTCACGTCAGCCGGCGCAATGCCGATGGCGGCGAGTTCATCGAGGAATTTCGCCCGGACCTGCATGCTGACGCCGTCGTGATTCGGCGGATCGTTGCGGCCTATATAGGCATCGCCCAGCCCCAGATCCCACAAGAGTATGCCCTTGGGATGGCGGATCACGAAGCAGGGATCGACGATCGAGCCGGTCTTGCCGTCATAGTCGTCAGTGTCGGAAAAGATCCCCATGTTCGTGAAACTCATGCTTCCGCAATCGAGCGCGTAGAGCCGCACTCCGGTGAGGGGTTCCCCGTTGGCGGCAGCGGCCGGCCCGGTGGTCGCGAGTCCGAGCAAGAGGCTGAAAAAGCAGGGCAGGGTAGACTTCTTGAGTCGGGAACGGACCATGGTCATCGTGGATCCTCTCTGGCGCGGATGGTCATATTGTCATACATTAGCTCGGATGAATGCATCCCTCCATCAAGATGCGTCGTTCAAACTCGAAGCGGGTCCGCGGCTGCGGACGCTCGTGGCGGAGCGAATCCGGTCGGCCATCGTGTCCAACCGCTTTCCGCCGGGATTGCGGCTGATCGAGCGGGAACTGTGTGAATTGCTCGGCGTGTCGCGCACGTCCGTGCGCGAGGCCCTGCGCGAACTCGAGAGCGAAGGCCTTATCTCGAGCCGCGGCGGGCGACTGATCGTCGCCGTGGTCGATGCGCGGGAAGCCGCCGAGATTTACCAGGTGCGTATGGTGCTCGAGAGCTTGGCGGCGCGGCTGTTCGCGCGCCAGGCCGGCGCCGAACACCTGTCGGAACTTCAGGCCGCCTCGTTGGCGCTCGCGGCGGCTGGCGAGGCCTATGAACCGACCGCCTTCCTCGCCGCCAAGACCCGGTTTTATGAAGCCCTGTTCAAGGGTGCCGGCAACGCAGTGGCGGCCTCGTTGCTGCGTACCATCCATGCAAAGGTTTCCCGGCTGCGCGCCGCGTCCCTCGCGAGTCCGGGGCGCGCCCGCGCCTCGGTGCGCGAAATCGGCGAACTGGTCGCCGCCTTGACGGCGCGCGATGAGGAACGGGCGGCGCAACTCACGGCGCGACATATCGAAAATGCCAGCCAGGCTGCGATGCGGGTGCAGTCCCAGGCGCCGCCGTAGACCCCCGCGGAAATGGAACACCCATGTCGCTGACCTTCGATTTCACCGGAAAATCGATCCTGATCACCGGTGCCGCCCGCGGCCTCGGCCGGGCGATTGCGCTCGGCGCGGCCGACGCGGGCGCCACCGTGACCGCCTTCGACATCGATGCGGCGCTGCTCGCGCAACTGGGTGCGGCCATCGCTCCCGGTGCCACCGGCCGGATTTCCACGGTCGTCGTCGACGTAGCCGACCGTGCGGCCTTCGTCGCGGCTGCCGCGCCCATCGGCCGGATCGATGCCGTGATCAGCAACGCCATGCTGCTGCGCTACGATCCGATCGAGGACGTCACCGAGGAGATCATCGACCGGATGGTCGGTATCGGCATCAAGGGCGCGGTGTGGGGGGCACAGGTGTTGCTCGCCCAGATGGATCCGGCCCGGGGAGGGGTGTTGATAAACCTCGCGTCGCCGGTCGCCGAGCGCGGTTTTCCGACGACGGCGGTGTACAGCATGGTGAAGGGCGCCCTGGGATCGCTCACCCGGACGCTGTCGGCCGAACTGGGTCCGCGCGGTGTGCGGGTCAATGCGCTCGCACCGGGGTCGATACCGACGCCGGGCGCGGTGGCGATCACGGCGCGCGAGGAATACGAACGACGCGCGGTGAAGATCCCGGTGCGCCGGCTCGGCCGCGACGAGGACGTCACTGCCGCAGCGCTGTATTTGTTGAGCGACGAGGCCTCGTACGTCAACGGCGAAATCCTGCACGTCGACGGCGGCATCCTGGCGGCCGGTTGAGCGCCATGCACGGCGGCCGGCGCGCATGAATTACCGCATCTACGCGATCCGCTACGGACACCTCGAGCGCAAGGCCGCCGGGAACTTCCTGGGCGGCGACGATCACGAGACCGACATGCCGCTCGACTATTACGTATGGTGGGTCGCGAACGGCTCGCACAGTGTGCTCATCGACACGGGCTTCGATGCGGCGGCCGCGGAGCGAAGGGGCCGCACACTCCTGCGTCCGGTGGCAGACGGGCTCGCCGCCGTGGGCGTCGATGCCCGGACGCTCACGGACGTGGTGATCACGCACATGCACTATGACCACGCGGGAGGGCTCGCCGCGTTTCCGAACGCCCGATTCCACGTGCAGGACGACGAACTCTCCTATTGCACCGGCCGGGCGATGACTCACCCTCACTTGTCCGCTCCTTTCGACGCGGAGACCGTCGTGGACATGGTCCGGCGGCTGTTCGCAGGCCGCGTCGTGTTTCACCGCGGAGATGACACCCTGTTTCCCGGCATCACGCTGCACCGCCTGCCCGGGCACACGCCTGGCCTCCAGGCGGTGCGCGTGCAGACCGAGCGGGGTCCGGTCGTGCTCGCCTCGGACGCGGCGCACTTCTGGGCGAATCTCGAGCGCGAGACGCCGTTTCCCATCCTCGTCGACATCCCTGCCTATCTCGACTCGCTGCGTGCCCTGCGCGCGCTCGCCGCCTCGTTGGATCACATCATTCCCGGGCACGATCCGGCGGTTCTGGCGAGATTTCCCGGCGAAGGGGGCTTGAGCGACGTGGCGCGCCTCGACCTGCCGCCGCGGACGGGAAGGACGCTTTGATGGAACTCGGCTTCGTCGGACTCGGACGGATGGGCGCTCCCATGGCGGGACGGCTGCTCGATGCGGGACATCGCGTCGTCGTCTATGACATCGATCCGCGGGCGCGCGACGCGCTCGCGGCCAAGGGGGCAACGGCAGCCGCATCGCCGCAGGCCGTCGCGGATGCCGCGCCGGTGGTGTTCACGAGCCTGCCGAATCCGGGCATCGTGATCGATGCCGTGCTCGGGGAGCGCGGCCTCATCCACGGATCGCGGCTCGAGACGGTGATCGACCTGTCGACTTCCGGTCCGGCGGCCGCCGTGACGCTCGCCTCAGGTTTGAGCGCCCGCGGTCTCGCGTCGATCGAGGCGCCGGTGTCCGGCGGCATCAAGGGCGCGCGCGAGGGTACTCTCGCCCTGATGGTGGCGGGCCCCGAGGCGGCGTGGCAGCGGGTCGCGCCGGTCATCGCCGTACTGGGCAACGCGTTCTTCATGGGCGAGTCGCCGGGCGCCGGTCAGACCATGAAACTCGTCAACAACCTGCTGGGCGCGTGCGCCATCGCGATCACCGCGGAGGGCATGACGGTCGGCATCAAGGCGGGCCTCGACCCCAAGCGCATGATCGAGGTGCTCAACGTGTCGAGCGGACGCAGCAGCGCCACCGTGGACAAGTGGCCGCGTGCCGTATTGCCGCGGACCTTCGACTTCGGGTTCGCCGCGGGTCTGTGTCTCAAGGACGTGCGGTTGTGCGTCGAGGAGGCCGAGGCGCTGGGCGTTCCCGTGGCGGTGGGGGCCGCGGTGCGTGCGCTCCTCGAACGGACCGTCGCGACGCTGGGCGCCGATGCCGATTTCACCGCCATGACGAAAATCGTCGAAGCCGACGCCGGGCTGGACCCGAACCGGGCCGCCTGACTCGTGGACCACCCTTCAACACAACACCGGGATACGCCATGACAACCGAATTATTCGACAAGGGCTTGAAAATCCGGCGCGCCGTCTTGGGCGACGCGTACGTGGACAAGGCGCTGGCCGGCGTCAACGACTTCAACCGACCGCTGCAGGAACTGGTCACGGAATATTGCTGGGGTGCCGTGTGGGGCCGCGAAGGCCTCGACCGCAGCCAGCGCAGCATGATCAATCTCGCGATGATCAGCATTTTGAACCGCCCGCACGAACTCAAGGCGCACCTGCGCGGCGCGCTCAACAACGGTCTCACTCGCGGGCAGATCTCCGAGGTGCTGCTGCAGGTGGCGATCTATGCCGGGGTTCCCGCGGCGGTCGACAGCTTCCGCATCGCCCAGGAGACCTTCGCGGAGTTGGACCGGGTCGCGGGCGACGGGGTCGCCACCGACCGGGTCGCGGGCGACGGGGTCGCCACCGACCGGGTCGCGGGCGACGGGGTCGCCACCAAGGTCTGACGTCCGCGGAGTCGTCGGCCGGGACTCCCGCGTCTCCGGTGTTTCGGGCGGCGGCCTGTCACTGCCTTATTTTCCTGCGCGCTCGTTTGGCGACCCCGGCCGGCGCCCCGATTCCGGATTGAAGCAGCTGAGTGACGGCGTTGGCGGCATCGGCGGTTGAAATCGCCTCATCGCCGCTGGATCGCAGCGCGGCTGCGGGATCGTCCGGATGGTCTTGGGTCGCCGAGCGTAGTGATTCGCCCAGCAAGGAGAATCCCTGCTCGGCAATCGCGGCCAGCAGACTCTCCTTGCCGGCGAAGTGCCGGTATACCGCTGGGTGACTCACTCCCACGCTGCGGGCAACCTCGCGCAGGCTCAGTCCGCGCGCGCCCACGCGCGAAATATCCGCAAGCGCCGCGTCGATCAGCGCGTTTTTCAGGTCCCGGCTCCCACGCCCTCGCCGGCTCGCGTCATGCCTTGAGCGGCATCAACCCTACGAGAACAGTACGCGCTGGGCGTGCTCGAAGCGTGTTGTCCGCCGATCGATGATTCTTCGTTGGTCGACGCCCAGCGGATCTTCCGCCCGCGGCCGCGGGTCGTTTGCGGGTCGATTCGTCACCTGCGGCCCGACGCCGCGCCGATCCGGTCCAGTTCTGCGACGACCTGCGGCGACAGCAACAGGTCCGCGGCGGCCAGGTTCTCGCGGAGGTGAGCGACCGAGGACGTGCCGGGAATGAGCACGATGTTGGGGGCGCGCTGCAACAGCCACGCGAGCGCGACCTGCATCGGCGTGGCTCCGAGGCGGGCTGCCACGTCGGTGAGCGTCGAGGATTGCAGGGGCGTGAAGCCGCCGAGCGGGAAGAACGGCACATAAGCGATCCCGAGTCTGCCCAAGTCGCCGATCAACGCGTCGTCGGCGCGGTGGGCGAGGTTGTAGTGGTTCTGCACGCAGACGATCTCGCAGATGCGCCGGCCTTCCGCCACCTGCGCGGCAGTGACGTTGCTCAAGCCGATGTGCCGCACCAAGCCCTTGCGCTGCAGGTCGGCGAGCACGGTGATGGGCGCCTCGAGCGACCCCTCGGCGGGATGATGCACGTTGAGCATGCTGCGCAGGTTGACGACCGGCAGGACGTCGAGGCCGAGGTTGCGCAGGTTGTCGTGGACCGCCTGCGTCAGTTCCTCGGGCGACATGGCCGGAATCCACGAGCCCTCCGCGCCGCGCCGCGCGCTGATCTTTGTGACGATCAGCAGCTTCTCGGGGTACGGGTGCAGCGCCTCGCGGATGATCTGATTCGTGATGTGCGGGCCGTAGAAATCGGCGGTGTCGATGTGATTGACCCCGGCCGCGACCGCCTCTCGCAAAACGGTCAACGCGGCATTCCGATCCGCCGGCGGTCCGAACACACCGCGTCCCGCCAACTGCATGGCTCCGTAGCCCATGCGGAATAGGTTGCGGCCGCCGAACGGGAACGTGCCTGATTGCTGAACGCTGGACATGAGGGAACTCCAATCTCTTCAAGGGGAAGGTCATGCTAAGCCCGCTCCATTCGTTCGACAATGACCTATAATCCGAACAGGCTGTACAGTGGAGCGAACAGTGAGCATCGACCTGGGTGACCTGAAGGCGTTTCTCGCCGTCGCCCGCTCCAAGGGGTTTCGGGAAGGCGCCCGGGCAAGTGGTGGCAGCGCGTCGGGCCTCAGCGAGGCCGTTCGGCGGCTGGAAACCGAGCTGGGCGTGCGGCTGCTTCACCGCACCACCCGCAGCGTCGTACCAACCGAGGCGGGGCGGCGCCTGCTCGATCGACTCGGTCCGGCGTTGGACGAGGTGCAGGCCGCCCTCGAGGTCGTGAACAGCTTTCGCGATCGGCCCGCCGGGACATTGCGCCTCAATGTCCCGGTCAGTGCCGTGCGACTCGCGCTGCCGTCCATCGTTCCTCCCTTCCTCGCCGCCTATCCCGACATCCGGCTGGAAGTGGTGGCCGACGACAGCTTCGTCGACGTCCTAGCCGCCGGCTGCGACGCCGGCATTCGCTACGGTGAACGGCTGGAGAAGGATATGATCGCGGTACCCATCGGGCCGCGCATCCAGCGTTTTGCGACCGCCGCGGCCCCCGCCTATCTCGATCGCCGGGGCCGACCTCAACACCCGCGCGACCTGCTCGAACACGCCTGCCTGCGCGGACGCTTCAGAAGCGGGGCGATGGCGCCTTGGGAGTTCGAGCGCCGGGGTGAGGTCGTGCAGGTCGATCCATCCGGACCCCTTCTCGTGCAGGTGGGCGAGGCCACGGACCTGGCCGTGGAGGCAGCGCTCGCCGGCACCGGCATCGTGCACCTGTTTGAAGGCTGGCTGCGCCCGCATCTCGACCGCGGTGCGCTCGAGCCCATTCTCGAGCCTTGGTGGCAACCCTTTCCCGGGCCTTTTCTCTACTACCCCGGCCGGCGCCTGGTGCCTGCGCCGCTGCGCGCCTTCGTCGACTTCGTGAAAGGAAATCCCCTTGGATTTGTATGACGATCAGCTTGTATAGCGTTCCGGGGATGGTCTAGGATGAAGCGACGTTCGTGTGGTCCCACCAGAGGACTGCCGCGCTGGGGGGAGGACAGGGCATGAACAGGGTCGAAACCTATTCGACGGCAGATCTCGTGCAGGCCGAGCGCCTGGCTTATTGGAACCACGTCGCGTGCTCGACGATCGGCCCGCTGGCGATCGAAGCGGCGGACCGCGACCGCTTCGGTGCGTCCATGAAGTGCGTGCGTTTGCGCAATTGCGAGATCGTCTCGCCGGTCTCCAATGCTGCCACCATCCGTTCGGTACCCGGACCCGCTGCGGCGGAGGTGCTCAACCTGCAAGTCCAGCACTGCGGCCGGAGCACGACCCGGACCGGGGACCGCGTGTGCAGTCTCGAACCGGGCGATTTCACCCTCTACGATCCGGCTCGCACGTTTCGCCTCGACTTCTCGGAGGCGACGCAGGTGATCGTGATCCGCCTCCCGTTGACCGATGCCGAGGGTCGGATGCCAGGGCTGCGGCACATGGCGGGCGTTCCCATGCGCGCGGACCATGGCCCTCGGGCGATCCTGTCGAGTTTCGTGCGCAACGCCTGGCAGCAATTAGACGGTGAGGAGCTCGGATGGGCGGATTCCTTGTGCGACGTCATCTGGCCTCTGGTGCAGATGGCGTACTCCGCGGAGTTCGCCGCGCGGCCTGTGGTCTCGCCGCGGGAGCGGCGCCGCGAGGACATGTTTCGCTTCATCGAGGCGCATTTATGCGAACCGCAATTGAGCGCCCATGCGATGGCGGCCGAGTTGGGCGTGAGCACCCGCCATGTCCAGATGATGTTCGCGGAAATCGGCACGACTCCGGGCGCCTACCTGCAATCCCGGCGTCTCGACCGCGCGGCCCGGGAACTGTCCCGCACGGGCGGCCAGGCCGCGGTCACCGAGGTGGCGTTCGGTTCGGGCTTCAACGATTTGAGCACCTTTTGCCGGGTTTTCCGCCGCAAGTTCGGAATTGCGCCGCGCGACTATCGGGCCGGCCGCAGGACGCAGTAGAGGTCGCGGGCGAGGATCGGGGTGAACCGGTACCGGGCTTCGCCCGGCGGCAAACGTGCTTCGCTGGACAACAAGACGCCGCCCCCCGCGCCCGCTAAGCTCCAGGAACGCCGGTGGCATTTACCGGAACCTTCAAGGGGAACGTGAATGGCTGCAGACATCATCGGTGGATCGGACGACTCGAGGTGGGCGACTCTGACCGCCGCCGTGGAAGGCGACATCGCCGCGGGTCTTTATTTCGGCGGCAACATCCTGGTCTCGCGCGGCGGTAAACCGTTGTATGGCCGGACCTTCGGTCACAGCGCCGAGGACAAGAAGCGCCCCGTCGCGCCTGATTCGGTGTTCAGCCTGTTTTCCGTCACGAAGGCGCTCACGAACCTCCTCGTGTTCCGTGCGATCGAAAAGGGTCAGCTGACGCTCACCACACCGATCCATCGGATCATCCCGGAGTTCTCCGGAGGCCTGCGCAATCGGATCACCGTCTTTCATTTGTTGACCCACAGCACGGGCGTCCCGATCATCTATTGTCCGAAGCCCGGAATGTTCATCGATCGTCTGGACGAGATCATCAGTGCGATCTGCGAGGTGGCGTACCCGGTGGAACAGCCGGGTTCGAGGGTCGATTATTCGCCAATGGTCAATCACGCGCTGATGGGCGAAGCGGTGCGCCGCCTCGATCCGGCGAAGCGGCCCTACCGGCAGATCATGGCGGAGGACCTGTTCGAGCCGCTCGGCATGAAGAGCACGTCCATGGGGTTGCGCAAGGACCTGAAGGCGAGACACCTGGTGCCGGAATTCCGCGGCAACTATCCGATTTCGCACCTCGGGCACAGCAACCTCGGCCCGAACGGCGCGTTCGAGGAGGAACATGCGGAAATGCCCTGGGTCGGATGCGTCTCGACCGCACCGGACATGCTCCGTTTCACCGAGATGCTGCGGCAGGGCGGCACGCTCGATGGACATCGGGTCGTCTCGACGGCGTTGGTGGATGCCGCGCGCACGATCTGGACCGGCGACAAGCCGAACGAGTTCTACGCCTCGCTCATCCGGGCGAACAACGGCATCGTGCTTCCCGGCAATCTCGGACTCGGCTTTTCGATCCGCGGTTCCGGGATGGGGACCTCGATGTTCGGCACGCTGGCCTCTCCGGGCACCTTCGGCGCGCATGGCGCCGGTACGACGCTCTTCTGGGTGGATCCCGAGCGTGATCTCTCCTTCGTCGGCTTGATGACCGGCCTCATGACCACGTACGACAACCTGGAACGCTGGCAGCGCTTGTGCGATCTCGCCATCCTGGCGGCGAGCGGTTGAACCGCAGTCTGCAATGACCGACACGGAGTTCGACTACGTCATCGTCGGCGCCGGCACCGCAGGCTGCGTGCTGGCGGGACGGCTGGCGGAGGAGCCGGGAGTGCGCGTCTGCATTCTGGAGGCGGGCGGAGACGACGGCCATCCGTTCATCCGCACCCCGGCGCTGGTCGGGGCGGCGATCGCCACCAAGCGCTTCAACTGGGGATTCACGACCACGCCGCAGCCCAATCTGGACGGTCGCCGGATCCCGGTGCCGCGGGGCAGGGTGCTCGGCGGATCCGGCTCGATCAACGGCATGGTGTATTCCCGCGGGCACCCGCGGGATTACGCCGACTGGGTGGCCGCGGGCGCAAAGGGCTGGAGCTATCCCGAGGTCCTGCCGTACTTCACCCGTTCGGAAAACAATGAGGACTATCCGCCGTCGGTTTACCACGGCCGCGGAGGTCCGATGAACGTGAGCACGCCGGGTCCGCCGAATCCCCTGAATCAGAGCTTCATCGATGCCGCTCTGGCGCTGGGATTCCCCCGATGCGCCGATCTGACCGGCCCGAATCCGGAGGGCGTGAAGCGGCGCCAGGGCACGATTCGGAACGGGCGTCGGGAGACGACGGCGGGCGCTTTTTTGGCAGCGGCGCGCCGCCGGGGCAACCTTGCCGTCATCACGGATGCCCTGGCCACGCGGGTCATCATCGAGAACGGTCGCGCGGCCGGCGTGGCCTATACGCGCGCCAACGTGGCGGAGCAGGTGCGCGCCAGGCGCGAAGTCATCCTCGCGGCCGGTGCGCTGCAGACGCCCCAGATTCTGATGCTGTCCGGCATCGGCGACGCGGAAGAATTGCGGGCTCTTGGGCTGACCGCCACCCTTGACCTGCCCGGCGTCGGCCGGAATTTGCACGACCACCTGGCGTGTCCGGTGGTCATGAGCACGCAGGACTCGACCTCCTACGGACTATCGTGGCGGGCACTGCCCCGCGGCGTCTACAACGTCGCCCAGTATCTCATCGGACGCCGTGGTCCCTTCGCCAGCAACGTCTTCGAGTCCGTCGGGTTTCTGCGCACCACGGAGGGTCTCGACCGGCCGGACGTGCAGTTCGTGTTTCAGCCCGCCGCGCGTCCGAAGCCGCCCATCCCCCTGCCGGTGGGGCACGGCTACGCCATCAGTCCCGTGGCGCTCTATCCGAAGAGCCGCGGACGCCTGAGCCTGGCGAGCGCCGACCCCCATGCCGCGCCGCTGATCGATCCCAAGCTGCTCAGCGTCGCCTCGGATATCGACCCGTTGATCCGGGCAATCAAACTGTCGCGCCGCATGTTGGCCGGCGCCGGTTTCGTCAAATACGCCGCCACGGAAACGCTGCCCGGACCCGCTGCCGCGAGCGACGCCGACCTCGCCGCCTTCATCCGCGCGACCTCGTATACGGTCCATCATCCGGTGGGCACCTGCCGCATGGGCACAGATGCCGGCGCCGTCGTCGATCCGGAACTCAGGGTTAGGGGACTCTCGGGCCTGCGTGTCGCCGACGCCTCCGTGATGCCGTCGATCGTCGGCGGCAACACCAACGCCGTCGTCGTCATGATCGCCGAGAAGGCGGCCGACATGATCCGCGGCCGCCGCCCCCTGGAACCCGCGCAACTCGATCCGCAACCCGTTTGATGAGGAGTCCGCGATGGCCGTCGAGCACATGAAGACCTGGCAGATCGGCAACGTCGAGGTCACGCGCCTCGTCGAGGTGTGGGCGTGGGAGGACAACATCTGGATGGCCCTCGAGGGTGCCGATGCGTCCATGGTCCTCGAGCGACCATGGCTGCAGCCCCACTATGCGACTGCGGGCGGCCGGATGCTCATGAACTTCCAGGCCTTCGTCATCAAGGCGGACGGGCGGCACATCATGATCGACACCTGCATCGGCGCGGATCGCGAGCGCGAGTTTCCGGTGTTCACGAAAATGCGCACGTCCTTCATGGAGGATCTCGCCTCCATCGGCGTCACGGCGGGCAGCGTCGACACCGTGCTGTGTACGCATCTGCATTTCGACCACGTGGGCTGGAACACGCATCTCAAGGACGGCTGCTGGGTGCCGACCTTTCCGAATGCGCGGTACCTGTTCGGCCGCAAGGAATACGAACATTGGATGATGCTGCGCGACACCGGCGGTTATCATGCGATCAACCACCTCGCCGACTCGATCGATCCCGTGACCCAGGCGGGTCTCGCCGACTTCATCGAACCGGAATACGCGATCAGCGACGAGATCCGGCTGCTGCCGACCCCGGGACACACGCCGGGGCACGTGAGCGTGTTGATTGCGTCGCAGGGGCGCGAAGCCGTGATCACCGGCGACATGATGCATCATCCGCTGCAGCTCGCGATGCCGGCTCATCCGGCGACGTTCGACCTCGACAAGCCGGCCGGATCGAAGACGCGGGTGGAATTCGTCCGGCGCTTCGCGGACACTCCCGTGCTCGTGATCGGCTCGCATTTCGCCGATCCGGGATCGGGCCACATCGTCAGCGACGGTGCCGCCTGGAAGTTGCGCGACGCCGATTGACCGTCCCGTTTGGATGCCTCGAGGTGCGACGATGAGCCGACCCATTCCCGACTACCCCATCGACATCTTCAGCCGCGATTCGGTGCGAAACGCCCGGGTCGTCGATGACGCCCTGCGTGAATTCTCCGCGGTGGTGCGCCTCGCCGACGGCACGGTGATGATTGCGCGTCATGCCGACGTATCCGCCGGCCTTTCGGACTGGAAGACGTTCTCCTCGAAGTCGCGGCCCTGGCATGATCCCAAGTCCCTGCGCCCCGAGATCCTGCTCACCGACGATCCGCCGCGCCACACGCAGGTGCGCCAGGCCATGGTCAAGGCGCTCTCGCCGCGGGTGCTGGAGCATCTGCGGGTATCCTTCGAGCGCGACGCCGCGGCGCTGCTCGACGACGTGCTGGCGCACTCGGGCGAGACGCTCGACGCCTGCGCCGGCATCACGCAGCGCTTCGTCTACAAGGCGCTCCCCGACGCGATCGGCCTGCGTATTCCGGGGCGCGAGCACATGCATGCCTTCGGCGACATGGTCTGGGCGACGATGGGTCCGGAGAACGAACTTTTCCGCGAGACCATGAAGACCGACATGGGGCCGCTGCTCGCCTGGCTGGAGCAATGCTGCAACCGGGAGAATCTCGAACCCGGCGGCATCGGCATGACACTCTACGATTCGGCCGAGGAGGATCTCATCACGGAGGCGGAGGCGAAGCTGCTCCTGCAGACGGTGCTGTCGGCGGGGTCCGATACCACCGTCCTGACCATGGCGAACGCTCTGCGTGCCTTCGCGCTGTTTCCTGCGGAATTCGCCAAGCTCCGCGCGAATCCCGGCCTGTGGCGCAATGCCTTCGACGAATCGTTGCGCTGGGACTCGCCGTCCCGCATGGCGGGCCGGATCGCGACGCGCGACGTTGAAATCGACGGCATGACCGTACCGGCCGGGCAGCGTGTGGGTCTGATGTTCGCGGCGGCGAACCGCGACGGCCGGGCCTGGAAAGACCCCGACCGGTACGACATCGAGCGCGACCTCAAGAAGCAGGTCGGCTGGGGCTACGGCATTCACGCCTGCGTCGGCCGCGTGCTGGCGCAGCTCGAGGCGCAGGTGCTCCTCGGCGAGATCATCCGGCGCGTCGAGCGCATCGAACTGGCCGGTGAGCCCGTGCCGTGGATGACCACCGTCGGTCACGGTCCGGCGCATCTGCCGATCCGGCTTTACGCCGCTCCGAACAGCCGGGCGATGTAGTGGCTGTCCATGTACTCGCGGATCTCCGCCACCTTGCCGCCCTCCACGACGAAGGCCCAGCAGTAGCGGTTGTCGTAGGGACGACCGTCCTTCAAGGACCCGGTGCCGTGGGTTTCGAGCATGACCAGCGGGCCGTTCGAGGCAATCGACAAGATGCGGTTGGACGGGCTGCCGACGGCGAACAGGCCGCGCACCGGCTTCAGGAATTCATCGACGATCACGTTTCGGCCGCGGTATTCGCCGGCGCCCGGGATGTCTTTCGCCTGGGGCAGCCACGCCGCGTCCTCGGTGAGCAGGGCGCGGACACCCTCGAGGTCCTCGGCGTTCAGGCGTTCGAAAAAGCGGACGACGACTTCCTGGTTCGGATCGCTGGATGCGCTCATGTTTCGACTTCCCCACGTGGTTTGAATTTCGTATGACACTCTCATCATCACCCAGGCGAACAGCATGAAGCAACCCGCATCCTCCGCCTACGACGTGATCGCCGTGGGCAGCGGACACAACGGACTCGTCGCCGCGGCGTATCTGGCGAAGGGCGGGAAAAGGGTGCTCGTTCTCGAGCGAAATGCCTGGTTCGGCGGCGGCGTCGTGTCGCGCGAATTGACGCGCCCCGGGTTCGTTCACGATCAGCACTCGATGGCGCACATCTTCATCCAGGCCAACCCCCTCCTGCTGCGCGACGAACTCGGTCTGAAGAGCAGCCATGGCCTGAAATATCTGTTCCCGGAGTCACCGATGATGTCGGTCTTCGAGGACGGCTCGACTCTGACGCTGTATCGGGACCGCGAGCGGTCGGCGGCGCAGATCGCGAAATTCTCGACGCGCGACGCCGAGTCCTTCCTGCGCCTGTCGCGGCAGGCGGCCGAGTGGCTGCCGATGCTGGTGTCGACGTTGTACACGCCGCCGATGCCGATGGGGGCCTCGTGCGCGTTCCTGGATTCGAGCCGCGAGTCGCGCGCGATGTGGCGGGTGATCCAAATGAGCAGCCACGACGTGCTCTGCGAATACTTCGAGCACGACCGGGTACGGGCCCATTTCGCGCGCGTCGCCGGCGAGAACCTGGTCTCCCCGGATGAGAAGGCGACCGGCCTCGGGGTCTTCGTGTTCCTCGGATTCCTCGAAGCCTACGGGTTCGGTGTTCCGGTGGGCGGCAGCGGCGCGCTCACGAACGCCCTGGTGCGCTCGATCGAGGAGAACGGCGGGACGGTGCTCGCCAACCAGGATGTCGCGCAGATCGTCGTCGCCCAGGGGCGCGCCGCGGGCGTCGTCACGACGGACGGCGTCGAACACAAGGCAAAGGACGCGGTGATCGGCGCCATCCATCCGCACCGCCTGGAATCGATGGTGGCGGGCCTCGATCCGGAGGTGGCGCGCGCGGCACGCGCCACGCAGATCTCGGAGGCCGCCTGCATCACGGTGCACGCGGCCCTCGCCGCGCCGCTGCGGTTTCGCACCGCGGACCGCGTCGACTCCGTCATGATCGAGTTGATGCCCGGCACCTATGAGACGTTGCGGCGCAGCTTCGACGATCTGCGCTACGGCAATCTGATGCAGACGCACCTAATCGGACTGGGATCGCTCTCGATGTTCGACGCGTCGCGGGTGCCCCCGGGCAAGGCCATCGCCCACATCTGGGACTACGTGCCGTACCACCGTCCGGACGGCCGCAGCTGGGACGATGCAAAGCGGGACTACGCCGCGAGCATGCTCCGGTACATGGACCGCTACGTCGCCAACATCGAGGACATCGTGCTCGACTTTCACTGCGACAGCCCGCTCGACATGGAGCGCTCCAGCCCGAGCTTCCTGCGCGGCGACCTGCACGGCATCGCGAACACGAGTTATCAAAGCGGCGCCCACCGGCCGACGCCGGATCTCGGGCAGTATCGCGTGCCGGGCGTCGACCGCCTGTATCTGGTGGGGCCGTTCCAATATCCGGGCGGCGGTGTCTTCGGCGCCGGACGCGCCACGGCGCAGGTCCTGTGCGACGATTTGTCGATCGACTTCGACCGCCTCGGGGCGACGCCTTGAAGCTCTATTCGAGCGACAACGCCGAGCTCATGACGGTGAACCGCATCGAGCGGCGGGGCGGCGAACTCATCATCAAGGGCAAGGTGTTCGGCACCATGCCGATGACGGCGCGTCTGTCGCCGCAGGAGGTGCGCGCCGCGCTCAAGCTGATGAGCTGGAAAGACCTGTTGTTTTTGTTCACGATGCCATTTCGCGGGGCCGTCGCCCCGCAGGGAAAACCCAAATGACCGCCTCGATGAAAGACCGCATCGCCGTCATCACGGGAGGCGCGGGCATGATCGGCCATGCGGCCGCAATGTCGCTCGCGCGGGCGGGTGCCGACATTTTGCTCGTCGACATCAACGCCAAGGCGCTCGAGGAGCGGCGCGGGGCCGTCGAGGCGCTCGGCGTGCGGGTCGAGACCTGCGTCGCCGACGTCAGCCGCGGCGCGGACGTCGCCGCCTATGTCGGGCACTGTCTTGCCCGGTTCGGCCGCATCGATGCCTTTTTCAACAACGCG
>Ga0182030_10007622_pt1 | contig 22553 bp, 23 predicted proteins | sample 812S3MmetaG_FD_121299 | JGI IMG/M metagenome (GOLD analysis project Ga0182030, IMG submission 121299) | Permafrost microbial communities from Stordalen Mire, Sweden - 812S3M metaG (Illumina Assembly) | ecosystem: Environmental > Terrestrial > Soil > Wetlands > Permafrost | place: Sweden... | reverse complement strand
GCTCCAGATGCAGTGGTGGACGGAACCCGGAGTGAAACGTAGGGCAAGATAAAGGGGTGGATCCACCTCCGGCGTAAGTGGCGGAGAGGTGGCAGGCTTTCACGGATCCACGCGCCGCCGGACAGATCCACCGCAGTCGGAGTCCGCCGATTTCATTGACCAACACACGGATCCATCGATGTCCAAGGACGACGATCTCCCGGTTTTCAGGCCTCAATTCGGGCGCGCGAAAAAAATGGGGTCGGGACCCCACGAAACGCATTTCGCAACGCGGTCCTCGCGAGCGTGCGGGCTGGAAGCCGTGCGGCGCGCGCCATGCGGCCCGCCAAGACGCGCATCGCCGTCCGCGCGCCAACGGCGCTCTCGCGCCGCGCCGTCATCAAGGCGCGCGTCGTCCAGATGAAGGGCACCGCGCTCAACGGCGCCGCGCTGCACCTGCGGTACATCCAGCGGGAGGGCGTCGAGCGCGACGGCACGAAGGGCAACCTCTACGGCCCCGACGGACCCGCCAACGCCGATGACTTCGAGAGGCCGGTGCAGGGTGAGAAGCACCAGTTCCGCTTCATCCTCTCGCCCGAGGACGGCGAGGAGCTCGACATGCCCTCCTACGTCCGGCGGTTCATGGCCCAGGTGGAGAAGGACGTCGGGCGCCGGCTGGACTGGGCGGCCGTCAACCACCACGACACCGACAACCCGCACGCGCACATCGTCATCCGCGGCGTCGACCGCGACCGGCTCCCCGTCCGGTTCGACCGCGAGTACATCTCCAACGGCATGCGCGCCCGCGCCCAGGAACTCGCCACCCTGGACCTCGGCCCTCGCACGCAGCTCGATCTCCAGCGCGCGCGTGCCCGCGAGGTGCATCAAGACCGCTTCACGTCTCTCGACCGCGACATAGGCCGCCTCGCCCTAGACGGGGGGGTCACACTTCGCGCCGACACGAGAACCCGCCAGGACCCTGTCACGCTCACGGCCCGCATGCAGCACCTCGCGCAGCTCCCCCTCGCGGAGCGGGTCTCGGCCACCTCCTGGCGCCTGGCGCCGGACTGGGCGGCGCACCTGCGCGAGGTTGGAACGCGAGGCGACATCATTAAGCAGATGCACGCCGCTCTCCACGGCGATCCCGCACGCTATCGTGTGCTCGACGACCCCCTCCCGGAGAAGCCCTCCCCGACGCTGTACGGTCGCGTGGCAGCGAAGGGTCTCTCCGACGAGCTGGCGGGAAAGTACTACGCCATCATCGAGACCCCCGACGGCGCTGGCTATCACGTACCGCTCGGAAACCGCGGCGCCGAGCAACTCCGCCGGGGCGACCTTGTCGCCTTCTCCTCCGCACCCCCCGTCGCGGGTGGCCCCCCCGCTGCCGCGACGCCCCCGCCCTCGCCCCGCTCAATCGTCCGCCCGCTGGGCATGCCCTTCGAGCAGCAGATCCACCACCGCGGCCCGGTCTGGCTGGACCACGTGGACGCGCCGTCCGCCGCTCCCTACGGTCTCGGCGCCGAGCTCCAGGAGCACCTCGCTCGCCGCCATGCGCAGCTCCGGTCCCTCGGGATCGCCCCGGCGGACCCGAAGCGCATCGACGCCCTTCAAGAGCTCGAACGACGGGCGGTAGGAGAGGGGGTGGCCGACCGCTCTGGCCAGGCATTCCTACACGCGGCGCCAGACGGATTCCGCGGTCGACTCGGCGATCCCGTTCGAGGCGCGGATGGCGCCGCATATGCCGTCGTCTCCGACGGCGCGCGGCTCGTCGTCGTTCCCATCAACCCGGATGCCGGTGCTGCAGCGGGAGTGAGGGCCTGGTGGGGAAGGAACAGGCGCCCGACGACCGTAGACAGGTCCACACCCATGAACCCCATCCGCACCCTCTCGCTCACCTCCGCCCTCGTCGTCGTCGCGTGCGGCGGCTCGAGCCCGCCCCCCGAGGCACCATCGACGCCCGTGGCCGCGACCGCCGATCCCGCGCCGAGCGCATCCCCGGCAGCGCCCGCGGCGGAGGTGAAGACCGTCGCGCCCGACCCCGCGCCGAGTGCCGCTCCGGGCCCGGCTCGCGCTCCGGCCACCCTCGACGGCACCGTCGCGGGCAGCCCATTCCATGCAGTCGCCGCCTGCGTGGTCGGCAGCGGCAACAACCCGGGCACCGTGTACCTCGAGATCTATTCGGTGAAGGACTTCGACGTGAGCCACTCGTGCGGCAGGCTCTCGCCCGACAAGGACGCGCGCAAGCTCGGAATGGTTATCGCGTGGAAGGACGGCGCGCAGACCGACGCGGCGAAGCTGAAGGGGGGCAACGCGCCGGAGCTATTTCTCATGTCGGGGACCGGCAATCCGAAGAAGTTCGATCGCAAGGACACCGGCAAGGACTTCAAGCCGAAGGGCACGATCTCCGTGATCCGCGCGGGCGGGAAGAAGGGCGACGTCGCGCGCATCAAGGTCGATCTCGACATGGGCAAGGACAAGCTCCACGGTGAGGTCGACGTGGATCTCCTGGGCGACCTCGCGCAGTGAGCGGTCACTCGTCGCCGAGCCACGGCGGCGCAGCCACGCCAGGGAGCGATCCCGCACGCTGCACGATGGCGTCCAGCTCGTCGCGCGTGGGAGCGGCAGCGGGGATCACTCACCGCCCAGTACACGTAGCGCCAAACCACGTGCCGATTGCTGGTTCGCAGCAACAACATCGGGGGTGCCACCTCCGCTGACGCAGGCGCAGCGTCCGCAGTCCAGCGCGCCTCCCTATCCACCCAATGGAGAGCCGTTCTGTCCCGATGCGCAGTTCGGTTTTCCCCGACCTCGCGTACATTGAGCGGGGCGCGAGGCTTGCACCGAGCGCTCCTCATACGGAGCGTCCTCCTTACGACTCTCCTCGTGCTCCTCTGCACGGCCAACGACGGGTGCGCCTGGCTTGGGGGGTGTCCCTACGGTGGGATCAGCCCGGTCACCTACGGCGGGACCATGGTCTACACCATGACGGCGTCCGCGGCGGACGGCGGTTCCGGAGAGGCGGCTACCGGCGGATCGGGTAGCCTGAGCGTTACCCTCGACTCGTTCGACCCCAACGATGAGAACAGCTTCAACAGTTACTGCGGCTCCAAGACCTTCCTCGTCGTCCTCGCAGAGAGCTGTTCGCTCACGGCCACCGTCGACACGTTTGGCGGGACCGGGTCCGCATCGATCCCCGGCGGCCAAACGTGCACCCTGAGCACGCCGACGGGCGGGTTCAGAACGCTTGTCAACGGGGGCACGATCAGCGTCTCGGGCCACCTCCTGAACGTCGTGCTCTCCGGCGATGTCGCCGCCGTGACCTTCGAGGGGAGCAGCTAATTTCGGGGAGGCGCCGACCGCCGTGCTGGCTACCTCATGGATCGGGGAGGAAAACGCGGCTCGGGCTACGATCTCCCGTGCATGGTTGAAGTCGTGATGGCCGTGGCCAGGGTCCTTGTTGATGCGTTGCGAGCAGCGACCAGCGCGGGCGAAAGACGCCTGCCAAGGCGGCGGCGAGCAAGAGCACGGCTTCGAGCATGGGCGCGCAAAGGTAGCGCCGAGGCTCCGGGACTTCTCGCTGATCCGGGAAGTAGCCAAGACGGCCCGAGCCGAAGACGCTGGAGGCGGCCCTCGCGCGGCTGGCGGACGTCACATCCAAGGGCGGCAGGCCGCTCCTCGGCCTGATGCAACTGCCTCCCGCGTGGATGAAGATGTTTGGACGCGAGCCGCGCGATGCGTTCGATGCCTGCATCAACGTCTCGATCGGGACCGCGATGCTCTCGGCCCTGGACCACGAGTGCGGTGCGGGGGGGAGTGGGCCTCGCGTCGAGCCGCTCGGACGCCGCAGTCGCCGGCTGCCCGTCATGGTGGTCCTTCCCCCGGACCGCGCGTGCGTCGTGCGCAAGTATGGCCAAGCCATCGGCATGCCCGACTTCGAGCTGCTCATCACCCTGGAGCTCGGCGGGCAGCGACCCGTGCCGCGTGCCGTCGCGCCGACGGACGCTCCCATCGTCTTCCCCGAGCCGAACGCCCGCACCTGGGGGCCGGACTGCATCTTCGTGCCGTTGACGGCACCGCTGGGGCGGTGAGGAAGGAGGGGCCGACCCGTGGCGGATGATTCTGCGGACGACGCGCTGCCGAATCAGGGCGTTGAGCCTCTCTGGACAGCCCAGGACGTCGCGGCCTTCCTTCGAGTCAGCAGGAGCTGGGTCTACCACCGCGCCGAGGCCGGCGAGCTACCGTGCCTGCGCATCGGCGCCCTGCTTCGCTTCGACCCCGCCCGCATCCGGGCGTACGCCCAAGGCGAAACGGCCGCGGGCGCGACAGTCGTGGCGCTGCGCCGCCGTTAGTGCTCCATTCACGAGAGGCTCACATGGCATCCGTCTCCTTCCGCCGAACCCGCTGGTACGTGAAGTACCGCGATCATCGAGGTCGCTGGATCCGCAAGGCTTCGACCGCGCGCACCAAGACCGAGGCGCGCCGGCTCGCCGACGACCTCGAGCGCCAGTGCGAGCGGCAGCGGCTCGGGCTCGAGGCGCTGCCCGACGAGACCGGCGGCGGCACGCTGAAGGAGCTCGCCGGCTGGTGGCTCAAGACGTACTCCTGCAACCTCGCCTCCCACGAGCGCAACAAGCTGAGCGTCCAGAAGCACATCGTCAGCTCCGAGCTGGCCGAGCTCCGCCTGGTCGACGTCACGCCTGGGGCGATCGAGCAGTTCTTGCAGGCCAGGGCAGGGGAGCTGGGGCCGCAATCGCTCAACCACCTCCGTATGTTCGTGATGTCGATCTTTTCGGCGGCGAAGAAGGCCGCTAAGTTCGCCGGGCCGAACCCCGCCAAGGAGGTCGCTCGTCGCAAGGTGCCTCGCCGCACGCCCGAGTACCTGCGCGCATACGAAGTGTTGCCCGTGCTGGTGGCTGTGCCGCAGAAGTGGCGCCCGCTGTTCGCGACAGCCATCTACTCGGGCCTGCGACGCGGCGAGCTGCTGGGGCTCCGCAAGCAGGACGTGGACTTGAGTGCTCGCCTTCTCACCGTCGCGCGGTCCTACGATCACGACACCACCAAGGGCGGCCACGGGGATGTGATCCCGATCGCGCGTGAGCTCGTGCCGTACCTCGAGATCGCGATGAAGGCCTCGCCCGCCGAGCTCGTGTTCCCGGGCCCCGACGGGGAGATGCTCAGCTCACACACTCCGCTCGAGGATGTCCTCCGACGGTCCATGAAGCATGCGGGCCTGGTGCTGGGCTACGAGCACGTCTGCCGCAAGAAGGGCTGCACCCACAGCGAGCTCGCGACGGACGCGACGCTCCGTCGCTGTCCGAAGCACGGCATGAAGCTCTGGCCCAAGGCGCGGCAGCGCGCGATTCGGTTCCACGACCTGCGCCACACAACCGCCTCGCTGCTGATGATGGCGGGCGCCAACCCGGCGGCCGTGCAGCGCATCCTCCGCCACAGCGATCCCCGCATCACGACGGAGGTGTATGGGCACCTTGCGCCCGACTACCTGCGCGCCGAAATCGATCGCCTTCAGTTCAACCGGGCCGAGGGGCCCGAGCAGCATCCCGTGGTCCTCGTCCGGGACGCTGGGAGCGCGCCGCTTGGTCCACCGGTGGTCCAAGAGCCCTCCGAGGCCCCTCAGAGGGCCGATCGCTCGATCGGAAATCGAGCCAAAAACCCGACCAAAACGGCAGCGCGCCACAGAGGATTCGAACCTCTGACCTACGGCTCCGGAGGCCGTCGCTCTATCCAGCTGAGCTAGTGGCGCGTTCGCGATTTCTTCCGCGGTTCCCGGCATTTCTCGCACGTGCGACGTGTCCCGGCAAGAGCCGCGCGTACCACCACCCGATTGTGCCCCCCGTGTCGCGCTCGCTATTCTCGCCCGATGAGCTCCGGGAGCCCCACCCTCCTTCTCGCGATCGGCATTCCCGTCGCCGTCGTCACCTTCCTCCTCGTTCTCTTCGTCTTCATTTTCAGCATGGTGCGCCGCATGTACGCGCAAGCCCGCGCCCTGCTCGAGCAGGAAGGGATCGCTCTCGACACCGGCACGCAGTGGATCACCATTCGGTACCGGGGCTTCCGGGCGCGCGGCATCCGCATCGGAGCCGGCATCAACAAGGCCCGCGCATCCCTCGTGCTCACACGTCAGGGCCGCATCATCCTCATGCCGGGCTTCCAGGGCCGCTACTGGCTCGTCCCCGCGAACGTCACCGTCCACATCGCGGAGGACGGCGCGCTCCACATCCACAGCGACAAGCCGTCCGGCGAAGGTGCATCCGGCTCGATTGACTACCGCGTCGCGATGCCCGAAGCCGTCGCGTGGATGAACGCGCTCACGCAGGCGGGGGCGCGGTCCAGCGCCGGCTGACTACCAGCTCCCGCGAACCCCCATCCACCCCGGCGACACCACGAGCCCGGTGGTCGTCCCTGGCGCCGACTTCGGCAGCGAGAGGACGAACAGCGTCGCCCCCGCGGCGACTCCTGCGATCCCGACGACGAGCCCCACGTTGGCCAGGGTCTCCTGCGTCTTGCCCGAGGAGATCTCCCCGGCCTTGTCGGTCGGGCAGGGACCGCCCTGGCATGCGCTGTTCAGATCGTTGTACGTCGAGCGCGCCATGATGCCGGCGATGGCGAAGGTCGCCAACCCTGCGACGCCGACTCCCCCGGCGACGTACGCCCACGTGCGCAGCGGCGACATGGCCGTCTCGGGCCGCGGCGGCTCTGGCGGTGGCGCCGCCGGACCGCCTGGCAGCTCGCCCGACTGGGCGTCGACGGTGAGCGCCGACTTCTGCCCCGCGGCGAGCGTGAGCGTTCGCTTCACGGGCCCATGCCCCGGGGTCTCGACGATGACCTCCGTCTCCCCGGCGATGGCAGGCGCCGGCTCCCCCCACGCGGCGCGACGGAGCTCTTCGCCGCCGACGGTTACCTTCGTGTCGTCCATGGGGTTCTGGATGGTCAGCGCGACGAACCCGAGCTGCGGCTGGATCTCGGCCCGCTCCGCGGTCGCGGAGTCGAACGCCCGCTGGTAGCGGTTGTCCTGGCCGACCAGCTCCTTCGCTTCGACCGCTGCGCGTCCGAGCTCCGCGTAGGCCGCGACGAGCCGGCCCATCGCACGCAGGCACCGCGCGAGCTCGAGGCGGGTGTTCGGGCTTCCCACGATCTCGTGCGACGCACGGAACTCGGCGAGCGCCGCATCGTACTGCTTCTTGCCGAGCAGCTCCTTGCCCCGCGCGAATCGCGCCTGCGCCTGCTCGCGCTGGACCGGCGTCGCCGCCGCGGGCATGACCCCGTCGGCATACGCGGGCACCGCTGCGGTCGCGAGCAGCGCAGCGAAGGCCGCGGAGAAAACGAGGCGAGAGCGCATGGATCAGATCCCCTCGGGCTCGTACTTGTGTTTGCTCGGGCGTACTGCGGGTGGCGGGGTGTTTGCCGTCGGAGGTGTCCACGGCGGTGCCGCGACGACCGTCGGAGACGTCGCGGTCGCCGTCGGGAGCGCGTTGGGTATCCGCGTAGGGTCGGGAGGTGCCGAGACGGTCGTCGGTGCGACCTCCACCGGCGCTGTCCTCGCTGCGGCGGACGCTGTCGGCTCGGCCGTTGCGGTAGGCATGTCTGGGGTCGGGGGTGGCGTGGCTGCTGCGGCGGAGGGCAGAGCAAACGAGGGAGATGTCGCCGCCGACAAAGGCGAGCGCGCCATGAGCCACCAGACGACCAGCGCCATCCCGAAGAGGAGAGGTCCCGCGAGCAGCGCGATCATCAGGCCACGCCGCGGCTTCTGCGGGGGCAGCGGCTCGTCGACCGATGCAACGAACGCCGGCGCGGGCGTCGGTGGTGGCCCGACGGGAACCGGACGGACCACCGGAGGCGCGGGCGCGACAGGAAACGTGGGCGCGACCGGCGCCGCCTGGAGCGCTTCCACGATGTCCGTCGAGATCCGCGCGGCTGCCGGCACCTCGAACGCCGCGTAGGGCGTCGGCAGCGCCATGGCGGCGTGGGGATTGGGCGACGGCGGCAGAGGCGGTGGGCCCGGCAACGGCGGCGGACCCGGCGGAGGCGGCGGATCGCTCGGCGGGACCACGACGGGCGTTCCTTGTCCCTGGGCGGGCTCGGGGAGCGACGCGGGCGGAGCGACGCCGGACAGAGTCGGCAAGCGCGGGCGCAGGTTGGGCACCGCCGGTGGCTTCGGCGCCACGCGGGTCAAGGGGGGCGGTGCTGCGCGACCTTTCGGGGGCGACTCTTCGAGCGCCGGCGGGATCGGCGTCGGTGCCGTGGAGATGGTGGCGGTGGTCGGCGCGAGATCGACGGGGACGTCGAGGCTCTCGGGCGCCGGCTCGAGCACCCCCGACACCTCCCGCACCCGGACCTCGCCGCGCTCGAGCTCCGCGCGCCGCGCCTGCACCTGATCGCCGAATGCCGCCCTGACGAACGCCGCCACCCGCACCGGAGGCGCCAGCTTCGGTCCCGCGATGCGGCGTACGTCTGCCGCCAGCGCGGCGGCGGACATGAAGCGCTTCTCCGGATCCGCCGACAGCGCGCGCGACGCCACGTCGGCGAGCGGAGCCGCCCACGCGCTCCCCTCCGGGACGGTCGCGCGCAGGACCTTGCCGCTGAGAAGGTGGGTCACGATGGCCGATGGCTGCGTGTTCGGGAACAGCGGTCGCCCGCTCAGCGCCTCCCAGAGCATCACGCCCGCGCTGTAGACGTCGGCGCGGGCGTCCGCCGTCTCGTCCGCGAGCAGAACCTCCGGCGCAAGGTACGCGCTGCCGTCGCGTCCCGGCCGTGCCGTCGCCGAGCGCACACGGCACGTGCTCACCACGCGCGCCACGCCGTCGAGGCCCAGCACGACGCAATCGGGGGTCAGCTCCCCGTGCACCAGCTTGAGCGGCTCGCGCTTCGCATCGCGCAGGTTGTGTACGGCGCTCAACCCCGAAAGCACGTCGACGAGCACCCGCAGCGCGATCTCCAGGGACACCTTCTGCGGCCCCGCCACGACCTCCGACCAGCGCACGCCGTCGACGAACTCACCGACGACGAACACCTCTTCGCCGCGGATGATGACATCGCGGATCCGCGCCACGTTCGGGTGCTCCAGCGTGGCCAGGCGCCGCGCGTCGCGCACCCAGTCGGCGATCTCCTGGTCGCCGTAGACGCCCCCGCGCGCCACGCGCTCGACGACCACGACCACGTTGCGACCGTCCGGTTGCGAATCGAGCGCAGCACACGCCGGCACCACGCGGGAGCCGAGCTCGCGCAGCATGCGAAACCGCTCCGCGGGTGGCGACCCGCGGGCGTCGTGCGAAGACGAGGCCGCCAACGCCTTGAGGGTACACCCGTACGGCCGGCGTCGCTGATGCGGAGGGAAATGTAGGTGAAGGAAGGTGTCCCGCTTGGACTTCCAGGGCCTCCGCAGCTACATCCGCACCGACCTGATGACCCGCTTCGCACGGTTCGCCTGGGGCCTGCTCGCATACGACGTCGCCGTCGTGGCCTGGGGCGCGTACGTGCGGGCGACGGGTTCCGGCGCGGGGTGCGGCGCGCACTGGCCGCTGTGCAACGGCGAGGTCGTGCCGCGGTCGCCGCGCGTGGAGACGCTGGTCGAGCTGTCGCACCGGCTGACGAGCGGCCTCGCGATGGCGCTGACGCTGGTGCTGCTGGTGTGGGCGTTTCGCGTGTATCCGCGGGGACACGTCGTGCGGCGCGGGGCCGTCGTCACGACGGGGCTCATGATGGGCGAGGCGCTCATCGGCGCTGGCCTCGTCCTCTTCCAGCTCGTCGCGCACGACGAGTCGATGAAGCGCGCGCTCGGCGTCTGCCTGCACCTCTGCAACACGTTCCTGCTCCTCGGCTCCACGGCGCTGACGGCGTGGTGGGCGTCGGGAGGGGGCCGCGTCCGGCTTCGCGGGCAGCGGGCCGTGGCGTGGACGATGGGCCTGCCGCTCGCGGCGATGTTCCTCGTCGGGATCAGCGGCACGGTGACGGCGCTCGGTGACACGCTCTTCCCGCCGACGTCGCTGGCGGCGGGCTTCGCGCAGGACTTCACGCCGGGGATGCATCTCTTCGTGCGGCTTCGCGGGATTCACCCGATCCTGGCCGCGTCGACCGGGGCGGCCATCGTCTTCGCGGGCGGCCTCGTGCGGGCGCTCCGTCCGTCGCGCGCCGTGCGGTTGCTGTCGCGCGGGGCCGCGCTGCTCGTGGTCGCGCAGGTCGCGGCGGGGCTGCTCGACGTCGCGTTGCTCGCGCCAGTCTGGCTCCAGCTCGTGCACCTGATGCTGGCCGACAGCGTGTGGATCGCGCTCGTACTCACCACAGCGTCCGCGCTCGGCGTGGCACCCGAGGCCCTGACCGAGCCAACCGGGGACCCCGCCGCAGCACGTCCCTGAGCGCTCCGTCGGCCGGGCCGGTGCTACGCTGCGCGGGATGCGCGTGGCATTCCTCGGAGCCTTGGTCCTCGTCGTCGTGGCGTGCTCGGGAGCGTCGCCGACGATCCTCGACGGCCCGCACGACGGAGGCACCGGGGGCGAGAGCGGCTCCGGCAGCTCGGGAGGTAGCTCGGGCGGTAGCTCGGGCGGCCACGACGCGATGCCGATGGGTGACGACGAGACCGACGCGACGACGATGCCTCCCCAGGACGCGGCGCTCGACGTCTACGAGGCCGCGGTACCCCCCGCGTGCATGCCCTCGCCCCCGGACGGCAGCGCGTGCAACTCGATCGTCGCGCCAGCGAGCTCGGTCACGGTCGACTGCAACGCCACGGACCCCGTGCCCGCGCCCCTTGGGGGCGCCATCCACGACGGCACCTACCGTCTGATCTCCGCCACGTACTACGCCGACGGCGGCACGTGCCCGACCCCGGAGACCGATGGCGTTACCTGGGACATCTGCGGCACCTCGTGGCAGATCTCCCAGAACGACTCGGTCAACGGCGCGCCACAGCCGGCCCTCATCGCCAACGCGACCGTCGTGACGACGGGCTCGAGCCTCGCCATCACGCTCACGTGCGGGCTCACGGTGGCGCCCCTCACCTTCGCGTACGACGCGGACGCGACGACGCTAAGGCTCCACACCGGGGGCACCGCGACGGCCGGTCGCATCGACACATTCGCCCGGCAGTAAGGCGTCGCGTCAGCTCGGCGCGGCCGACGGCGCCACGCGGAACACCTTGCGCCACAGCGGGTAGCTCCACGCGAGGAACACGACGTGGCTCGTGACGAGGCGCACGACCCAGTAGAGATGCGTCGCCTCGGGCACCGTGCGCAGCACCGTGTCGTAGAGGAACCCGTTGAGCGCGAGCGCCACGAGCTCCACCGCGGTGTAGCCGACCGCCTGCTTTCCCACGTGCCCATTCTGCGCCCGGAAGGCGAAGTGCCGGTTGCCGATGAAGTTCACGACGCCGCCGACGAGGAGCGCCGGGATGTTGGCGATGCGCGGGTCGACGTGAAGAACGGAGACGAGGATGGCCAGCGCCGCTAGGTCCGCGCCCGTCGCGGCGAGCCCGGCGACGCCCGCCCGGAGCAGCTGCGCGATCTTCCGCCAGGTCACCCCTCTCCTCCGTAGCAACGGGCGAGCCGTTCCCGGCGCTCGTGGTCCTGCGGACTTACGCGTCTCGCCCGCGCCGTGTGCGCGCGTCTCTTCGCAGATCGTCGCGCGCCGTTCGCAGCGCCGTCACCGCGCCGGTCGCCCGCTCTTCTCGTCGTCTTCCGCGATCCGCGCGAGGCCCGCGAGGTCCCCCAGCGCCAGCGGGTGCACCGGCGGTCGCGCGGTGAAAGGCAGCGCCGCCGATCCTCCGCGCTCGACGAGCAACCGCGAGCACAGAGCGACGCACCACTTGCCCTGGCACCAACCCGTCCCGAACCCCGTGTACCGCTTGAGTGACTCGATGTCGTCGTGCCCGCGCGTGATGGCGTCTTCGAGGTCGTGGACGGTCACGTCCTCGCAGCGGCACGCCAGCGCCTTGGTCAACTAGGAGCCCTCGTACTCGCAGCGGGCATCGCACGTCTCGAAGACGGTGACGCGCACCAGCGGTGGGAGCCGGGTCTTCATCCGCTCCCAGATCCACCCGGCGAGCACCTCGCTCGTGGGGTTCTCCAGGCCGGCGACCTCGTTCAGGTAGTTGTGGTCGAGCTGGTCGTGGAGCGGCTTCCACGCGTCGTATAGGTGCTGGAAATCGATGAACCAGCCGGTCTCTTCGTCGACCGGGCCGGCCACCGTGAGCTCTACCTTGAAGCTATGCCCGTGGAGGCGCGCGCACTTGTGCCCGGCGGGGACCCTGGGGAGGCGGTGGGCTGCCTCGAACCGGAACTCGTGCACGAGACGAACCTTCATGGTAAAGCCGCTCCCCCTCCGAGGGATTTCGCCATGTACATCACTCTTTCGAAGAAGCCGCGCAAGGTGAATCGCGCCAAGACCAACCGCTACCGCGCCAAGCTCAAGGCGAAGGACAAGGCGCGCCGCGTGCGCGTCCACAACGGCGTCAAGGGAACCTGAGAGACGGGAGCCCGCCTCCGGGGCGGGCTTTCGCCGGCACTCATGCAGGCCCCGGCGTTCATGCCGGGGACGGTGGCTAGCCGCCGCCCTTCTTGAGCTCCGTTAGCACCAGCTTCGCCGCCATCTTCAGCGTGTCGAACACGCCCACGCCCGTCCGCGCGACGGCGTCGAAGTCCGGCACGCTCGTCTTGTTGAGCATCTGCCGCAGCTCGTCGGTAGACGCGACGTTCGGCAGGTCGCGCTTGTTGTACTGGACGACGAACGGCAGCTTCTCGAGCGAGTAGCCCTGCTCGGCCAGGTTGGTCCGCAGGTTCTCCATCGACTCTTCGTTCGCTTCCATGCGCTCGATCTGCGAGTCGGCGACAAAGATGACCCCGTCGACGCCCTTGAGAATGAGCTTCCGCGAGGCGTCGTAGAAGACCTGGCCCGGCACCGTGTAGAGGTGAAACCGCGTCTTGAAGCCGCGGATCTCCCCCAGGGCCAGCGGCAGGAAGTCGAAGAAGAGCGTGCGCTCGGTCTCCGTCGCGAGGGAAATCATCTTCCCTTTGTGCTCGGGGTTCGTGCGCTCGTAGATGTACTGCAGGTTCGTCGTCTTCCCGCAGAGACCGGGCCCGTAATAGACGAGCTTGCAGTTGATCTCGCGGGCCATGTAGTTGATGAAGCTCATCGGCTGGGGGCGCGTCCTCTCAGTCGTTGAAGAGGTTGTCGATGTCTTCGTCGGTGATCTCGGCGAACGGCGAGTCGGCGCCCGGCTCCTGCACCTTCTTGAGCAGCGACTCGAAGATGTGGTTGAGCTCTTCGCTGGCCTTCTTCACGCGGAGCCGGACCAGGCCCAGCGACGACTTGGAGTCGAAGATGACGACCAGGATGACCCGGTTGCCGACCAGCTGAATGTGGATGTTCGCCTTCTCGCCCTCGTGAAACTGGGTCGCGAACTCCTGCTCCTTCAGTAGCTTGGCCATGCCGCCCGTGGCGGCGATGTTGCCGGCCGTCAGCGAGGCGAGGCTGGTCGTGTCGACGTTGTCGATGTCACCGGCGGCCGCGATGAGCTGACCGTTCTTGTCGACGATGAAGACGACCTTGGCGTTCGCATCTCGAACCAGGCGGTCGACCACCACCTGGATCTGATTGAACTCCTCCTCGTACATCACCATCTGCGGGTTAGCCATTCGAAGCCTCGGTTGCGCTCTTGTAGGGCCGTGGGGACAGGATGCCCGGTTGTAGCGTCCTTTGCCGCATGCCGTAAAGACACGCGGGGCGCTTTCTCGGTCCGCCCTCGCCCATCCCCTCGTCCGTCCGGCGCCCCAGCCTCGCCTTTTCTCAGGGCAGGCGGAGCCCGACGCCGAACCCGCCGCCGAGGAACTGGCTGAACCGGTTCGGATCGTTGATGCGCTCGGTGCGCACCTGCACTTTCAGGTCGATCCGGCCGCCTAGCGTGTACCCGCCGCCGATGCCCAGCGGGATGTCGACGGAGCTGTCGACCCCTCCCCCGGGCGCGTTGAACCGGATGCCCGTCACCGGGCCGACGAACCCGTTTCCGAGCTCGAAGAACGCCTGGGCGGGGATGTCGAGCGAGTAGCTCGTGTTCGCGTCGAAGGAGATGGGCAGGTAGAGCCCGGTGTCGACCCGAAGGAAGCCGGGAATGTGTACCCGGAGGGGCACCCCGGGGGTGATCGCGAAGCTGGAGACATTTTGCCCGTCGATCTGGGTCGAGTCCGTCGGGATGATGAGACGGGTCTCGAGGGCCATCTGAACGACCTGGAGGTCGAACAGGTTGCCCCGCACGTGGATCTCGGGGTTGGCGAAGTTGGACGCGCCGGGCTGGCTGACGATGGGGTCGAACAGGCGCCCGAAGTGGTCCGCACCCGCCCCGCTGCCGGCCGCGATGCCGCTGTCCCCGAAGCGGTACCCGATGCGCACGCCGAGCTCGCCGACGTAGGGGAGGCCCACGGCGGCCTCGATGTTGGTTCCCCAGCCGACCTGCGTTCCGCCGAGGATGGGCGTGCCATTCGGGTCGATGGTGAGGGGCTGGAACGTGCCGAAGCCGATCCCCACGTCGGCCGAGAAGTGAAGGGGCGGGAGCGTCAGCGGGGCGTCGACGAAGGGGCCGGCGGCCTCGGCGCTCCGGCCGACCAAGGACACGACCACGCTCGCGGTCGCTGCAAGAAAAAGCCTGCGCATGCCCGCAATCGTATCACCGCGTCCGCGGCTCGAAGCGCACGGCGATCTCCAGCTCTTCGTCCGGGCTCTTGCCCCGCGACGCCGGGACCGCCGAGAACCCCGGCTCGGCGCGCAGCTCTGCAAAGACAGCCTTCGCGATGCGGGGCTGCACGCGCGCCCGCCACGCCTCCAGCCACGCGTTGCCGTCGTCGTCTCCCTCGTAGTCCTCCCCGAACTCCGCCGACAGCTCGATGCGTACGACGAAGCGACCTTCCTCGCGGTGGACGGCCATGAGTATGGTCTCATCCTATCTACTGCGGGAGGTCGCCGTCTCGATCATGCCCACCTCGCTGGCGATCGCTCTTGCGGGACCTGAGGACGCGCGCGTCATCGCGGCGAGCTCGCGCGCGTCGCTCGACCGGCCTCTCCGCTGCGCCGCGGAGCTCTCGCTGGCCATCGTCTCGGACGACGCCGTCCTCGTCGGCGCCTTCCAGCGCGCGAAGGGGCTCCGCCGCGGCTCGGGTGGACCCGAGGTACGCGTCGGTCCCGGCACCGTGCACGTCGCCCTCGCCCTCGCGCACCCGGCGGCCCTCATCGCGTCCGACGAGAAGCGCATCGTCAACCGCTATGTCCGGCCGCTCCTCCGCGCGCTCACGAAGGCCGGTGGAACCCACGCGGCGGCCCACTACTTCGGCCGTGACTGGATCAGCATCGCGCACCGGCCCGTCGCGTGGGTCGGCTTCGCGCACGACGCCACCACACGCCGCACGCTCTTCGAGGCCTTCGTCGCCGTGCGTACCCCCTTTGCGCTCACCGAGCGCGCGAGCTTCCTCGGCAAGCCGCACGGCACCCTCGAAGCCCTCGCCGGGACCGCGGTGGACGAGGGGCGGCTCGTTCAGGCGATCGCCGACGCGTACTCCGTCGGCCTCGGCGCCGTCCCGATCGACTGGCCCGACGCCGCGCCGCCCGAGCGCGACGCGCCCGCCGAGCCCCCATGGGCCGCCGTCGTCGACGAGGCCATCGGCCCCATCGGCGCGGGGCTCGACGCGCACGGCGTCTTCCGTGTCGGCGGTGACCTCCTCGTTTCGCGCGACGCCCTGTCGCGCCTGGAGGCGCTCGCGGCCACAGCCCCCGAGGACGAGCTCGCACACATCGTCGACGAGACGCTCGGGTCGCCAGGCGTCGCCCTCGACGGCGTTCGTTCGCTCGTGAGTGTGAGGGACGTGGTCGTGGCGGCGCGGCGGCTTTACGGGAACCGCACCTGAAACACGCCCGAGAAGACGTCGCCCTTCTTGTCGGAGGACGGTGAGCCGATCGGATGGACGTTGTCGATGAAGTAGTCGTACTCGAGCATCAGCTGCAGCTGCTTCGTGAAGTGCGCGACGCCGACGACGCCGAATGTGTCGCGCCCATCGGCCTGATGCGAGTGCTCGGCGCTGTCGGGCGTGTAGAAGTCGTAACGGAACGCCAGCGTGGACCACCGCGTGATGTCTTGCTCGATTCGGGCCCAGTACCCGAGCTCGTCCTTGCTCACCACCGACCCGTTCACGATATCCGCCGGCAACCCCGGGAGCGCGATCGTCGTCGAGTAGTTCACGGCGCGGTCCATGTTCTGGCCGCGATCGAACTCGGCGAAGACGCGCGTCTCGCCGATCTGCAGGAAGCGGTGGTGAAGCGCCGCCTCGATGTTCCACGCGTAGCGGGGGTACTGCTTGAAGGCGAGGCTCGCGAGGCTCACCACCTGGCCCTGGCCGTAGTAGCCGCTGGCGCCGACGTCGAACGGACCGAAATTGTAGTTCAGGCGTCCGACGAGGTCCTTGCCCTTGTTGAGATCGGGTAGCAGAGAGAACGTCTTCTCGCCCTGGATGTTGCCGTTGATGACCGCGACCTGCCCCGTGAAGCGATTGTGCAGCGCGGTCGTGTACGCCTTGGCGCCCGTGTCGAACTCGCCCGGGGTGACGTTGCGCTCCCACCACGAGCGCTCGATGAACGGCCGGTCGGCGTCGGACTGCAGCACCTCGAAGCCGAAGGGGATCTTGAAGATGCCCATCCCGAACGTCGTCGTCACGTCGTCGGACCAGCGCGCGATGCCTTGCGACTCGATGTTGCGCGCGATGGTCCCGGTCCCGTTGTCCGGGCCGCCGGCGGGGATGGGGTCGATCTCGAACACCATTCGGGACCACTCGTTCGGCTCGAGCTCCACCTTCAGACGCGTGCGGCGCAGGCGGAAGTAGTCACCGTTCGTCGTCAGCCCCGGGACGCTGCTGCCCGTCGCCGTGTTGAAGACGGTGTCCTGCTTCGCGACGACCGCGTTCGCGTCCTGCCCGGCCGGGTTCGGCGACGCGTTGGCGGTGTCGTACCACTGCCACAGGAGCTGCGGCTGGCTGTAGCCGCTGAAGTGCACGTTTCGCGTCCAGCCCCACCACTTCTCGTGGTCCTCGTGCTCGCGATGGTTGCGCTCTTCCTCCTGCCGGAAGCGGAGGTCCTCCTCCGCCGTGTGCCGCGCGAACTCGCGCTCGTGCTGCCAGACGTACGCGGACGGCGGGGCAGGAGGGGGCATCAGCGTTCCACCGGTCTGCACAGCCGTTGCCGGCTGCGCGTAGGCCGCGGGAGGAGGAGCCACGGGCTCGGTCGCCATCACGTTGGGGTTGGACGACCAGGGAGGCGGAGGGGGAGGGGGCAGGTCCGGCGGGGGAGGCGACGCGGGGCCCACGGCGGCCGGCGGCGGCGCTGGGGGCTGTGCCGGTTGCGCCGGTTGCGCGTGAGCCGTTCGCGGAAACGATGCTGCAGCGGCAAGCGCCACGATGGCGGCGCACCCGATGGACTTCGAGCGAAAGCAGCGAGCCATGGAATCGGTCTCCCCGTCAGGGCCAAAGGCCCGAGCCCGGCTCTATCACACTTCGGTCGAGCTTGAATGCTACGCGTCGGTGTCCGAAGTGTGGAGTGGCGATGGCGACGGCTACGGCGTCCCCGGCTGCTCCCAGACCCGCGCTTCCTTGAAAATGCGAACGAGGTCCGTATCGAGATGCCCGTCCTTGACGCTGTAGTCGAGGATGTCGAGCGCCCTGTCGACGGGGACCGCTTTCTTGTACGGGCGGTCGCTTGCAGTCAGCGCGTCGTAGATGTCCGCGATGCTCATCATCTTGGACTGGACGGGGATCTCCTCCGAGCGCAGGCGATTGGGGTACCCCGTGCCGTTCAGGCGCTCGTGGTGGGCGCCCGCGATGATGGGCACGCGCTGCAAGGACTTGCCCCACGGGATGCGCGAGAGAAAGCGGAACGTGTGGGACACGTGCGAACGGATCTCGTCGAACTCCTGCGGCGTGAGCGAGCCCCGGCTCACCTTCAGGCAGGTCACCTCTTCGTCCTCGAGCAGTGCGCGAACGTCGCCGCGGAGATCCACGTACGTCTCGTGGGAGATGGCTTCGATGCGCGCGAAGTCCCCGCTCGACAGCACGGTCGGCTCGTTCGCCGTGCACACGGCTTCCCACGCGCCGTCGAGATCGGCCCGGCGCTGCACGAGCTCGCGATCCAGCGCCTCGAGCTGCTCGCGTGTCGCGCCCGATTCCAGCGCCCGCACCTTGCGCCCGAGCACCTCGGCCTCGACCGTCCGCGCGACGTAGTCGAACCGCGAGCGGACGAGCTCCAGTCTCTCGTCGTAGAGCTTCTTGGCCTTGACCAGCACCTTCTCGCGAACGCCAATCTTGCCGAAGTCGTGCAGCAGGCTCGCGTACTCCAGCTCGCGCAGGTCTTCCGGCGTGAACGAGGCGCCGGAGTACGGTCCCGTCGTCAACCCGTCGACCACGCGCGCCAGCGACACCGTCAGATCGGCGACGCGGCGCGAGTGACCGCTGGTCGTCGGATCGCGCGACTCGATGGCCTCGACGCTCGCCTTGACGAAGCCCTCGAAGAGCTTGCGAATGTCCTCGTAGAGGATCGCCGTCTCGAGCGAGACGCCGGCCTGCGCCGCCAGCATCGACAGGAGCTCCTCGCTCCGCTCGTCGAACGGGACCACCTGCGCGTCTACGTCGCCCTTGGTCGCGAGCTTCTGCGCGGCGTCGCGCTTCTTGTTGATGAGCTGGATGACGCCGATCACCTCGTCGCGCTGGCTGATGAGCGGGACGGTCAGCATCGACCGCGTCAGGTAGCCGATGCGCCCGTCGAAGCTCGGGTCGAAGTGGAACGTCGACCCCTCCGGCAGATCGTAGACGTCGGGAATGTTGAGCGCCCGCTTCTGGAGCGCCGCGGTGCCGGCGATGGACCGGTCCGACAGTGGCATCGTGAACTCGCGCGAGTCGAAGGTGACGCTCTCGTTCTGCGTCAGCTTGAAGCGGAGCACCGGCTTCTCCGGCTCGGTCGGGTGAGGCTCGACGATGTAGATGCTCCCGGCGTCGGCCCCCGTGACGAAGCGGCTCTTCTCCAGGATGACGCCGAGGAGCTTGTCGACGTCGCGCACGGTCGTCATCGCCCGCGCGATGTGAATCAGCTCGCCGAGCTCGTAGCGGTAGCGGCGCAGCCAGCGGCCGCGCGCCTCGGCGCGTGACTTGGCCTCGAGCAGCTCGAGCGCGCGATGCGCGGCCAGGTAGAGATCCTCGGCGTTCGCCTCCGCGTTCACGACGCTGGCCAGGCCCCGGGCCACGGCGTCCCCGAGCGACGCGTCGTGTGGGCGACCCACGAGCACGAGCAGCGCCGCGCCCTCGGCGAAGCGGTCCGTGAACGGCGAGAGCAACTCGCGCGCCTTGTCCCACAGCGCGGCCGGCGCGAAGACGACGCACAGCTTCTCCTGCGCCCGGCCGTTCGGCGCGGCCAGCGTGCGCCACACCGTCACCAGCAGCTCGTGCGGCCGCGTCACCGCGTCGGCCGTGAGCCGTGCGTCGCGCTGCAAGAGCTCCGCGACGCGGTCCATCGTCGGGTTCACGTGCGCCTCTCGCGCGCCTCGCGGAGCTTCGCGTCGCGCGCCTCGTATCGCACGATGATCTTCTGCACGAGCGGGTGGCGCACCACGTCGACCTCCGTGAAATGGCAGAACGAGATCCCTTCGACGCCGTCGAGCAGCTGCCGCGCCTCGGCCAGGCCGCTGGTCCGGCCCTCCGGCAGATCCACCTGCGTCACGTCACCGGTCACCACGGCCTTGGAATGGTAGCCCAGGCGCGTGAGGAACATGCGCATCTGCTCGCTGGTCGTGTTCTGCGCCTCGTCGAGGATGACGAACGAGTCGTTCAGGGTGCGCCCGCGCATGAAGGCCAGCGGCGCGACCTCGATGTGCCCGCGCGAGATGAGATCCTGCGTCTTCTCGACGTCGAGCATGTCGTCGAGCGCGTCGTAGAGCGGTCGCAGGTACGGGTTCACCTTCTCGGCGAGATCCCCCGGGAGGAATCCGAGCTTCTCGCCGGCCTCGACCGCGGGGCGGGTGAGGATGATGCGCTTCACCTCCCGGGCGAGGAACGCCGACACGGCGCACGCCATGGCGAGGTACGTCTTGCCGGTGCCGGCGGGACCGATGCCGAAGGTGAGGTCGTGCTTGCGGATCGACTCCATGTAGCGCTTCTGCGCGAGGCCCCGCGGCCCGATGGAACGCCGCCCTGCGCCGATCGTCACCGGCTCGTCGAACATGTCGCGGAGCTGCGACTGGGGCTCGCTCCGGAGCATGCGGACCGCGCGTCCCACGTCGGCGAGGGTGATGTCGACGCCCTGCGCGTGCAGCGCGGCGGTCTGGGTGAGGAAGCGCTCGGCCAGCGCGACGCTGTCGGCGGCCCCTTCGAGGAGGAGCGTGTTGCCGCGCATGCCGATGACGACGCCCGCTTCGCGCTCGAGGGCCTTGAGCTTCTCGTTGCGAGGGCCGGCCAGGGCCAGAAGCACGCGGGTGTCGTCGACCTCCAGCTCGGAGGAGGCCTTCGGCGAAGCGGAAAGGGGAGCCTCTTGCACCTACTCGTCGCTCGGATTCGCGAGCTTGCGAGACCAGAGGATCGCGTCCTTGCGCTCGTTGCCGACGACGAGGTGCTCGTGGAGGAGCCCCGTGCGACGGAAGCCGTTGTGCAAGAAGGCGGTGGCCATGGCCAGGTCGTCGCTCGGAGCCAGGGAGAAGCAGCTGATCACCTCTTCCCCCAGGAGCCGGTCGCAGAAGGCCTTCAGCGCCCCGATGGTAGCCAGCTTCTCCGCGTCGGTGCGCGGCGCCTGGAGCAGCTCGAGGTACGCATTGCCGAAGCACGCCTGGGTCTCGGTCGACGCGTGCAGCTCGAACCCGCCGCGCGCCGTCGCCACGAAGTACCGTCGCACCGCGTCGCGCCCGAACGGCTCGAAAGCCGTCAACGCACGGCCGCTTCGCAGCGCCGCCGCCACCGCCTTGCGGGAGTCGGCCTCGCTCACCTGGCCGACCTTTGCCACGGGCACGGCCTTGTCGAAGTCTTTCAGGTGCTTCTTCGCCGTCAGGATGGTGCGCTCCATGCGCTCCTGGGCGGGGGTCATCGGCGCGGGGCCGGACGGCGTCGCAGGCTCGGCCACCGTGAGGCGAATCTCGCTCTGGGAAGGGATGTCGGTGGCGATCCGCTCGAGCGACTTGGCGCGACCCGGGGGCGGCACGGCGCAACCCAGCAGAAACGCGTCGCTTCGCTTGTAGAAGCCGGGGATGTTCCCCTCCTTGGCGAACCCGAGCTTCACCCAGGTGGCCACCTCGTCGCGCTCGACCAGGGTGTAGGCTTTCTCCACACCCTCACGCTGCGCCAGAGTCAGCACGAAGAGGCGCTTGGCGTGGGTCGGCCCGGCGCGGAAATCGACCACCCGCATCGTCCGGGCTCGCCGGTTGATGAGCAGGCAGAGCGAGACCGCCTCGTTCTGGAAGAAGACTTCCTCGACAGACTTCTGATGGTTGCCCCACGCCTTCGCCGCCATCGCCGACCCCCTTCTCCCTCTTCGCCACCAGCGCCCGAGCGCCTTGCAAAGTTGAAAGGCGACTAACATGGGCTCGGCGGCATCGTCAACACGAAAGCGAGGCGAATCGAGGGCTTGGGCCGGCTTGCAGAACGGAAATTGTGAACGGCGTGTGAACGACCGAGAAAACAAGCTGTCCACGCGTTGCCCCCAGGTCTTCACGCGATCGGGAGTGTGGGACACGCACTCCGGACCGCGTGGCGCGCACTCGGGACCGCGTGGCGCGCACTCGCGAGTGGGGGGCACGCACTCGGGACTGCGGAGGACGCACTCGCGACTGCGAGGCACGCACTCCGGACTGCGTGGCGCGCACTCGCGACCGCGTGGCGCGCACTCGCGAGTGGGGGGCACGCACTCGGGACTGCGGAGGGCGCACTCGCGAGTGCGAGGCATGCACCCGGGACTGCGAGGCGCGCACTCGCGAGTGGGGGGCACGCACACGGGACTGCGTGCCACGCGGTCGCGACTGCGTGAGGCGCACCCGCGACTACCCGAACAGCCGCTGCACGTCCGCCGTGGCCACCCCGAGCTTCTCCAGCGCCTCGGGCAGGCGCTTCTTCGGGATCGACACCAGCGTGGGCATCCCCCCCGACAGACCCAGGAGCTCGAGGAAGCTCACGCCGCTCCCGTACCGCGCCGCGAGCGACACCGTGTCCAGGTCGACGACCATCGCGATGCTCGCGCGTTCCTGTCCCAGCAGAAGAAGCTGCGTCTTGTCGTATTTACCGTGACGCTCGGTCGCGTCGACGTACGCCATCGACCGGATGGTCGCCGGCAGCACCTGCCCGGCGTTCACGTCGATGACCACGTAGCCCGACGCGATGCGCCGCGTGATCTCCTCGATGGCGTCGAGCTCCGCCGCCGCGTGATCGATGGTCTCCCACAGCGATGCGTCCTCCAGCCCGCCCGCCAGGTGGCGCACGACCAGGCCGAAGAGCGCCGTGTCGCGGGGGCGGGCGCGGAGGGCGCGGTCGAAGCGCTGGCCGATGGGGCCGGGGGTGCCGACGCGCGTG
>Ga0182030_10007620_pt1 | contig 22563 bp, 29 predicted proteins | sample 812S3MmetaG_FD_121299 | JGI IMG/M metagenome (GOLD analysis project Ga0182030, IMG submission 121299) | Permafrost microbial communities from Stordalen Mire, Sweden - 812S3M metaG (Illumina Assembly) | ecosystem: Environmental > Terrestrial > Soil > Wetlands > Permafrost | place: Sweden... | reverse complement strand
TGCGGCGGCCTAATGCTTCTCCAGGCATCAACTCCTTTTCCATCAAGTCCAAGTCTGATTTACGTCCGATAAAGGCGCTTGTTTTTGGAACACCAGTTAGGTCAAAGAGAACATTGAAGTTCACTCCTAGATTTCCAATACGGGTTACGGCAAAATCAGCTTTTAATTGGTTTCAAAAAGTTACATTTATTTTATGAAAGAGGAATTACATTACATAAAGAATCTCGATATTGAATTGACGCTGCAACACAGCATGATATATCCAGATTGTTTATGTCACTTACCAGCTTCCATCCCTCTCTCAGCGAACCAATTTTTCTGGACCTTTTTAGGTGCTTCATCTACCATCAGCTTCAGATGACCGGCTACCGTCTTGAATTCGCTATTTTGCGTTGCGAACTTGACCATATTGATATGATGATCCATAATAGCAATTGGCTCGGCGTCCACTTGGCCTGGAACAACAGCAGAGGACTTTGGAACGACGATCACTGCCTTCCCAAAAGCTAGTGTAGCTTTGGTCTCGTATGCAAACTTCGTCTCGAAATCACCGCTGATAGAGTTGTATTGAGCGAGTTGTTGCTGTAGAATTTCCGAGTCTCGTTCAAGGATATTGAGGAGTTTGTCATTTGTCTTCACAAAAATTGAGGCCACATTGACGAGCCTCTTACCCCATGCAACCCCCTCGCCTCCTTGGTGAGGAGTGCCCATAAACATAATGCCATATGTTGATATCTTGATAGATTTGTGATGATATAAATGACCGGATCGCGTAGAGTCGGAGTGAATCAGTGCCTGTTTATGTCGGTTTTTATACATAGACCAGGAAAGATATACATACACTTTTGAGCACTATTCCCCCAAGACTATGAGCAACGAAAATGATAGGCCGTGCATCCGTCTTTCACATTTGTTAGCAGCCTTAAGCTAAAGAGTCGCTGGCTACAAATGATTATCCTACCTTATCCCCTCGTCTATGAAGGCTTAGATCTGACACAAGCTTCTGCGCATGATCATAGAGATACATCGCCGACAATTCTTTCGTGCTATGTGTATTGGCGTCGTAGCCCCAGCTCATTATTCTAGCGTTGGGTATGATCGCTGAGAGCATATTCGTATCCCGCAGCCAATTTACTTTGTTTTTCGCTGTCCAGGTCTTGTCTCGATGGCCATTCAGGCCATGAATTGCGATGATACTAGACCAGTTAGCTGCGTTTAACAAATAATATACATTCTAGCGAGTCATACTCCACTGTGGGATCTACTCCCTCGACCCACACATCCAAGCCAAACGGAATGTCATCGGGGCTCTCGTCAGCTACGACATCAGTCTCTTCTGTTGTCGCAGCCTCGCCAGCTCTTTCGCTGTCAGCCTTCTTTTTAAAAATATCGCGGAGACCCATGGCTTAAGAATTGAAAGATAAGGATCATGTGATGCGAAGCAATGCTATGCGATGGGAAAGTTTTGCAGGAGCCAAATCAAAGGGCTATCAGAGGGCCTAGATGGAGGTAAACAGTGGGATTATGCTCGTAAACGCGGCGTTAAATTTTATGCTTGCCGCGCGGACTGCTGGATTACCAGACTCGGTAAACCTAAATTTGCTATATAGTACTTGTACCTATCACAATAACGCCCCTCACCACAACAACGACACAACGACAAACTCACAAAACCACAAAACAACCACAAGCATGGTCCGCCACAAGAAAGACAACTTCTCCACACGCGGCAAAAAATACACCAACGCGCCACGCCCCCGCGGCCCCAACCCCTCCAATTTCGACGACGAAACCCCCACCTCCCGCCCCTCCTTCAAAGCCGCATGCTGGGATCTCGGCCACTGTGACCCTAAGCGCTGCTCGGGAAAGAAACTCATGAAGCTCAATCTCATGCGCCCGCTCTCCATCGGCCAGAAACACAGCGGCGTCATAATCTCCCCCAACGCCAAAATCACACTCTCTCCGGCGGATAGGCCCATTATGGAACAATACGGCGCTGCGGTGGTGGAATGTAGTTGGGCGAGAACGGCAGAGGTGCCGTGGAACAAGATTGGTGGGAAGTGTGAGAGGTTATTGCCGTATCTTGTGGCTGCGAATAGTGTTAATTACGGGAAGCCGTGGAGGTTGAATTGTGTGGAGGCGCTGGGGGCGGCTTTTTGGATTTGTGGGTTTGAGGAATGGGCGCAAGAAGTATTAAGCCATTTTCCATACGGGCAAAGCTTTCTCGACATTAACAGCTCGGTGCTCAAGCGGTATGCGACGTGCAAGGACGAAGCAGACATAAAGAAGACGCAAGAGGCGTGGATGGAGAGGTTGGAGAGGGAGTATAAAGAGAGTCGAGAGGAGGGGGAAGGTGAGGAGGATCTTTGGAAGGGCGGGAATACGAATCATAGGCTGCCGGAGAGTTCAGAGGAGGATGAGGACGAGGAAGATGAGGGTGAAGAGGGCGAAGATGGAGAGGGGGTTGACGGAATATACCTGGGCAAGAAGCCACCAAAGAAAGTCGAAGAACCTGACCCAGCAGAGGAACGAGATCCATTCGATATCTCAGACGACGAAGACGATAAAGAAGAAATGGCGGAATTGAGACGGAGAGTTCTCGCTGCGAAACCCTTTTCCAATCCGAAAGATACGGGACAGAAACAGGCACCAGAGAAGATATCTCGGCCTGTGCCGGTGAAGGAAGATTCTGACGCTGAACCTGATTCGGATAATGGGGATGATGATGAATTTGATGATATTATAAATGCTACGCCGGTTACAGATCGGACAGGGATTCAGGCGAAGCAACGAGCAAGGGCTTCCGAACCACTTGCGAGTGCTACATTCTCTAGGAATGTTGTTGGAGCGCCGAAGAAGTGGTAGAGAATAAATACGTTCTTCACATCTATTACTAGACGATGATGCTATGCAAGTCGCAAGCACAGGCTGTGAAACCCTCAAGCCCTTTTGTTCAGTAGTGTCTTTTGACGTTTTGCGTTTCGATTTCATTGACTTTACTTGGCTTCCTACAACTCTGCCTTGCTGCCGCATCCCTCTGAAAGATAAAGCAGAAAGAAGGAGGTAGTGAGATGAAGATACAAGACTGAGATTTCTCTTTAGCCACAATTCAACAGTCTTTAGCTTACGATCTAGTACTTGCATGTCTTGCATCCCTGGTTTGCTCCCTTCATCGCCCCATCCTCTCGTCTCTTTAGAGTATTGATATCAAAATTAGTATAATATCTTCCTCATTTTCCATTTCACAACGGCTAGATTCGACGGCTGCTCCTCAAATCTCAACTACGCACCTTATTATCATTCTTTAACTTTACGTGCAGCAGCGCAGAGATCTCATCAAGAAACCGACACGCAATATACTCCCCGACATACCGGAGTATAACAGAGTCGCATCTAATACGAGATCCCATGGGCTCGGAAGAGAGATGTGGAACGCGTCTATAGAGGTGGAAGATTTTATTAAGTTCAGCGAAGAATGCCCTAAGTGTAGGTATTTATATTGCGCTAAAAGTGATATAAATACTGACGGTAAATATCAGTTCATCAATTCCATGCTCACATATATCCACTCAGTGTAGCAGATAATATCCACGTATCGAATGGCGAACTTGGCGAGTTCAAATTCGATTGGGCAACAAAGCTGTTGCGGATAGGGGAGTACAAAGTCCTGCGAAGTAGAGTCAATGAGTGGTGGGATAAGCTATGGACGTGTCCTAAAGAGGCGAATTTGAAGCCATTGAGCAAGGAGGAGCAAGCTGAGGAAGAGAAATGGGGTACCCAGGACTTGGAGGTATTGAGAGGGCTCTCAATATGATTGTCACCGATTCTATTGTGGAGTATGGCAAAATCATGAGGTGGGATCTTGAGCAGGCTAGACACCTGAGATTTCATAAGGTGGCGCCTGATCTGGACAAGTAGATTGTATTATTCTAACGTAACAAGAGAGAGCGAAGATTTCTGGATTAGGAGTTTCTCGCGTTGCGGATTGATGGACACGGAATATCTCTATTTCCAATTGGGGTTTTGGAAACGCACTCAAACTCACGTATCTTACTATCGAAATCTCTCTTCTTTGCTCGTTGTTAGTTATGCATGCTAGCTCTTTCATTTGATCATGGAGTACAAAGTCAAACAATCCTATGTTCCATTATCCATGTCACCTTTGGTCACGTGACCAGCCCTCATTTACAAGATGATCTCCCCTTGTATTCGAATCTAATGCTCATAATCTCATATTGTATTATTTTCTCTTTCCACATTCGGACTGGGTTATCTCTCCACGATATATACTTTGCTTCAGAAAGTTGTGAATATTTGAATCGCATGAGAATTGGTGAGTGCGGCTTGGGAGATCTTGACCTATCCTGAACCGAGCCGCCCCTAGGGTGCTTCTTAAGCAGGTTTCCACCACACACGGTGTAGCTAACCTGCCTCACTATTGAACGTGGCTTTTCTTGAAATTGCCGAAGAGCTAATCAGCTGGAGTCAGTTGGAATCTGGAACAGGCACCTTTCTATACATGGTTAAAATGCTTCGAGGTGTTTTCAGCTCTGTCCCAAAGTGGAGTTTAAGCTTTTTTTCTCGAAATGGAGCCAAGTCTGGAAGGACGGTTCAGCCGCTATGCTGCCGTGTCCTTCAAAAACATCACCTATTGTATTCCCAGAAGGCAGCGGCTCGGTTAAGATAAGGTCTGGAGGCTGTTTGTTATGACTTCATGTGGTTTTATTTCCTGGCGGGCTGACATTTGAAGGGCCTAGATTTACTTGTGTCTTAGGTTATAAAGTTTCTCCCATCATACCCCCCAACCTTCCTCCTCTGCGCTCTTCTCATACGGTTCGTGCTAAGAAACTGATACGAAAACATTTATTTCTGCGTATTATTCCCTTCCAACTGCTCGCAATGATTTCCCAACTTATCATCAGTCTTCTCTTACAGCAGGCGGCTGCCCAGCTCGGAGATATTTTGTCTTATAAGGTCCAGCGTTATTCGGAATGTAGCAGCCTTCTGTCCACCTGCCAGCCGACCATCTCAAGTTCGTTGTTTCTGTACAAGCTCATGGTTTCCTATACCTTTCCTATGCGTGGTACCTGTCCTACAATATTTAACTGACTTGGGGCTAGCCTGCGCGAATATTGTTTGCGGGGAGTGCACTGATCTCGGCCAAACCGCCATAAATTACTGCTGCTCTCAAGCCAGTCCCGTGGAATGCTTCATCAACGGCGCCGGTGGTAATAGCAACTACATCACAACCGCGGCACCCGACCCGAACTTCACCGCTTGCTCCGCGGCACTCGACGCCATAACCATCTGCGAGAGCGCGACACCCGGGTTCTCGAACCTAGCCAACAGCGATGAGGCAAGTTGTCTGTGCTACGATAGTACTACAAGCTGGGATCCACTGGCGTTTGATGATCCATGGAGCTCTTGCATTGCATGGGCCTCGACAGCTGATACTACTGCCTATGCCGGATTGCTGAGCAATGCGGGGATGTGTGCGTCGGTGGGGAATATTTTGCATGCTCCGGCGAGTGGGGTGGCACCTTCGACAACTGCAGGAACGACTAATACCGCGAATGGCGCAATATCAACTGTAACTTCTGCCAAGGCGACGCCGGTAGGTGGAAGCGGCAGTGTCGCGACGGCGACTTCTAGCACGACGACTCCCGGTACAGCTACTGCTAGCACGGTGACCTCCAGCAAGGCAAAGGCTATTGGCAGTAGTGCTGGCTTTAATCTTGAGATGAATATCAAAGGCATTTTGGCGGTCCAGGTAAGTGCTTTAGGTGGTCAATATTTAACTTTACTGACGAAAGAACTCAGCTCATACTTGGCTTTATCTTGGGTCTGACATTGTGATACTGTAAGCAGACACAACTTGCGTCTGCGGTCTTTTTCGAGGACTTTGGTTATGACACATTCTCGATAGTAAGTATATTCGAAGTTATGTCTAGTAGAACAATATATATATAGTTCATCTACCATTGAAAGTATGAATCTCATATCATTCTTCCAGAATTAACTTCTTAGCCCATTCTAGACCGTCTCGTGAGTTGGGTTATGTGCCCTATGTAATTTCTCAAAACTTTATTATGCTCTTCGAAATTTAGATCCATGAAGCTCGTAGAAATCATGAGTGCGCTTTACGCTTTACTCAAGCTTGTTACTGTTTGGTTCCTCAACAAGTACTGTGCCCTCTCCCTCAGCAACCTTTGCTCGATCGAAATCCCTCATGGCACTCTCACCCTTCTCCACTAACAACCTCACAAACTCCCTAGCCCACTCCGAACACCTTCCCTAATTCGAATTAGCATCTATCACTTCTGCATACTCTTCTCTTTCACATATACTACAAGCGGACTCGAAATTTCCCTACTGACACCCGGAATCTCACCTTCGCCAACTCTTAAACTTATCGCTAGGACTAATATCTGTACTTACTTTCCTTTCACCCTTTTCCTTATCCCCATCATCAACCCACTTCTCCTAACTTCTCTAAGTGACACCTTATATTTTTAAGTGATGCTAGAAAGGTTATAGTTCGATTTGAACTAAGTCCACGCCTGGTGAATAGTGTACCGAGGACTTAGATCATGTTCTCAATGGATGTAGTCGAGAAGCGGGCCCAATGGGGGCATGTGCGTTTTACTTTACTTTACTTTACTTTTGAAGCGTGGGTGGGAAGCTGTGGGGATGGAGTGGGCAGGTTGTTGTCTTGATTTAGAATATTGGGCAATTAACGGTGCGTGGAACATTGCAATAGAAAGCTCGACTTCTTTAAGATATCAGAGAGGCTGAGATGTCCCCATATGGTATTGAAATTCTGTTTTATCTCTACAGTTCTAAAACGATTATCAAGAGCATGGTAAGCCTCGATGCAAATTGCATTATCTTGTGTACCCCTCGTGTACTCGTTGAAAGCCGATGCTCGGCCTTGTATCGAAGTATATTTATAATTAGAAGGTATCATTTAGAAGTGTTTTTAAGACACTAGATATTGTACCAGCGGGAACTTTGTGGTAGGCTTAACTTGTCCTTGTCCAATGATCAACCCAACTGCCTCAGTACAGTCCTATCTCCTTTTTTCAATAGCGAGGGTAGCGTTTTAGCGACAAGTCGAAGGAGCGCTCCTCAAAGTGACGCCGGGCTGTTGTAAAGATGAGATGGTAAATTGGATGGGGAAGTTAGGAGGGATGTAAGCGCGAGTTTATTGCTGTAGTGGGTTTTAATATTGGGTTTGAAATGGTAGGATCTTATCTATTATTATGGTAGACTGATTTTTTTATTAATTTTTATATAAACGGGAGTGTTGTTAATAATGGACTTGTCTTTAGAGAGCCCTTTTCTTAGGATTATCGCTATTTTACTTTTGGATGTAGTCTCTTCTAATATTGCTTTGCTCGTTTAGTGCTTTCAGCGTGTAGAGTTTTTTTTAGGCGAATATCAATATTTCAAATAGAAAATAATGTCTTACCACTTAGAGGGGGTTGGAGAGAGAAGAGAAAATGAAATAGAGAAGATGGGTGAGGAAAAATGGGAAAGTAGAAGGAGAACGGCTATATATAGACCCAAGCTAAGTATACAAGGAACGTAATCATGACGCAAAAACGTTCTTACATGCCGATGTTTACGTAATTTGTGTGAATATAGGTAAACTGAGATAACTGTTTAAGAATGTATAGTGGTGACACCCATGGCTGGGCAGAGGGAGGTCTTCTTAAGCCCCTCGTTTAAAGTTGCGAATTTCTGATGAGTTGCATGAATAGGGTAAGCAGACCTAAGGTGACTTGACTCGTGTCTGAGCTGTCCCTACCTAGGTAGGTAAGCTGTCCTTAGTTGTAGAATAGAAGTTCCCACGTGACGGCGACCCCCGACTTAGGGCCGGTTCATTCTTTCTTCGGAGGCCGACGTCATGAAGCCAACAAGGTAGGTATATTTTACCCCTCTATCGCCCCCTCCAAAAAAACAATTCAACAGCCCTGAAAAACCAATCACCACGAAAGAGGCATATGCCAACTGATATGAAATACAAACATTTCAACTCCTGACTCATTGATATATAAGGATTAATCATCTTATCGCATTTTCCCCTCGCACAACACATGCAAACTCATGACTAAGTTGCATTAACGCCGTTGGTTGTTCGAACGTCATACGTTGAATTTTGATCCCCTAAATCCATTAGCGGTGTTAACCCCACTAACAGCTGCCCCTCCATCCTACATAAATCTCTCGACGTGTCCCTCCTTTCTCCCTTTCCACAAACCATTACAGATACCCCAATTCAAACCATCTCAAACCGATACCCCAAATAAACCGTCAACATGATCCCCATCCCCAAGCCCGACTCCCTCCTGGAGCTCTTCTCCCTCAAAGGCAAAGTCGTCGTCGTAACCGGCGCCTCCGGTCCCAAAGGCATGGGTATTGAAGCCGCACGCGGGTGCGCCGAGATGGGCGCCAACGTCGCCATCACCTACTCCTCCCGCCCTGAAGGAGGAGAGAAGAATGCTAAGGAATTGAGCGAGAAATATGGTGTTAAGGTTAAGGCGTATAAGTTGGATATTGGGGACTATGCGAGTGTAGAGAAGTTGGTGAAGGATGTAATTGGGGAGTTTGGCAAGATTGATGCGTTCATTGCGAATGCGGGACGAACTGCTGACTCTGGTTTGTCTCTTTCTCTTTTGGCTCCATCTTGATTGATGATCGATATCGTCAATTGGATGATCTGGTTCAATTGAGAGCTTTTATCCTGGTGCTGGACATAAACTAACCCACTCTTCTCCAGGAATCCTCGAAGGCTCCGTCGAAGCCTGGAACGAAGTCATCCAAACCGATCTCAATGGTACCTTCCACTGCGCCAAAGCCGTTGGCGCACACTTCAAGTCTCGCGGAACTGGTTCCTTCGTCATCACCGCCTCCATGTCTGGGCACATCGCCAACTTCCCTCAAGAACAAACCTCGTACAACGTTGCAAAGGCGGGATGTATCCACATGGCTCGCTCGCTCGCCAACGAGTGGAGAGATTTTGCGCGTGTTAATTCTATCAGTCCGGGGTATATTGATACGGGTCTCAGTGATTTCGTGGATCAGGATACCCAGAAGTTGTGGAAGAGTATGATTCCCATGGGACGGGATGGCGAGGCGAAGGAGTTGAAGGGAGCCTATGTTTATTTGGTTAGCGATGCTAGTACTTATACTACTGGTAAGTCTTGATATCCCTCTGACTATCAGCGTTTGAACACCGCTGATGATTGATAGGTGCCGACATTGTCATCGATGGAGGTTATACCTGCCGTTAAAGCGCCAACACCTGAAGTGGAGCTGCCTACGCCCTTTTTGAGAGCACGGCCATCAAAAATTGTGATTGGTTAATTAAAAAATAGCTAGCTATCCTTTTTTGCTCCGCTCATTCTATCTTCATGGTAACTCGCTTTGTGAATTTTTTGATGGATCCCCAGTCAACGCGCTCTTGCGATTTGCTCACCAGTGTGACCAAACTCTTTGAAACTTAGTTGGCCCCTCTGACGGAGAATCTGGCCAGATATAATCGGATCATGTCTATTTCCCATCCTATTCCAGCATACCATCCCCAGTAGGCCTTCGAGCCATCCATCATCTATCGGCTAATGAAACCTCGTAGATTAGATGAGGTTAACTTCTTTGTCATCTATTATATTATGCATATTATTCGCTAAAATTACGCTTTTACTTTGTTCAATCTTCATGCTAATCGTTAGATTATGCAGCCACTCTTGATAGTGAACTTGGTTGAGATGGGCGACGCGGAAAATAAGAGGGAAGGTGAGATATTTTGGTAGGTAGATGGCTTTTGATCTAGATTCGGTGTAATTTGTCATTTTGAACGAGATTCACTCTCCTTGTCAAACCAATGCTGCGAAAAGGCAAAGACATCTTGCCTCCAATGCTGTCGGTGATTTTCTCACGTGATCACGCACGTCTTTCTCGTTTTCCTCAACACGCTTCGATTGCCTCGCGTCATCATTCCTTCTCTAACTTCTCTGCATCTGTAGCACCGCGACTTATGGGGATCAAAGGGTGGGTATAAATTCTTCTCCTGCAAAATTCCCAACTAATGTGAGATACCTCCAGACTTTGGGAGAAACTCGGCGATGGTGAAATCATCGACATTGCCGCGTACGCAACTGCTCACTTCGAGTCGACAAAACGACAATATGGCACACCTCGACCTCTACGAATAGCCATCGATGAAGCGTCCTGGCGTTTCAATTTGTATCAGGACAAACATAAAGTAGAATATATTCGCAAGAGTAGGTCGTTCTTTCCACAACACGACAATGCGTTAACATTTGCGTAGAAGTTCCTATGGCAAACCCGAACGAGAAGAACGTACTATGGCGTATCTTGCATTTACTCAGGCTTAATTGCCAATTGATTTTCGTGTTTGATGGACCTGGTCGACCGCATAAGAGAGGGAACGCGCCAAAAGAAATGGATCCGAAGGAAACCAAACTCTTGAAAGAGATGTTGAATCATTTCGGAATTCCAATTCATATAGCGCCCGCGGAGGCAGAAGTTGAGTGTGCGGAACTGCAGAAGTTGGGAATTGTTGATGCGGTATGGACTGATGATGGGGATGCTTTGATGTTTGGGGCCGAGACTGTTATACGGTTTTGTTTCCAGCCGGAATCGAATAAGCATGCCGGGATCAACAAGACCAAGTCGAAGAAGGACATCGAAAGGGTCAAAATATACAAATCAAAGGCCATCACGGAGAAATACCCTGGGCTGGACCGAAAGGGGCTGGCGCTGTTTGCTGTGCTATGTGGCGGCGATTATAATCAAGCTGGGCTTCCGGGCTGTGGGCCAGAACGTGCTCTCAAAGCTGCCAGCAAAGGTCTTGGTACGATGTTATGTGGGGTATCAGCAAATGGCCTTCCTGCCTGGCGGTAGCGGCTCTTCAAATTCTTCGCTGAAAATCAGCACAACATCGCTATCCCTTCACATTTCCCTAATCCTGACCACGTCAATTTATACAATAAACCTCTAGTGTCATCGGCGATAGCTCTCCAGGGACTTCGGCGGCAGTTAGGAGCACCGTTAATGCTAGAAGAACGGGCTCTGTGGAATTTTCTAGGAGCGTACTTCAATTTATGGGCACAGGACTACGTGGATCAAATCATTCCCATTCTACTTGTTCGCTCCCTTGCACAGACTTCACCGGGGCAGGAGGCCAGTCATGCCGTCTATCAGTTGGAGCAAGTTTCTCGTGGCGCCTCGGGGCGATCAACCATCTCGTTCGAGCTTTGCGCCCTGACTTCCCTTGCGACGCTCGATACGAACTTGTGGTTGAAGGAAACTGGACAAGACAAAAACAAACAGCCATATAACCCTCCTTCAAGAGTGATCTGCTATAATATACTTGATTGTATCGTAGAACATGCAGTTCCGGGTGTTATCAAGGCAGCAGTACAGCTATCTAGCGAAAAGACGAAGCCGAATTCGAATCCGAAAGGAATCATTGGAAGTACTAGCGTTCCACCACTGTCTGGAAAGAAAAGGGGTCGACCGCGTAAAAATCCGGTCGAAGATACGGCTGACAGTACGCCTACTAGCAAGAAAATGAAGCAGACACCAGAAACGAGCTCGGAAAACAATCTCGTGCCTCGCCCTCCTCCAGCTCGTGCTGAATTTAAGAGCCCCTTCAACGGGCATGATCTTGATTCCGATCTAGATGAAGCAGAGCGCCGACCTTTGTTGCCCAAGTCGCCCAATTCCGTTAGGCAAGCACGGCTAGATCATTTCTCTTCAAAGGAAGCGCCAGGTCATGGATCATCTTCCCTAGCTAAGACACCGGTTCTGAAGCGATATGTCCCTACGGTCTCGTCTGATGGGCGAAGTGAAGTCATTGATCTAACCTGACCGGGTGCTTTTCGGATCTACTGCTGCATTCTCAATCGTTCTTTCCGGGGGATCGTGTGTTAGTGAACGCTCCGCACGAACGTCACAAGTTTGCCCCATGTCCGTCTCTCGATATAGAATACCATATTATTTTCTTGCCAATCACATCTGGAAAAAGACCCTGGAAAATACCCCACGTCCGATTCTCTGTTTAGGGCGTCGTTTACGCCAGGGCTTTCGTCCTAGAAGCACTCCGCTTGTATGCTACACCAGAAACACCAGAGCATGAATCAAATCATGCCAAGTCAGAAACCTTGAGTGCATACGGAGCTATCGCCCTGATTTTCTTCCCTCCTCCTTCCATCAGGCCATCGAGTACGACCAAATATTTATGTATCGGCTTCCACCCGTGCCGGTCCCGCAAATTCTTGTCCCACAAATAAAAAAAATTTAGATTGCCATCTGACAAATAAATTCCAAAATCTTTCGTAATCTTTGGGTCGGTATAGTGGGATATCGACGTCTGGTGGTGGCTTATATGATCTTGCTAAAGGTGATTTCTTTTATTGTTCATGATCTCGTCCATGTCCTTACTCAATTGTGGATGGTCCAGGTTTTTGATCACTTTTGCCCTAATTTTCGCAACTGTTCCTTTGAATTTTACTCCAATTACTCTCACCCCATCTTGGAATGAAATTCTCCATCCGCATCTGCCCAATCCGTACATCACATACATCTACTTCCTTTCTATATTACGTCCGTAATTGCCGAGTTCTCAGTAGCTAGTCATAGTTAAAGCTAAAAGATAGGCTCATAACCCTACTAGATGCGCGTGGCAATTCAAGGAATTCCTGCGGCGTTCGAATAGTCTCTCTGTCTCTTCGCGCAAGATGTCGCTTGGTCTTCCTCGTCGCTTAGTAGGCGCTTCAGGGATGGGTTTGAATTCCTCCCCTCAGAGCTTCCCATCTCAACCATTTGAGCATCTCTTATAACTGCTGAAGTCTGTTGACGCTGGCTTATGAAATCTACGACTGAATTTGGGGATGAAGATAGAGCGTAGTCAAACGCGCTTTTTCCATACTGATCTCCAAGGTATAGTGCATCTTCGGCTCCTGGCGATGCCATGAGAAGCTGAAATATATCTAGACGACCACGCTTCGCAGCATAATGCAGCGGAGTCTCACCATGAGTGTTTTGATCGCTAGGCTTATAGCCTACATTGAGAAGTAGGTTGATTATTGCTAGATCAATCTCAAGCTCCCAGTACATTGAGTGCTGTATTGCTATGTGGAGTAGACTATCGCAGTCCCCTCTAAGCGACAACAATACGCCTGGGATTTCTTCTGACAGGCTTGTTATGAAGTATACGTTGCGATCTTTAACAGCATCTATTATGAGTTTTCGAAGCCGCGAAGGAAAGACTGCTGTGCTCCGAAGATCCACTTGCATGTTTGCAAGCAAAGAGTAAAAGAAAGCGAAGCTGCTTTCACTCCACAGTATTTCGGGATTAAGAGCAGGGATCCAATCAAAGTTGATTGAGCTAGCCCATTTAAGCGCATCCGGATGGGAAGATAGAATACGTAAGAATTTCTTGGCGATTTTTGTGAAGCTTAGGCTGGCCATATTAAACAATGCACCTCGCGCATCTGGTTGTATGGTAGAAATATCGGTCATGGCTTGAGTGCAAATTAATTTTACTATATCGTAGTATTCAACCCAGTCAACCACCTCTGCGAGATGAGAAATATCGGAAGCTGAAAACTTTGCTCCTGCAGCAAGTAAGATCGAGCACGAAGCAAGGTCTCGTGTTCTTAAAGCCATAGATAGAGGTACCATCGAGTTTACAAGACTTTGCGGAAGATATGGCGAAGCACCATTCTTCAAAAAGAGCTCAACGAGGAGATGACGTGTTTCTCTTTCCGGTATCGGCGTCAGGTCTTCAACATGGTCGTCTGCTTCCGCCATGTCGGCTCTACAAATAGCTAAGTCACCAAGCAAAGCACAGTTCATCGGAGTTCCAGCACCGCTCATCTGTGAGGCAGGTAGGCCTTGTTCTAAAAGCCAAGCAGAGAGCTCGAGGAGGCCTAGGTAGGCTGCCCAATGAAGAGGAGTTGTGTCATCTAGAGTTTCTGGCTTCCAGGTTTCTTCGTCGAACATTTGATCATACCAGGACATCTCGCTGTAAGCTATATAGCGATATACAATAAATTGCCTACTGATTGTAGGGCAGAAGAGTTCTAATGTTAAAGTCAAGATCGTGTCGTTTTCCATATTCTCAAATGCATGGGAGTCCCAATATTCGACTGTATATCGAAGGAACTCATAGTCCAAATTGCTGTGTATATTGGTAATATCTTTTACCTCTCGTATTTGGGTGTTTGAGAACGTTGTCGAGTTGAGATACGTCAGGCAACTTATCACAAGTTGTATATCTGCATCCTTTTTGCACGCTGAATATGGCGCAAACTGTGGTTTGTCCAAGGGATCAATCGAGAATAGGAATTCCTTGACAGTGAAATGCGCGAGCTCAAGCCCTCCATGTTTACTTCGTCGCAGAAGGCTGCTGGCCCAGTGCAATATTTCATCCTCTGTCGTCTTTGCATCTCTAAAGATTTCATCGTCGCCTTCCTCGATGACTAGAGCTTCAAGTAAAGTCTCTGTTTGGAAGTGTTCTTTTGCAAACATGATCCATTGAAGGGTTCTAACCACCAATTGCTGATTAGCTTTATTGCGACTATTATTGATCCGATTCAAAATCCGTTCATACGAGCTAGGTAGATCGGGAGGCAATTTTGTCAGAGCGTCTCGTCGTTCGCGATCATTCGTGCATTCGCAGAGATAATCCAGTTGACAAGCGACCCATCGGAACCTATTTACTGTCAGAAACCCCATTGCATCCTGTGTTTCGATACAACAAAACTTACATGCCGTCTGCTTTTTCAACCAATGTCCTCATGATATGTTCTTTTAAGTCGGGGTTCCGAATTCGGAGCCTCTTATTACTGATACGCGTTTCCATTTCAGAAGCAACATAAAGACGCAAATCACTACTCATTGCCGCAATGGATAACTGCTTGTAGTCCCGAAGAGGATGCTCGAGGTCAACCTCTCTTCGACTTGCGAACAGTGTTTTTATGTTATTGGAACGGCCGTTCAGGCTTTGTAGTAAGTGGGCAGTGCCTGAACGATCCCTAGAGACTTCATCCAAGCCGTCGACAATTATCATGACACTCGAGAAAATGCGCGAAAGATCTATGATAAGGCTGAAGTATGCCGTTTCCTTCCCTACATCATCAGAAGGTGGTTGATGTGAAGTCCACGTTCTGTAGAAATCTCCGATGAGTTTGAAGCATTCTTCATTTTGCACCGCGATCTGTTTGGCAAGTGATCCAAGTATATTGTGATTATCGTGTGTATCTTGGTCTTTATAGTCGCAATAGAAATAGGCCAGAGCTTGAGACTTGCTGGTTTGCTTGACCGCCTCTTGAATTGCGGAAGCCATCAAAATCGTTTTCCCAGCTCCTGGAATACCGTAAACCCACAACTTATAGCGCTCAGTTGACAACCATTCTCGAAATTCCGAACCGCTGGTGAACCCTACAAAGTGTTCCGCAGTCAGCAATTGTCCACTCAAGAAAACCGAACACTGATAAATTATGTTTTACGAGAAAATGCTTCTCGTCTTTATGAAGTAGCACAGAATAGAAACAGGCCCCACATATTCCAGTTCCAGGTTGCCTTAGAGCAATATTAGAGTCCTGCCATTTCCGAGCCTCGATCGGACTCAAAAAATTAAGCCACTTCCTTCGTTCAGAATTGATTTCAACCTCAACTCTTTGTGCTCTATCCACCTCAATATCTCGTTTAAGTTCCATGAAATTATCCCTCAGGCTTTCCTGTCGATCCAACAGAACGAGAAGCGCCGACATTGAGCTCGCCGTCATAGCCAAACTCATAAGCGACTTGTGTTTCTCGACCTCGCGCAACAACTCCTTAACCTTCGACTTATTCAACGGCCACTTCAACTTCGACTTCATATTATCCATCGCGTCTGCTTTCGCCGCCAGATTCGAGTCCTCGAGATGCGCATCGACAATCTGCAGGGTTTTCAAACACGCCTCGATATGATGAATCTGCGCCGTGGGCTCGATGTCCCTTTTCTCGTCTTCGCACCGCTCTGCCACGTTCTTTAGGCTGTGCAGGACCCCCGAGAGCTTGTTCACTTCGTCGATCAGTCGTTCTACTGATTTCTCTGCGTTTTGGACATCGCGCATGTAGCGGTACCCGCGCCGGACGACGATGTCCGCGATTTGGATCAGCCCGGCTACGCTGGCGGCTATGGAGAGGCCGTCTGCCATACTGGTAGGTGCAAAGGATTGCGATTTGGCGGGAGCGTCGCGAGGTCCGCTGCGCTGGATGAGGAGGAATTTAAATTCATTTGAGAAGCGAAAGGGTAAAAAATTGAAAATGAAGAAGTAAGGCTCTGGGGATGTGGGCGCTCTGGATGTGAGGCTGAGCTCAAGGCTTCCTGTCGGGTGGATTGCGATTCGTGAGTGGCTATCATGCATGCACTGCGCACAAGCGTCTTTTCACAAGGAAATTACAGCCAATTGAGCTTAGAGAATGTTGTGGCCAATGCAATGAAGTATTGTTTTTGCTCTTAGTCGTTCTGGCGACTGTATTTTTCAACTCATTTCTCTGGTAATGAAATTTAGACCACGATTTGACAGCTAGCACGAGGAAGAACTTGCATGGTGACGTTCCCGTTCGCGATGTTAAGCATAGGATCTCGCTACTCTGGGGAAGGCTGACTTCGAACTTCTCTGGATATCACTGTTTACAGCTAGCTCAGCCAACTTTCAGACCCTCACCCTCTTCCTGGTGGACTTAACCGCGGGCGAGAGCATCACTCTCGTGTTTATAGACCCCAGTGGGGGTTCGTGGGGAAAGGGAGGGATATATAGGCTAAGAGGGAGGTAGATAGAGAGTTATCGATGGGTGTAAGGAGCGGTAAGGTCGTGTTGGCAGCTGGCAGAATTTATCCCTTCTCTACGCAAAGCTCTGAATTTCGCAGATATAAATTTGCTGTTCTGACCAAAGCGCAAGAACAAGACGCTCACTCACAGCTCATAACCCCACCCAAATACTCCGAATATCCACTTCCACCACACAGCAGTGGTGTTTCGTGTTACACAGATATAGCAGTTTGTAACACACCGTGGAAATAAAAATATACGCGATGGTTACATTGACATGGTGGCATGGAAGATTGATCAGCCACTTTCCGAATGGTTACCCTATGGCTGTTTGGAGAGGGAAGGATTTTGCTGAGTTAGTGAGGTTAATATCAATATTGAAGAGCCGGGAGTTTCGATGGAGGAGGTGAGAAAGCTTAAGGGCTGTGCTTGAGTTCTCGGTGTGAGAGGGAGGAAGAACATGAGTGTTATCAGTTTTGAATAATACCTATTTACCGGGAATACTGATTGACTGTACAGACACAAGTAAATATCTCCTCTATGCCAGAAAATAAAATTCGACAAAAACATTGTATACCTTTAGTAGATCCTTGAACTTCTCACCCCGGCTTTTACAGTCATTCAATACTGCTTTCCGCGAAGCATAAACTACCAATTCCGACTTGGTTCAAGGCTCTCCTGCACCATCTTTATAAACAAAAAGAGTGATAGCCTTCCCATCTCTAATCGGCAGTATCGTAAAATGACATCCCAATCCCCCGAACCCAACATTTTGTTCTCGACTTCCGGAGTGTTTGAAGCTTTCTGCGCTTGCTATTGAGGGCAATCGTTCGCTTGCTTGGGGCGCATGGCTGTGGTAGAAATCGAACCACTATATGGTCATTACATTAGCATTCAATATCCAGCCCTGGGCAGAGGGATAGGGCGAGCTTACAGAATGGTCTTTCTCAGGCCTAAGACGAGCAGTCTTTACTTTGAATATGCCTCCGCAATATTAGCATCGAGTCATTTTATGGCTTGGACTGCGTTTGTTCGGAAGCGTAGATTGGCAAGTGGTTAGAAACCGAAGTTGAGGTTGGGGAATTGGAGAGGAAAGTGCCAACGTTGGCACCAACGGTTGAGAATCTGGAGCGGGATTTGTGGATTGTTAGGCGTAGACTAGGATTGTGTTTTGAGAGGGAGGTGCCGAGTTTTAGGCCTACTGTGCTTGCTCGCTGCCGATGATGCTGATTGAGAGGTAGAATTAGAACAGAAATGACATTCTTGTTGATATTGTTGAAATATTTTTCTTTCGTCTTTGCGTGTGAAAGTCTTTGTGTGTGAGAAAGAGCTTGAACATAAGAATGAGAAACCTTGGATTGTTGGGATAGAAAGGGAAGACTCGAAGAACATTGAACTTGACATTATATAGAAACTCTTTATCGTAGAAACCTTTCAAGGATGGTGGTGATGAGGATGATAGCCTGGGTATAATAATATCACTGTGAACAGCGCTTTTCGCCGCCTTTAGTGCTTATTACTTGAATACCAAACAACTAAACTTAACCTACCTAGGAGAAGAGGGACTTTAGAAGATTGGAGATTGCAAAGATGCCAGGTTCCTTGGTAGTTGAGATGGTTGTAAGACGGGGCTTAGGTAGCCAGGCTCCGCGACATATCGGAAATGCCGAGTCTTGACATAAATATGGCAGGAAATTAAGGGGCTTACGCAAGTCGCGGGACCAACATTCTGGGGGCACAGAGGGGCACCAAAGTCCTTGGCCTCCGCCACACAGAATTCGGACTTTGCCTGTTTGGGAAAGATGAATCTAAACCGATGCCCAAACCCAATGACAAGGAGAGTCAAGCAGGTTCTTTCAGATGGGAAAAAGGTTGTTGGATTATCTAGAGCTTTCGTTCAGCAGGCGACCTTTCCACCGTCTCTCATTATACAGGATAACCATATCCTAGTGTGTAAAGCCTTGTGAATTTATCTGATAGGTCAGCAAGTGCAAAAAGTATGAAGATAATCGCGGCTGCAGTCAGCACACTGAGTGCATCATGGAGGACCAATTGCGCACATGCATGACTTTTTGCACTCCAACCGTCTGACGTTTGCTTCCCTGCATAATGCAGATGCTCAGCCTCACAACCTGTCATCTTCTATATTTATCAAATGGAAGACGAGAATAAACCTTCACCCAAAATTGGCGGGCTGTGATTGACTTAAAGAAAATACACTTTCTCTGACCGTGCAAGTCTACATCACAGATCGAGAACATCTTAGACTGGAACGGTTCTGCTTCGAAGAGTGACGGCTCGGAGAATATAAGGACGATACCAAATCGATAGATTTTTGAGGTTGGCAATTAGAAATGGAGGAGTCAGTCCTTGCCTCCGAAAATGTACCTCAAGACAACCTGGCGGGACCAAGACCTACCTCTCAAAACCGCACAAGTTGTGTACACAGGTCCCACGCAAATGGAAAGCGGCGAGATCAAAATAGCAATCACGAAGACGAACGCAGCCACAAGAGGCAGAAGATGACGGGCCGCCCACGAAACTGCTGGACCCCGAGACGGTTACGGAGGCTTGTTAGGCTTTATCTTATGACCGATTTGGGAGTGGCAGAGATAGCAAAAGTCTTGCGGTCCACAAATTTCAACCCGTGGTGAGCTTTAATATCTACAGTATAGCATTGCTAGAAATACTGACGTTAGGGTTCCAGTAAGCGTGATATTCAAAAGCAGCTCAATTCTTTGTTGCAGAGCAGGCCCGACAAAATCCGAGGACGCGGCCAGATGACCAAGACCAGGCTCCGCGTTCTGCGTGAATGCAAAAATTTGAACCCTTCAGGAAATAATCGACCTCATGACAGGAGTGCTTTTATGAAAGTGCAATCCGAAGAGATGGAATCTGCCAGGCGAAGCCATCAAGTCCATTTACGTTCACCAGGCATACTTGACGATATGCCACTGCAAGATATTGCCTCCTTCGGCACATCGTTCACGGATGACAACAATCAAAACAGATTCCATGATGATTCCCCCACCCAAGAGTTGACCGCCTTCTCGATGTCGCCTATAGGCATTTTTGACAATGAAATCGGATGCATGTTAGACGGAGTCGCCGACCCATTGCCAGAGTTACCGCAGGCGCAAGATGAAAGCTCGTGGAGTGATTTGGAGATCCATCTTCCTGAATTGGACGCGTCAATGGAATCTTTCAACCAGATTCAGGACGAGACTACTGCTGAGGGTGCAGAATCACTTGCCGAACAGATAGGAACCTCCTCGTCGCAAACTTCTCAGTCAAATCTCCATTTGACGCGCGCCTTCTCAAACTATAAGCCTACCTCTAGAGATCTAGCCCCGACCAGAATGCAATCATCAAAATCCAGCATACCAAGTCTCTTGAGCCTCGGTAGGAGACTATCCATGAAATACTCGGAGTCGCTTCTAGGTGACGTGATCTCTATCATGCGGAACTTTTCCGTCTCTAGCAAAGCAAATGAGAGGAGTACGCGCAAGTTTGGCAGCTGGCTCAAACTCAAACTTGATCAAAGAGATAAGATACCGCCCCTCTCCACTGTCCATGAAACGCCAGCTGTGGGTATGACGGAGACGCAGTTATCGGAGGACATCCTGGACGAGCACCCTATCATTCTTCCCGGTTCATTTTCAATGTATTGCTGGGAAGGAATCACGCGAGGACGATTAGAGCAATGTGTTCATGCAAAACTATGGGGCATACATGGGCCAAATTGCGGGCCGTCTTTACTCAGAGACAGCTTTTTATGGAAGATTTCAAGCAAATGTCTGAACAGAGACGATCTGATTCGCACGGATCCGTTTGGGAATACATTTTTCCACGTCACCATTGCCCTGGGGACTCCCGCAAACTATCTCTCATACTTGATTAAACTGATTCCCGATGTCAATGCATGCAACAGTGCTGGACAAACGTTTCTACACGTGGTGCCTTATATACAAGTAATGGACTTCCATGAAATACGCGATCTATTGAGGCAGTTTAAAAGATACGGTTTCAATTTCTTTCAACGCGATCAACATGGTCAGACACCATTTCACTCCCTTGCTCGTCCGTGGAAACTTGGTGGTATTTTGTTGAGTGAGATCAGTAAAGACTTGGATTTGCCGCTGCCTTTCATCCAGACAGCCCGGGACAATCTAGGATATACCATAGCAAGACGTGGGGCCGCAAGCTTTTCAGAAGATGGCAATGCCACTAAAAGGTGGTCCTTGAGGAATCCATTACATGTCTCCAAAAAAGATGAAGGTACGAAGATCACTGGTTTTACACCCCTGACTCAACCTTCTGTTCAAAACTCCGGAAAGCTTGGTCCGATCGAAACGATTGAGGATCTTTACGTCTATGAAAAACACGCAGACCTTCTGCGAGTTATCGTGAAAGCTTGCACCGGATCTCCGTTCGCAGAAGACCCGTATGGACGAAATGGCCTCCATTGCTTAGCACAAGTAGCGCTAGACCTTCCAGTGCGAACCGACGAGTTCTCCTCATGTGCCCCCGAGATCCAACAGAACCCACGCGAGCGCTACCTCGACGATCTTCTTGCCGCCGGCGTTGACATTCACCAACACGACAAAGAAGGGGACACTCCCCTGATATCCTTCATCAAATACAGACGAATTGGCGAGGATGACTCGGCTACTACGAGAATCATCTCCCGACTGTGCGATGCTGGAGCAGATATCAATCGCCGCGATCGGGAAGGTGAGACGCCGCTTCATCATGCAGTCAAGCTTGGTCGGAGAGCGGTTACAAAATGTTTATTAGCTCGCAGAGCAAATATTCATGCTCGCAATAGTGCTGGTCAGGGAATTTTAGCTGTAGGGACAGAGTTTAGTAGGGTCGTTAAAGGGGAGACGCTCTACGCGCAGATTATGCTCTGTATTTCACTTGTGGTGAATGCCGGTGCTGTGGCTTCTCCTAGTCTCCTGCAAGAATGGGCCACCCCCACAGAAGCAATAATTACATTAATCACGTAAACAATATAAATGAATTTGAAGATATTATATAGAATTAAATAGAATTAAATAGTAATTATTCAATTAAAATATAAAATCTTCAGTATAAAATAAAATATATAGTTTCTGTTTATTTAGAAGAATACAGCCTTTATATACTTCATGAAGAAAATACTTTCCATTTCTTAGGCTAAAATAATATATCAAAATATGTTAGGAATATAGAAATATTACATTGCCACTGTAAAGCACGACACCTTGGAAAGGAGATTGGAAAATCTGCTCATTGGAAAGTCGTTATTAATAAGTCTTGAAGACTCTTTTGATCTCTCTTGCAAAGCTTTTTCGGGAGTAGAAGTCTCTCTAGAACACAGGCAGACTAAAGTTTGTACAAGATATAAAATTCCGCGCAGTTAGGTATTGTGTTGGGGGGCGAACAGAAACAAACTTGTTGTTCTCTTTCATTGTATTCCTTACTATCAGATGCTGTATTTGAACTACCGTAGATTTTCAAAAACTACTACGAAATCCGAAAATCTACCATAGATTCCCCAAATCTACAGTAGATAATATATAATATATAAATATATAGCTTTATTGAATCTATTACTATAAATAAAATATTAAAAATAAAAGATTAATATAAAGAAAAAGTTTTTCTTAAATATTATACAATATATATTATATATATATATATAAAGATATAGACTTTTTATAATTTA
>Ga0182030_10007619_pt1 | contig 22564 bp, 18 predicted proteins | sample 812S3MmetaG_FD_121299 | JGI IMG/M metagenome (GOLD analysis project Ga0182030, IMG submission 121299) | Permafrost microbial communities from Stordalen Mire, Sweden - 812S3M metaG (Illumina Assembly) | ecosystem: Environmental > Terrestrial > Soil > Wetlands > Permafrost | place: Sweden... | reverse complement strand
ATAACGCCACCGGAGCCCAGCATGGAGCCGGCCTTCATCACCTGGTCGAAATCCATGCCCACGTCGATCTCGTCCGGCTTGAGGATCTGCACCGAAGACCCGCCCGGCACAACACCTTTCAAGCTCTTACCCTTTACCATGCCGCCGGAAACGTCATAGATCATCTTCTTCAGGTTGTAGCCCATGGGCAGCTCGTACACGCCGGGCCGCTCCAACTCGCCGCTCATGCAGAACAGGCGCGTGCCTCCGTTGCGCGGAGTGCCCAGGCTGGCGAACCATTCGCCGCCACCGAGCATGATGTGTGGCACACTGGCCAGGGTCTCGGCATTGTTGATGACCGTAGGGCCGCCCCACAGGCCAACCACGGCCGGGAACGGGGGACGAATGCGCGGCACGCCGCGCTTCCCTTCCAGCGATTCCATCAGCGCCGACTCTTCGCCAACTTCGTAAGCGCCAGCGCCGGAGTGCACGAAGATGTCGAGATCCACGCCCGAACCGAAAATGTTCTTGCCGATGAAACCGCGGGCGTAGGCATCGGCCACGGCCTTCTCCATGATCTGGATCAGGTAGCGGTACTCGCCGCGCAAATAAATGTAGCCGGTCTTGGAGCCAACCGCGAGCGCGGCGATCATCACGCCTTCGATAACCGAGTGCGGATCGTGCTCGAAGATGAGGCGGTCCTTGCAGGTCCCGGGCTCACTCTCGTCGCCGTTGCAAAGCACATACTTGGGCTTGGGCGACTGCTTGGGCACGAACGACCACTTCATCCCGGTGGGAAATCCCGCACCGCCCCGGCCGCGCAGGTTCGACTTCTTCACCTCGTCGATGATGGCGTCGGGCTGCATGGCAAGCGCTTTCTGGAGCCCCTTGTAGCCGTCGAGCTCCAGATAGCGGTCGAGATTGGTCGCGCCCAGGCCAAAGCGCTTGGAGACGACCTTTACTTCGTCGGGATGGGAAACGAGATACGCCATAAGAGCAACTAGCAGCTAGCAACTAGCAATTAGCTTTTGCCCTCCGAGCAACATCCACCCTGCGGATCAACGAGGCGAGCATTCGCTGCACCTCAAGCACTTGTTTACTTAAGCTCTCGTACGGTTCATTCGAAAGAAAACTCAAATCGCGCGACAAAAGCAGAAAGTACTCCAACTCCATTGCTGAACCTGCTGCCGCATTGAGGAACCGGTGGAATTCTCCATTACCCGTGCGGCCGCATCCCTCGGCAATGTTCGCAGCTGCGGATGCGCTGCTTCTTCTCATTTGGCTGGTGATCCCAAACATTTCTTCGCGCGGAAACTTAGCCGTAGCTTTGTATATCTCCAAAATCAGCGCGTGTGCCCGTTCCCAGACTTTCAATCTTCTAAAGTCCTTCACCTTTTCTCCTAACCGAGGGTCGCACGCCTGTTCTTGGCTAATTGCTAGCTGCTAGTTGCTAGTTGCTACTGCTGTTCTTTCTTCTTTAATCCTTCAATCAACTCGTCAATCTTCTCGGGCGTCAGGTTTTCGTGGAAGTCGTAGTTCATCATCAGCGCCGGCGCCCAGGAGCAGGCTCCGATGCACTCTACTTCTTCCACGTGAAACAGACCGTCCGGCGTGGTTTGCTTATTGCCGACGCCCAGCTTCTTCTTGCAATGCTCCAAGATGTCGTCGCCGCCGCGCAGCAGGCAGCTTACGTTCGTGCACACCTGCAAGTTGTACTTGCCCACTGGATGCGTGCGCAGCATGGAGTAGTAGCTGATCACGTTGCGCACTTCCAGTTCCGACAACTCGATCCGCTGCGCAATCTCGTGGATGGCGTCGTCCGTCAGCGCGCCCAGTTCATCCTGGATGTAGAGCAGCATCGGGACCAGCACGGAGCGCTTGGTTGGATAATGGCCAACCATGGTGGCGAAGCGTTGTTCGAGTTGGTCGGAAAATTTCATTTCGAGCAATTAGCAACTAGCAGCCAGCAATTAGCCAAAACCATACCAACAGCTCTCTCATCCGCCGCCGCTCTAATCAAACTCGCGTTTCGGCGCCGTCTGTTCCGCACCGACACGACCGGCGACAATCTCAGCCTTGGCATAATTCTCGGCCTTGACCGGCGACCCCGCGATGCGCCGCAGCATCGCGATCTGTCCTACATGGGCAAACGCATCAGCAATCGGCCCTTGAAACAACACTTCGGCGCTTACGCCCAGCGGCTGTCCGGATGCGAGATAGTCATCGAAAGCCTGCAACGCCGCGAAGAAACGACGCTCTTCCTCATGCCACGCCAGCGGAGCCGAATCGTGCCACTGCTGATTGCTCTGCGCCATGGAAAGCGCCCAGTCGAGCAGGTCTCCGATATGCGCCAGAATCTTGCCGGGAGCGCGCGACGTCTCGGCGACGCGAAACTCCGCAAAGCCCGCGGGCGCGCCGCGCAGCGCTTTGCCGCCGCGATAGGCCAGCGTCGCCAGCGCATGCCGCAGCAACTCGCGCTTCCCGTCTGCAACAACCGTTTCTGCCGATGTGCTCATGGTTAGGCTTTCATCCCTAGCGATCACAATCTCCCAAGACGATGTCAATGCTGCCGATGGCGGCGACGACGTCGGCAATCAGGCGACCTTCGCACATCTTGCGCAACGATTGCAGATTGGCGAACGAGGGCGAGCGCATGTGCACGCGATACGGCTTGGCTGTGCCGTCGCTCACAACGTAGTAGCCCATCTCGCCGCGGGGCGATTCGATCGGCATGTACACTTCGCCTTCCGGCACCGTGAACCCTTCGGTCACGATCTTGAAGTGATAGATGAGCGCTTCCATCTGCGTCTTCATCTTCTCGCGATCGGGCAGCACAACCTTGGGCGCATCCGCTTTGATCCGGCCTTCCGGAATGCCTTCCAGCGCCTGCATGGCAATCTTCTGGGATTCGCGCAGCTCGGCGACGCGGATCATGTACCGCGCATAGACGTCGCCATCGTTGGAAATCGGCACATTAAACTTGAAATTTTCGTAGCCGGTATACGGCAAATCGCGTCGCAGGTCGACATCGACGCCGCTGCCGCGCAGCGTAGGGCCTGTGGCGCAGAGGGCGATGGCATCTTCCGGCGACAGGTACGCCACGCCTTTCGTGCGCTGCACCCAAATGGGATTGTTGGTCAGCAGGCTCTCATATTCATCGATGTTGCCGGGAAAGTGCTCGAGGAACTTCCTGACGCGATCGAAGAAGCCCAGCGGCGGCTCCAGCGCGAGCCCGCCAATACGGAAATACGACGTCATCATGCGCTGACCGGAGACCGCTTCGAACAGGCGCAGCACGTCTTCGCGTTCGCGGAAACAGTACAGGAAGACGGTCATGGCGCCGATGTCCAGGGCGTGCGTGCCCAGCCATACCAGGTGCGAGTTGATGCGGGTCAGCTCGTTCAGCATGACGCGAATCCACTGCGCCCGCGGCGGAATCTCGATCCCCAGCAACTTTTCTACCGCCAAACAGTAGGCCAGGTTGTTGGTCATGGGGCAGAGATAGTCGATGCGGTCGGTCATGGGCACGACCTGCTGGTAGAACTTGGCTTCGCAGGTCTTCTCGATGCCGGTGTGTAGATAGCCGATGTCGGGCATCACCCGCACGATGGTCTCGCCATCGACCTCGAGCAGCAGCCGCAGGACTCCGTGGGTCGACGGATGCTGCGGACCCATGTTCAGGATCATCGTCTTGTCTTGCGATGCATCCAGGACCGGGGTTGGAGTCATGTGCGCCATTAGCGATAGCCCTCGACGGGATAGTCCTTGCGCAGCGGATGACCTTCCCAGTTTTCCGGCATCATGATGCGGACAAGATTGGGATGTCCGTCGAAACGTACCCCGAAGAGATCGAAGACCTCGCGCTCGAAGAAGTTGGCTCCCGGCCAGATCGGCGTGAGCGAATCGATATTGGCGTCTTCGCCCGGAAGCTTCACCTTCAGGCGCACGTACTTCTTGTTGGGGATGGAGAAGAGATGGTAGACAACCTCAAAGCGCGGCTCCCGCGGATACCAGTCGACACAGGTGACATCGGCCAAAGCGCTGTACTGAAGCTGCGGATGGTTCTTCAGCATGAGACATGCTTCGCGCAGGGCGATGCGATCGAGCCAGATCGTCAACTCGTTGCGGTCGAACTTGACGCCGGTAACCGCGGCGGCGTTCCACGCCAACAGCGCCGCCACTTCCGGGCGGTCTTTCAGTTGCTCGATGTCAGTGATGGCCGGCTGGAGTCCCATCAGATCTTCTCCGCCTTACCCTGTTTGTTCCAGTCCAGCACGCCCTTTTTCAAAACGTACCAGTAACCGGCGAGCAGAATGCCGATGTACACCAGCATCTCCCAAAACCAGAACATGCCGAAGCCGGACGCTTTGAGGGAATGCTGCACAATGGCCCAGGGATAGAGGAACACAGCCTCAACATCGAACAGGATGAAGAGCATGGCCACCAGGTAGAACTTCACGGAAAAGCGTTGGCGGGCGTTGCCGACGGGCTCCATGCCGCACTCGTAGGGCGACATCTTGGCGGAATTGTATTTGTGCTGGCCGATGAAGTACGACAGAGCCACCATCCCGCAGGCAATGACACCGGCCAACAGGACGTGGATCAGCAACGGAAGATAACGGTCAAAATAAAAGTCCGGCATGACAGCGCTAGTAACAGAAAGCGTTACACAACAATAAGTAAACATTCGAGTTTAGAGTTCGGCAGCGGACGGTGTCAACCGCGCGACGAATGCCATTCATCGAGGATTTACAGAAGAAAGTTTCCAGTTTCGAGTTTCAAGTTCCGAGTACTGACATTAGGCACGTAAGGAGCACACTCGTGGTTGGAACTGGAAACTCGAAACCGCTTTATCCCCCACCGACGAAGTGCACGATCTCCAGATGATCGCCGTCCTTCAGCGTTGATTCCGGCCATTGCGGGCGGGAGACGATCTCGCGATTGAGCTCGACCGCAACGCGATCGCCTTTCATGCCAAGCTGTTCGACTAGCTGGGCGAGAGTGAGAGATTCGTCGAAGGTCTGGTCTTTGCCGTTGATGGTCAGGCGCATAAGGACAGTTTCAGGTTTCGAGTTTCAAGTTTCAAGTGGGCGCGTTGCAGCGTTCGAAGATCTAAGCTTGGCGTCCAGTCCAGAAAGCTTACTCGCATTGTCGCGCATCACTCTGCGTGCGACGTCGCTGGCTTTCATTTGCGCAAGCCAATTCCGAACCCAAACGCCGTCCGCGCGAATCTAAACAGTTTGCACTACATGATGGGAACCGGCCCCTCGACACCGGGAAAGAAAACCGAAATCTTCAAGGCCCTGCCGGAGATCTGGGAGCTGATCCGGCCGCGCCGCGTCTTGCTTGGCCTCGGCCTGGTGCTGATGGTGATCAACCGCGTCTCCGGGCTGGTGCTGCCGGCCTCCACCAAGTACCTGGTTGACGACGTCATAGGCAAGCGGCATTTCAAGCTGCTCTACCCGCTGGTCGGAGTCGTGCTGGTGGCGACCCTTATTCAGGGCCTGACGTCGTTTGCGCTGACACAAACGCTGTCTAAAGCCGCACAGAAGCTGATCGCCGAGTTGCGCCGGCGCGTGCAGGAGCATGTTGGCCGTCTCTCGGTCTCCTACTACGACGCGAACAAAACCGGGATGCTGGTGTCGCGCATCATGAGCGACGTCGAGGGCGTCCGCAACCTGCTCGGCACCGGATTGGTGGACTTCGTCGGCGGCCTGCTGACAGCGGTCATCGCCTTCGCGGTGTTGATCCGCCTCAGCCCGGTGATGACGGGGATTGCCTTCACATTCCTGCTGGTATTCGGCATCGGACTCCGGAAGGCTTTTCGCGTTATCCGTCCCATTTTTCGCGAGCGCGCCAAGATCAATGCCGAAGTGACCGGCCGGCTGACGGAGTCGCTGGGCGGAGTACGCGTCGTGAAGGGCTATCACGCCGAAGCGCGCGAGCACGAGGTGTTCAGCGCCGGAGTGGAACGGCTGCTGCAAAACGTCGTCAAGACGCTGACGGCGACATCGGTGATGAGCCTTTCGTCGTCGACCCTGATGGGCGTTATCGGCGCGATTGTCATGTTCATGGGGACGCGGCAGATCCTCGCCGGCAAGCTCACTCTCGGCGGATTCTTCACCTACACGATGTTCCTAGGCTACCTGGCAGCGCCGCTGATCCAGGTGGTCGGGATCGGCACGCAGATCACGGAAGCGATTGCCGGCCTGGAGCGCACGCGCGAAGTCCTGGATGAAACTCCCGAGAACGAGGACCCCGATCGCACGGTCACCCTCGGACCCATCCGCGGCGATATCAAGTTCCAGGACGTCAACTTCGCCTATGAACTGCAAAAGACCGTTCTGCATGACGTTTCATTCCACGCTTGGCCGGGAACGGTAACCGCACTGGTCGGATCGTCGGGCTCAGGCAAGTCGACGATCATCGGCCTGATTGCCGCCTTCCACAAGCCAAATGAAGGCCAGGTGCTGGTCGATGGCGTCGATCTGTCCACGATCCGGCTGGAGTCCTATCGCACGCAGTTGGGAATGGTGTTGCAGGACTCGTTTCTCTTCGACGGCAGCATCCGAGAGAATGTTGCGTTCTCCAAACCGGATGCAACCGAGGCGGAAATCATTCGCGCCTGCGCCATCGCCCGCGTCGACGAGTTCGCGGAAAAGTACGATTTGAAATATGACACCATCATTGGCGAGCGCGGAGTCAAACTCTCCGGCGGCCAGCGGCAGCGAGTGTCGATCGCGCGAGCAATCCTGGCCAATCCTCGCATTCTGATTCTGGACGAAGCAACCTCGAGCCTCGACTCCGAATCGGAGGCCATGATCCAGGAGGGCCTCGGTTACCTGATGCAGGGGCGGACTACGTTCGTCATTGCGCACCGTCTCTCCACTATTCGCCGGGCCGACCAGATCCTGGTTGTGGAAGCCGGAACCATCGTCGAGCGCGGCAACCATCGCGAGCTGTTCGAACTCGGCGGCCGCTATTATGAGCTCTATACCAAACAGCACGGCATCGAGGAGAACCTGTTCCTGGCGCCGGGCGAGGGCGACACTGTGGAAGAAAACGAAATCGGCGCGCCTAACTCAGCCGCTGCTGACCCCGATCCGACGGCCCTGCTGCGATAGAAGTTCCTTCCGCTTTCGGCACAATGAGCCGGTTGGTAGCTGATCGCTACATTGAGAGCCGACGCCGAAGAGAGTATTCTGCGACTATCCTAGAAAATAGCGCCCAACATCAATGTGGAGGTATGTACATTGCGCCGTAATGTGCCAGCGCCTGGCATTTTTCTTCTGCTCGCCATCTTGATAACCGGGATTTCCCAGCCACTTTGGGCACACGCCATCCTCATGCAATCAAAGCCTGCGGCGAACTCGACCGTCAAAGGCCCCGATCTCCCGATCTGGTTGAAATTCAACGTTCGCGTGGACGGCAGCCGATCGCGCCTGCAACTGAACGGGCCCGACGGCTCGGCCGTTTCCCTCGAAGCCACCAAGCAAACGGCTCCCAACATATTGGAGTCACGCGCCACTGGACTGAAGGCCGGAGCCTACAAACTGCACTGGCAGGTGCTTGCCTCCGACGGTCACATCAGCCGCGGCGAGGTTGACTTCACGGTGAACTGACCGCCCACGATGCTGAAACTCGTCGATATTTTTGGATACCTTTCGGTGTTGCTGCGTGCGGGAACGCTCGTCGGCCAGTCGTTTCTGCTGGGCGGCGTGCTGTTCTTGTTCTGGATCGCCCGGCCCAGCAAGGAAGTTTCCGCGGACGCGCTGGGACGGGTGCAGTCGTCCACGTTGCGCATGTTTCGCATTGCCGCCATCGGCCTGGTCATCGTGCAATTGCTTTACCTGTACGTGAACTCGGCCGTCCTGATGGCGACGGCTGAAATCGGACTGCGCGACGTTGTGGGGGCGAACTTCTTTCTTGCCGGCAGCGTGATGCTTGCCGCCTCGCTGCTCGCGGCGCTGATTGCCGGGTCGCAGGGCCGTTATGTCCCACATTGTCTGAGCCTGCTCGTGGTGATTGTGCTGGCCGCGTCGGTCATGACGAATCATGCGGCGGCGCGGGTTGATGGCCGGGCATGGCTGATCTTTCTTACGGTGCTGCACGAGGCATCCACCGGCTTCTGGATCGGCGGCCTGCCCTTCCTGCTGCTGGGTCTGTATGTAGCGGGTGATCGTCCCACGCAGTGGTACCTGACGCAGCGGTTCTCGCGGCTGGCGCTGGTGAGTGTCGCGGTGCTGGTGTTGAGCGGGGTTGGCATGAGCCTGGCTTACGTCGGCTCCTGGCATTCGCTGGTCGGTACCTCTTACGGCGTGATGCTCATTGCCAAAGCCGCCATGCTGGCCGCGATGCTGGCCCTGGGCGGCATCAACTTCCTGATGTTGCGCAAGTACAGCCCCACCGACGTTGTACCGCGTTTGCGCCGCCTGGTGGAAGCCGAAGTCGGGATCGGCATTACCATCGTGCTCGCTGCCGCTTCGCTCACTTCGCAGCCCCCGGCAGTCGACCTGGTCAACGACACCGTCGGGCCTTCTCATATCTGGGCGCGCTTCAAGCCGGAGTTGCCTCGTCTGCGCAGTCCTGAGGCCTCCGCGCTTTCCACTCGCCTTCCCGGGCAGGTGGTTTCCCCGCTCGACCCGTCGCGGCAAGTCATTGCCTACACCAGCGAGGGCGCGCCGCTGTCGCTTCGAACCCTGAATGACAGGAAGTGGTCTGAGTACAACCATCACTGGATGGGCCTGATCGTGATCGCGATGGGTATTCTGGCTGTGCTGGCGCGCACCGGCCATGCGAAATGGGCGGAGAATTGGCCGCTCCTGATGATCGGCATCGCAATCTTTATTTTTCTGCGCGGCGATCCGGAATGCTGGCCCCTGGGACCAAAGAGTTTCTGGACTACCTGGGCCGACCCGGAGATCTTTCAGCATCGCGCGGCCGCGCTGCTGTGTCTGGCTTTCGCTGTCTTCGAGCTGCGGGTCCGCCGCAACCCTTCGCAGGGCAGAATTCTGCCCTTGATTTTTCCTTTACTGTGCGCGGTGGGAGCGGCGTTGCTGCTGACGCACTCCCATGGCAACGCAAACTTGAGAGAAGAAGCGCTGACGGAATTGAGCCACACGCCGATGGCCGTACTGGGCGTTATTGCCGGCTGGTCGCGCTGGCTGGAGCTCCGCTTGCCGCCGGAAGATCGCACGATTCCGTCGTGGATCTGGCCGTTGTGCTTCGTGGTGATCGGCGCGGGGCTATTGAACTACCGGGAAATCTGAACTCCGCGCGGGGCTCTGTCCTCATGCCCCTGGTTTGTCACGCTTGTTCCGTGCCGCCGCGGGCGGCGTGATTACGATGAAGCGGTATAATTCGTCCAGCCTGAAAACGGCGGGCAGCGGCTGCACCGGCTTCCATCAGACCAGTTGATCGAGTTGCTATCGTGTGCCCGCTACCGTTATTTCGTGCATGGAGGTTCGGCGATCCTGCAAGTCGAAGCAACCAAAACGACGACTCCCGGCTTCGGACTGCCGCCGTCCAGGTTCCTTCCGCGCCGCTATAAGCCCCGAAATGTAGGCAGCTGGTCAGGTCACCTCGCTTTCGCGAGCGATCTCATTGCGGTCACCCAACCTAGCCTCATCGTTGAACTCGGCACTCACTGGGGGGAAGCCTACTTCACCTTTTGCCAGACCGTTGAGGAACGCGGGCTCAATTGCCTCTGTTACGCCGTCGACCATTGGCTCGGCGACGAACATGCCGGGCAATACGGCGAAGAAGTTTTTGATGAGGTAAGCCAGTACAACGACCGCTTCTACAAGCAATTCTCCTATCTGATTCGAAAGAGCTTTGACGAGGCGCTCTCGCAGTTTGCCGACGACTCCATCGACCTTCTGCACATCGACGGACTCCATACTTACGAAGCCGTCCGTCACGATTTCAATTCCTGGCTGCCCAAGGTAAAGCCTGGCGGAATGATTTTGCTCCACGATATCTGCCCTAAACACCAGGATTTCGGCGTCTGGCGCTTGTGGGATGAGATCAAAGCAGACTTTCCCGATACCTTTGAGTTTCATCACAGTTGGGGATTAGGCGTAGTCGGCAAGGGAAATGTAACCCGCTCATCGCTTCTATCCGAGCTTCTTTTTGATGGCTCGCAGGAGGTCCGCGAAGAACTGCGCCGTCATTATGTGATCTACGCTTCGCACCTGGAGAATCTTCTGGGACGCTTCCCTGCTTCGGGTGGACGGCAGGCCCTCTACAGTGCCCCCGAGGTCAGGGTGCAAGTATTTCCGTTTGGCGAGCACGGCTACTCAGAGGAAAACACTCAGGTGCGGAAAATGGCTTCGGGCGCCTGGGATACTCTGGTGTTTGACCTGCGCGATCCCAACGCACTTGGACCGCTTCGAGTTGATCCGGGATCTGGGCCGGCTGTGATTGAGGTAGGCGATGTCCTGATACATTCCGGCGAGTCGGGTGACCTGGTGTGGAGCTCTCAAGACTGGCGCCCAGAGCCCGCTTTTACGGTCGGGGGCACGGCTGAGAGGCCGTTCAGCGATAACCAATCCTTCGTGATCAGCACGGGTGACGATCCGCAGATTCTGCTTGCTGTCCCCGCCGATCTAAAGGGCCCAGCTAAGTTGACCATCTCCCTTAAGATAAGCCCGGGTTCCCCGCAAGCCGTAGAGATATTCACCTTGCAACTGAAGCGTCTGACCACAGAGTTTCAGCAGCAGCTCAGCGCAATGGACCTGGAGCGGGACTCGCTCGCAATCCAATTAGGCGATGCGGCAGCACAGGCTCAGCAGGCAGCCGCTGCAAGGGACGCCACACAGCGTTCCCTGAGTCAGACCCAGCAATCATTGAGTCAAGCCGAGCATCGTCTGGCTGCCGCCGAGAATACGCTCTTCGGAATGCAGCATTCCTTATCTTGGAAGGTGACGGAGCCGGTTCGCAAGATGATGGCTCTCCTGCGATCAAAACCTCGCACGGAACCGTAATGTGGCGAAAGCAGACGTTGAATTAGCAATATCTGTTAACTTCGAAGTACTTCAGCAGAATTCCAGGAAAATCCATGGAAGAGCAGGAAATATTGTCGACTCTGAGGGCGCATGTAGCCCGCTACCAGGCGGCTGCTGCAAACAAGTTGGGCACTACGGACATTGGTGTCGATCCTTCCCGAATCGACAGGCTGTCCGAGGAAGTATGGAACTCGAGCAACGCCGTCGGGCAGCTCAATCCAAGAAATCCCGGCTTGCTGAATCGTGCCATCCAGGCGCTGAAGAAGACCATGCAGCGGTCCTTAACCTGGTACACGCGTCCGCTACAGGAGTTTCACGGCAACGTGGCCCGGGCCATCGAAGAGCACGGACGCGCCATCAACTCGTTCCAACCGACCATTGTGGCGTTACAGGAGGCAGTCAGGACCATCGAACTGGCGACACAAGAGCAGCAGAGTCCTTACGCGCAGCTCTTTCGCGGCCTGTCTCCGGTGGTGGATCTTGGCTGTGGACGAGGAGAATTTCTGGAGTTGCTGAAGGCAAGCGGCATTGATGCCTACGGTGTTGACTCCGACCCGGTCGCCTGCGATGCGGCCCGTCGCAAGCACCTGACCATTCTCCAGGGCGATCTTTTTGACCATCTTCGGGAATTACCGGAGCGCTCTCTGGGTGGAGTATTTTCGGCGCGGGTCATCGAGTATCTGCCGTCGGATCTGCGTGTCGAACTTATCAGTCTCTGCGCAAAACGGCTGAAGCCGGACGGACTGGTCATTATTGAGACCATCAACCCGGAGTCCGACTTCCCCTTTGGGCGAAACTCTCGCATCGACCCAACCCATCTCCGTCCCATTTATCCGGAGATCATGAAGTCGATGTTGGAGAGCAACGGCTTCCGCGACTCACGAATCTGTGTTCTTGCTCCCCGGGTAGCACCCGTCGCGAATGCCGCAGAACAAGCCGGCGTCCGAGCTGCCGGGGACGGAGTGGATACATTTTCTCTTGCTGACGGAGTGTCGGGCGCTCAAGCCTATGCGGCGATAGCCCGGCGTGCCTGAACCTTCATCAGCCACCCTCGCATGAAAAAATGACTCCTTCGCGCATAGAATTCGCGGCTTGCACGATCATCGCCAAGAACTACCTGCCAATGGCACGGGTTCTGGCTGAATCGTGGCGGACCTTTCATCCCGACTGCCCGCTATTCGTGCTGCTTCTCGATTCAACTGAGGGATTCTTTAATCCGGCAACCGAGGCCTTCGAGACCGTCTCTGTTTCCGAACTGCCAATAGCGAATCTTCCCGGTTTTCTCTTCAAGTACACGGTCCTGGAAGCCAGCACCGCGGTAAAGCCTTACCTGCTTGACTATTTGTTCCGGCGATATTCGATCGACAAGCTTTTGTATCTCGATCCCGACATTCTCATCCTGAATTCGCTGGATGGCCTGAAGACAAGCCTGGAAACAGCAGACGTCTTACTTACACCGCACCTGCTGTCGCCGCTTCCGTTGGACGGCCGCAAACAGGACGATCACGATATACTTCAGGCCGGAACCTACAATCTAGGCTTCCTGGGTTTGCGGAACAGCCTGGAGTCACGCCGCCTGCTTCGCTGGTGGTCTGATAAGCTGTACCACCACTGCCTGGTTTCAATAGAGAACAACCTGTTTGTAGACCAGAGGTGGATGGACCTTGTTCCCGCTCTGTTCGAGGGCGTCTGCATACTGCGCGACCCAGGCTACAACGTAGCCTACTGGAACCTGCATGAGCGTGCCGTCGCCTGGACTGACCCGCTGACGGTAAATGGGGGACCGCTGCACTTCTTCCACTTCAGCGGCTTCGATCCTGCGAAGTTATGGGTTGTATCCAAATACCAGGACCGCTACACGCAGGACGATACCGGAGACGCCCGCAAGCTCTATAGCAGGTATCGAGACCTGTTGCTCGAAAAAGGCTGGGCGAAAACACAGAAGTGGAAATACGGAAACGACTTCTTTCAGAACGGCGTCAGGATTCCTCCGTCCGCAAGGCGATACTACTGGAGTTTAGGAACGGACGTCGCGTATTTAGGAAATCCTTTCTTGTGGCTTAACGGGGACGAAGGCGCGCCGACGATCGAGCGCTTTGATCCTGACCGGGCTGAGAGCCTGTTACCTGGTGTCAACCTGATGGGGTACTTTGAGGCTGAGACCGGGGTTGGCGAAGGTGCGCGAAGCAATTGGCGGATCATCCAGGCGGCCGGGCTGCCTTACGCGGTCAATAACTGGGTCGATAGCCGGTCTCACAATATGGAGCGCCCACCTGAAGATCCGACGGACGCGAACCCGTATCTGACAAATCTGGTTACTGTAAACGCTGACCAGTTTGTGAACTTCGCGAAGGCCCACACTGCCTACTTGAGGGGTCATTACAATATCGGCTACTGGGCCTGGGAGTTGGCGGAGTTTCCGGACGAATGGGCGACTTCGTTTGGCTGCGTGGATGAGATATGGACGCCGAGCGAATTCGTCCGGGATTCGGTAGCTTCCCGGTCGCCGGTCCCGGTCAAAGTTGTGCCGCACTCGCTGGAGCAACGGACGGACGTTCCCGTTGCCGTGGACCGCGCCAGGTTGGGATTCGATCCCGGCACATTTGTTTTCCTGTTTATCTTCGACTTCCATAGTTATCTTGCGCGGAAAAATCCGCTGGGTTTGATCAAGGCGTTCAAGGACGCATTCGGCAGACGACAGGACGTTGCCTTGCTGGTGAAGTCGGCCCATGGCGACGCGCATAAGGAAGAGCTGGACATGGTGCAGCGGGCCTGTGCGGGAGCGAATGTGCGCTTGCTGGACCGTGTTCTGAGCCGGGCCGCTACCCAGGAGTTGATCGTGTCGGCCGACTGCTATGTGTCGCTGCACCGCTCGGAGGGCTTCGGGCTCACGATGGCGGAAGCGATGATGTGCGGCAAACCCGTGATCGCGACGGGATACTCCGGGAACGTTGACTTCATGTCGGACGCGGATAGCTTTTTGGTTCCCTACAGAATGGTCGCGATCGACCAACCGCATGGGCCCTATAAGGCAGGCTATCACTGGGCCGATCCTGATCTCGACGACGCAAGCGACCTTATGCGGTATGTCGAGAGCAAGCGCGCGGCCTCCGCGGAAGTGGGCGTAAGGGCCAAAGCCAAGGTTCGCCACGTTCTCGATCCGGCTGTGATCGGAGCCTCCGTTCGGGCGCGTCTGGAAGAACTCGGGCTGCTGGGACAAACGGTAGGCGCCAAACCTTCTGCGGCAGGTCGAGAGTAGTCACGTACCCGGATTCGTTCTTAAAGCCGATCGCCGGATTCCGCGCAGGAAGGTCTCGCAACATCGGTTCACCCCGAACCAATAAGCCAGCTCACGATAATCCGCGGCATCGAAGATCGCGATATCAGCATCCTTGCCGGGCTCGAGACTTCCCTTGCGCGCCTGCAACCGGAGCGCGCACGCGCCGTTGAAAGTGGCGGCCGTAATCGCCTCGGCGGGCGACATCTTCGTGTGAGTGCAGGCTGCCGAAAGCACGAAGGGCATGGACGGCGTGGGCGCGGTGCCGGGATTGTAATCCGTGGCCAGCGCCACGGCGACCCCGGAATCGATCAGCTTGCGCGCGGGCGGAAAGGAGCGAAGGCCTAAGAAATAGTTGGCTGCGGGAAGCAGGGTCGCGACCGTGTCGGAGTTTCCCAGCATCACAATATCTTCCTCACCGGCGAAATCCATATGATCCAGCGACGCCGGACGCAACTTCATCAGCGGCGCAAGTGTGGTGGGTGTGAGCTGGCAAACATGGGCGCGCACGTCGAGACCGTTATCGACGGCCGCACGCAGGATGCGCTCCGACCGTTGCAAATTGAAGGCGCCGCGCTCGCAGAAGACATCCACGAATTCCGCCAGCTTGCGCTTTGCCACCGCGGGAACCATCTCGTCGCAGATGAGGCGCACATATTCATCATGGTTCTCGCGATACTCCGGCGGGAACACATGCGCGCCCAGGAACGTCGCGACAACTGTTCCCGGCCACCGCCTGGAAGCCGCGCGAATTGCCTCCAGCGACTTGATCTCTGAGTCCAGGGTGAGACCGTAGCCCGACTTGGCCTCCACCGTCGTCGTTCCCTGAGCGGCCATTTCGTCGAGAGCGCGGACGACGTGGGCGGCCAGCGCTTCCTGCGACGATTCGCGGACCCCGCGCAGGCTGGCGCGAATGCCTCCGCCCGACGCGGCAATCTCTTCATAGCTTGCGCCGGCGATGCGCTTCTCGAAATCAATCAGGCGCGGCGTGGTGAAGACAGGATGGGTGTGGGAGTCGACAAAGCCCGGCAGCACGACCTTGCCGGAGCAGTCGATCTCTTCGGCGATGGTTTGCTTCAGGATCTCGCGCTTCGCGACTTCGTCGGTCTTGCCCACCGCGACGATCTTTCCGTCCGCAATGAGGGCAGCGCCATCTTCGATGATGGCAAGGTCCTGCATCCGCGGGCCGCGGCGAGGGCCGCCATCACCGCCCCGCAGGGTCAGCAGCTGGGAGGCGTGGGTGAGAAAGAATGCGGCGGGATGTGGGTTTTCCGAATGCAACGCGTTTATCGTGGTTCGTTCAGGATGACGACGGCGGGTTGAACACTGACAGTTGCTGGCTACTCCGCCATCGGCACCTTGATTCCCTTCTCCTTCGCGAAGCGCTGGGCTTCTTCGTAGCCTGCGTCGGCGTGCCGCGCGACCCCGATGCCGGGATCGTTGGTCAGCACGCGCTCGATGCGTCTGGCCATCTCGTCGCTGCCATCGGCGACGGTCACCTGCCCTGCGTGCTGCGAATATCCGATGCCGACACCGCCGCCGTTGTGGATCGACACCCACGACGCACCGCTCGCGGTGTTGAGCAATGCGTTGAGCAGCGGCCAGTCGGCGATGGCGTCGCTGCCGTCTTTCATCGCCTCAGTTTCGCGGAAAGGCGAAGCGACCGAACCGCAATCCAGGTGATCGCGGCCCATCACGATGGGCGCCTTGAGCTTGCCCGTTTTAACTAACTGGTTAATTAAAAGACCGAACTCCGCCCGCTCCCCATAACCCAGCCAGCAGATGCGGCACGGCAGCCCCTGGAACTTGATCCGCTTGCGTGCCAGGTCGATCCAGCGGCTGAGAATTTTGTTGCCGGGAAACATCTGGAGCACGAGATCGTCGGTGGTGTGAATGTCGGCCGGATCGCCGGAAAGCGCCGCCCAGCGGAACGGGCCGCGGCCTTCGCAGAAAAGCGGACGAATGTATTCCGGCACGAATCCCGGGAAATCGTAGGCGTTCTTGACGCCGTGCTCGAAGGCAAAAGTGCGAATGTTGTTGCCGTAGTCGAAGGCGACAGAGCCCATCTTCTGCAGCTGCAACATGCCTTCGACGTGGCGCGCCATCGTGTCGAGCGAGCGCTCGAGATATCCCTTGGGATCGCTCTTGCGCAGCTCCAGCGCTTCCTCCAGCGCCATTCCGCTGGGCACGTAGCCGTTCAGCGGATCGTGGGCTGAGGTCTGATCGGTGAGCATGTCAGGAACCACGCCACGCTCAGCCAGCTCAGGAATGATATCGCCGCAGTTGCCCACCAGCCCGACAGAGATGCTCTCTTTCTTGCGGACGGCGTTGTTGATGATCCGCAGCGCCTCGTCGAGCGAGTTGACCATGTGGTCGCAATAGCCGGTCCGCAGCCGTTTCTTGATGCGCTCGGGATCGACCTCGATGCCGAGATAGCACGCGCCCGTCATGGTCGCCGCCAGCGGCTGAGCGCCACTCATGCCGCCCATGCCGCCGGAGACGATCAGCTTGCCTTCCAGTTCACCGCCCAGATGTTTTTCTCCGGCGGCGGAAAATGTTTCAAACGTGCCCTGGACGATGCCTTGCGAGCCGATATAAATCCACGAGCCCGCGGTCATCTGCCCGTACATGGTGAGGCCCAGCTTCTCCAGCTCGTTGAACTTCTCCCAATTCGACCAGTGGCCCACCAGGTTGGAGTTGCAGATGAGCACGCGCGGCGCGTACTCGTGCGTGCGGAAGATGCCCACGGGCTTGCCTGACTGCACCAGCAAGGTTTCGTCGTTTTCGAGCGACTGCAGCGAGCGGACGATGGCGTGGTAGCACTCCCAACTGCGGGCAGCGCGGCCCGTGCCGCCGTAAACCACCAGGTCCTGCGGGCGCTCAGCGACATCGGGGTCGAGGTTGTTCATCAGCATGCGCATGGCGGCTTCCTGCGCCCAGCCTTTGCAGGACAATTGATTGCCGCGCGGCGCTCGCACCGGCGTGTAGGAAGAGGTGGAGGAATCCGTGAGCACTGACATAACAGAAGCATGGTAGTGCGGCGCGGGGGAAAACGCTAGTTGCCGGTTGTCAGGTGGCAGTCGTCAGCCATCAGCCGTCAGAGGCAGACACGCGGCGGTGACATGGTTGGGAGCGCGATTGGAGAAGCAGTACACATCGCAGCCAGATACTGGAGCAGACTCGCTGAGAGCTGATGGCCGACAGCTGAGGGCCGAAGCAAAAACGGGGAGCGGCTGTTTGGCCATCTCCCCTCTCTCCGATCAGGTTTGCAATTGAACGTAGCTTACGTGAACCGGGGGATTGTCAACATCAAAACACGATGAAAATGTTGTAAAAACTGTTGCGAAGATTGGTTAGTGCAACAACGTCAGACATGCCACGCTGTGGTACACACATGTGGGACATCACTCCGGCTTTTTGGGTTCTATACCACAAAGTAAGACTTCCTGCGGGAACAGCGAGGTTTGGAACCCAGCCCTTGTCTCGGATGAAGCAGCCGTCCGCTTAGTCGAGGCGGGACTTGGGTCGACTACAGAACGCCTGATTGCCCCGCGGGGTGGCTTGCGGCACAAAATAAGACGGGGAAGCCATGAGCTTCCCCGCTACCAGCGCAAACGCTAATTGCTCACCGCTATTCCACGAATGGCTTCCAGGCGCCGTCGTTGTCCTCCATCAGGACGATGCTGGCCTTGGTTGGGGCCGCACTGTAGAAATCCACGCCATACGATTTGATCAAGATCGCGCGGTCCCACGTGGGGAAACTTTTCACCAGGGAGCCGGAGGCATCAAATTCGTTGCCCAGACGGGTGGGGACCCACTTCCAGGTGTAGTCCACCTGCGCCAGATGCGGCTTGACCATCGTGACCTTGTCAATCGACACCAGCTTGCGCTGGGCCAGCGGCACGGAGTAGACCGTCCTGTCATCGGCCTTCTTGACCTTCTCAACCCCTTCAATGTTGTTCAGCAGGGCTTCGCCGGGGCCGGTCAGAACGACGGTGAGCGAGGTCGCGCCCTTCGGTTTGGTCATGACCATGCCCGCTTTTGCCAGCAGCTTATACTGCGCGTCCTGCTGGCCATTGTTGGGTTCGACTGTGCCCGTGCTGAAGCGACTCACCACCGGCCCTTGCCCTTTCAGAATGCCGTTGATGGTTGTGGTGGCCGCGGAGACGGACAACACCTCATGCGAGCTCTTCACGAAGTAATAGATGGTGCCTCCAACCACCAGCACCAGGGCTGCGGCCAGCAACAACGGCAGGAAATTGTGCGACTTGTTCTCCATCGCAAGCTCGGCGGCAAAAATGTCCGGCTCGCGTTGGACCTGGGAGACTGGTTGCGGCTGCGTTTCGTTCTCGGTTTTGGGTTCGACGACGGTCGCCATGATGTACACCTCCAGCGCGACGCTGCCCGCCAACATCTGAACGGCCGTGGACTCCGTTCGCTCTCCTGGGTTCGATCGTTCCTCAGAGGGCAAAGGGGCAGCCGCGGATGATTCCAGTATGGACCTTATGCACCGAGGCGCAGTGAGCGTTGTCACCCGGCCTTGTGAGGGCTGAACCCGTCGACCTCAAGGCACGTTTTTCACAAACTCGGGCTGCTTACCCTCGGCCCACGGGTCGTAGCTCTGCACGAAGATCATGCGATCGCGAATGGTCGGGTGCGTCCACGCCCAGAGTTCCCAGAACCTGTTTACATAGGGATAATCAAGCGACAGCTCCCCGAGTTTCTGAAACGCCTGCGCGGCTGTTCGCGACTCGTCGGGGACCAGTCCGTGAATCACCTCCAGCCCGTACTGATCGGCCTGGTGCTCGTAGTAGCGGGAGACGGCATTGAAGGCGGGAGTAGCCAGAAAGGCAATTACCGACAGAATCAGAACCAGCAGCGGAAGCGACGCCCAGTCGCTGAGGTCGCGAATTCCCCAGCGCGCCCCGTGACGGGCTACCAGCCAGTTTGCCAGCCGGTAGGCCACATAAAACAACACCAGGAGTAGCAGCAGATCGATGGCGGCTTCCTTCAGGACGTGGCCGAGAACGTAGTGCCCCATCTCGTGTCCGAAGACAAATAGCGTCTCGGGAGTGGTCATCTGCTGCATGGTCGTGTCCCACACCACCACACGTTTGGTAGCTCCGAAGCCGGTGACATAGGCATTCAGCGTAGTGTGCTTCTCGCTGGCCTTCATCTCGAACGTGCGTTGCGGAGGGATATCCATGCCCGCGCGCTGCACCACCCGCTCGATCTGCGCGACCAGATCGCTGTGGTGATCGCTGAGCGGCTCGAATTTGTTGAACATCGGCTCAATCCAGATCGGCGTGATGAAGGCAACGAATACGACGATGGGAATGACGGCCAGCCAGAAGTAAAACCACCATCGCCGGGGACTAAGGCGCAGCATGCGATAGAGAATCCGGCCCAGGCCGCTGGCGAAAATGCAGCCCAGCAGCAGGCTCTTGCCCCAATCGCCAAACCACGATGCCCAATGCTGTACGGAGAGCCCGTACTTGAGGCCGATATGGTGCCCGTAGAGAGCGCATGGAAGCTGTGTCAGTTCAAACGCGACAACAAACAGCGACATCACGATCACGGCTTGCACAATGCGATATCGCGACACGCGCTGAGCGAGGTCGCCCAAGCGCTGGCCGAACCGGTTGCGCAACATCATCCAGAGAACTAGAAAGCCCCAGACCGCCGTGACGAAATACAGGGCGCCGTCCAGCAGGTATAGCGCATAGGCTTGGGCGAGTTTGTCCGGTGGCAAGGAATACTGCAACAGCGGACGGGCAGAGGCAGAGGCTGACGCCGAACCGGACGGCAGTTGGGAATTTTGTGCGGCAAGGAGTCCCGGAGCCGACAGCAACAGGAGAACGGTAGCTAGCAGGGGCCGCAGACGCGCCATGTGCATTTACTTGCACCTGTGACTTGCAGGGGTCGGATGCAGTGATCGGATGGGAAAATCGTCGGCCCGGCCACCAGGTTGGGTGCAGGCCCGTTTGGCAACGATCTCATCCTTACTGTTTTCAGACACTTGAAGCGATTTCCCGAAAGCGTGCAACTGCTGAAAATTCAGTAGCTTATAGCGATTTGTTCTTGACTTCTGCCCATCCCGGAGTAGCATAAGGGTATCACCTCCGATCCATTTCAGGATCGAATGGGCTCGGAGCCAAGGAAATCGTCACCGCTCCTTGGCATCGGGCCCATTTTATTGCTCGATTTTGATAACGTCACCGCCGGGGTGGCGATCGACTCCCTTATAGCTGTAACTCCGCTGGTTCGATGAATTCAAAGATTCTGTTTGCCATCGGGCTGTTTTTCTGCCTCACGCCGTGGGCAACGCCACCACTCGCTCTGCTGGCCGGCCTCGCGTTCGGTGCAATCGCCACTCACCCTTACAAAGACGAATCCCGGAAACTCTCCAAGGTTCTGCTCCAGTCGGCGGTCGTGGGGCTGGGCTTCGGCATGAACCTGCAAGAGGTACTGCACGCCGGCGCCAGCGGATTCATGTACACCGCCCTCGGTATCGCTTTCGCCCTGATCGTTGGGACATTGCTGGGCAAGTGGATCACTGTGGAGCCGCGGCCGGCGTTTCTGATCTCGACTGGAACCGCGATCTGCGGCGGCAGCGCCATCGCCGCCATCGGTCCCATCACCGGTGCAACCGAAGACGAGATGTCGGTATCGCTGGGAACCATCTTCGTGCTGAACTCGATTGCGCTGCTTACGTTTCCCGCGATTGGGATCTGGCTGAAGCTGTCGCAAACCCAGTTTGGACTGTGGGCCGCGCTGGCCATTCACGACACCAGTTCGGTCGTGGGAGCTTCGGCGAAGTATGGCGCTGTCGCCCTGGCAGTCGGGACTACCGTCAAGCTCGCGCGCGCGCTGTGGATTGTGCCTCTGTCCGTCGCCACCGCCGCCGTCAAGGGCAGCAAGACGCGCATCCAGTGGCCGTGGTTCATTCTGTTCTTCTGCTTGGCGGCAGTGGCCAACACGTACTTGTTTCCGGGCGCGAATGCGTATCATTTCCTGAGTAACGCCGGCAAATTGATGCTGGTGATCACGCTGTACCTGATTGGCGCGAGCCTGTCTCCGGCAACGTTGCGCCGGGTTGGTCCGCGTCCCTTGCTGCAAGGCGTTCTGCTGTGGATTGTGGTGGCTGTAACCAGCCTGCTGGCCATTCGCGCCAATTGGATACGAATCTAAGCGGACGATCGGAGAGTTTGAGGTTTGAAACTGTTTCGGGCGCACCGACAATTTCTATCGCTGGTGTTGCCGATGTCGCTGGCAGTGGCAGCCAGCGCACAAAGCAGCAACAACTCGCCGGCTGTCTGCGCGGCCTGCATCCGCGGCAATATCGAATATCTTGCCGGCCCCGACCTTCACGGCCGCGGCAGCGGAACCGAGGACGAGCATCACGCCGCGCAATACATCGCGGGGCGGCTCAAGCAATATGGACTGGCTCCGGCTGCCGGGAATGGCGCTTACATCCAGGCGGCAACCATCGAATCTCCAACCGTACCGCACGGCGATGTTACGCCGCGCCAGGTTTCGCATACTTGGAATGTGCTGGCGAAAATTGCCGGCAAGAAACCGGATCAAATCATACTGCTCAGTGCGCACCTAGATCATCTTGGCGTGAAGAACGGCAAGGCCTTTCCCGGCGCCGACGACGATGCGTCGGGCACGGTCGCGGTGATGGAACCGGCGCGAGCGCTGGCGAAAGAGCCTCGGCCGCAGCGGACGATTGTGTTTGCGCTGTGGGGCAGCGAAGAGGCGGGATTGGTGGGGGCGCGATACTTCCTGAAACATCCTCCGTTTGAGCTGAAGAACATTGTGGCTAATCTCGAATTCGAGATGATTGCCCGACCCGATCCCAAGGTGAAGCCGGATCAGCTTTGGCTGACGGGATGGGAGCGCACGGATCTGGGCCCAGCGCTGGCGGCGCGAGGAGCGCAACTGGTGGGCGATCCACATCCGGACCAGAGCTTCTTCATGCGGTCAGATAATTATGCGCTGGCCAAGGACGGCATCGTCTCGCAGACTGTTTCGAGCTACGGGTTGCACAAGGATTACCACCAACCGACTGACACGCTCGACAAAGTGGACTGGCAACATCTGGACAGCGCGGTGGGATCGATGATCGCGCCGGTGAGCTGGCTGGCGAACAGCGGATTCACGCCGACGTGGAATACCGGCGGAAAGCCGTAGGAAGTGCAGCGGACTGGTTCGGGGCCACAAACTCCAGGCACCCAACTAATCACGGCTTCGGGTCGGGTTTTGGATTCTGATTTGGAACGGGATTGGCAATCGGATT
>Ga0182030_10007614_pt1 | contig 22571 bp, 22 predicted proteins | sample 812S3MmetaG_FD_121299 | JGI IMG/M metagenome (GOLD analysis project Ga0182030, IMG submission 121299) | Permafrost microbial communities from Stordalen Mire, Sweden - 812S3M metaG (Illumina Assembly) | ecosystem: Environmental > Terrestrial > Soil > Wetlands > Permafrost | place: Sweden... | reverse complement strand
GGTCCTCCCGCAGCGCCGGCAGTGCCGAGCGTCACCAGCCGCTGCCACCGCCAGCCGAACTCGACGAGCTTGACGTTGTCTTGGTGGTGTTGGCGATCTTGCTACCGCTCGTGCTCACGACGTAGAAGCCGTTCTCACCCTCACCGCTCGTGCCTGTAGCGGCTGACGCGAAGGTGTAGAGCGGATGTTTGTTGTACGTGACCTGCGTTATGCCGCCCGCGATCTTGGTCGTTCCGAGCATCGATGCCTTCGCGCCACCCGACGCCTTGGGTGTTCCAGTCGCTTTCAGTGGCGGCCAGATCGAAAGGCACCCGCGGGTGCAAGCGGGATGCCCGGGCTTGTCGGACGCGTCGAGATACAGGGTCTGGCCGGAGCTCGTGACGAGGATCGTCCCGAGCGAAGTCTTCTTTGTCGTGACGACCGTCGCCGCGCTTGAATGTGCGGACTGGCCGAAGGCTGAGCTGGCCAGCGCAAACGCCCCGAGCGCTACCGAGACGAGCAGGACTGTGCGTATTTTCATCGCGTTCTCCAAAGGATCGGCGTTAATGAGCTAACCCGTAAGACTCCGCGCTCGCCGCATCCTTCCCGACCACCTGCGGCGCTCGAGCGGGCCCTGCTAGTCCACGGCGGGCGGCCGCTGCCATCAGGGTCTAGAGTCGGCGGCCATGCGCGGCGACGATGGATCGACGGGGGCTTGGCCGGATCGGGGCTCGATGGTGCGCCTTGATCCGCAATCGCTTCCCGCTCACGTTGATCGCTTGTACCGCGCGGCGTGGGCTCTGTGCGGTTCGCCGCACGACGCTGAGGATCTCGTTCAGGAGACCTTCGCGCGAGTCCTCTCGCGCCCGCGAATGCTGCGCGATGGCAGCGGCTCGAGTGAGGCCGTAGAACTGGCGTATCTGATGCGCGCGCTTCGCAATACGTTCCTGAACACCCGACGAACCGCTTCGCGGCGCCCGCGGGTGACCTCCACGCTCGACGAGATCGAGGCCGCCGATCCGCGGGCCGGGGACCAACCCGAGCGCGCGATAGAGGCCGGCGAGCTGTACGCGGCGATCGCCGGGCTGCCCGAGGATTTTCGCTTGGCGCTCGTGGCGGTCGACATCGTCGGGCTCTCCTACGCCCAGGCCGGGAGCGTACTGGGGATACCCGAAGCGACTGTGACAAGCCGGTTGCACCGCGCGCGCCGGCGGGTCGTGGCCCGCATCGATGAGCCGGCACGCGAGGATGCTCGGGAAGGATTGTCGCGATGACGGAGTCTTGATTACATGGACCACGTGCATGATCAGCCGGATCCCGACAGCGCGGCGGCCGACCAGCAGCGGATCGCCTCGCTGCTACGCGCCGTCGAGGTGCCGGCACCCCGTGGGCTGCATGAGCAGGTGGCGCTGCTCGTCGCCGCCTCCGCCCCCCGCCGTCGTCGGCGTCGCGCCGCCTTCACGCTTGGCGTAGCGGTCGCGGCTGCAGCCGTCGCGTTGGCCGCGATCGTTTTGTCCGCCACGCCGGGAGCGCCGACGGCGCTACGCATCTCACAGGTCGCGCTCGAGCGCGCGTCGCGCCCGGCACCGCGTGGCCTCGTGGCCGCCGGGACGAACATCGCGTTCCCGCCGTGGGCGTCGCGCGGCTGGCCCGCCGCCGGCAGCCGCAGCGACCACATCGGTGGCCGCACTGTCACGACTGAGGTCTACACCGCCTACGACAATCACCGGGCACCCGGGCCTGATGTCACTCTTGGCTACGCAATCGTCTCGGGTGGCCCGCTCGCCTACGGCGCCGCGGGACGCCTCACCACACGCGCCGGCGTCCGCTACTGGCTCGCGCGCGCGAGCGGCGCGAACATCGTCGCGTGGGTGCAGGCCGGCCACACCTGCGTGATCGCGTCACGCTCCACCCCCGCCAGCGAGCTGCTCACGCTCGCCCTCGCGGAACATGGCGTCTCGCGCGCCTGACGGGGCGGCGCGCTCACAGTCGCCGCGGTCATCGTCGGCGGCGGCTCGCGTCCTCGAACGGCGCTCGGGTCTCGGATACCGGCCCTGTCATGCAACGCAGGCCAAACCCGAAGGACGCGCTCGCGACGCAAACCGCGATGGTAAAGCCGACGAGGCCCGGGATCCGCTGGTTCAGCGCTCCCGCGTCGGTCAGCTGACACGGTAGGCGTCGACCGCCCGCTCAAGCGTCTTCGCCGCGCGCGCCCACTCAGACTCAAGCGCAGCCGCAATCAGGACGGTTGCATGCTTGTGACCCTGGACGAAGCAGGCGATCTCACGATAGTGGTGGTTCTCAACCCTCGTGCGGTAGTCGTCGAGGACACAGCTTCCCGTGCCGCCCCTGAATCGCAGTCCAAATGCATGCCCGTCCTCATGGACGTCGTTTGACTCCGCCCGGACTAGTTCGAGGCGATAACTTGGCCAGTCGCGCAGGCCCTCCGGCCCCTGCTTGGGACTTACATCCAGGTAGTCGAGGACCGAGCCATGCCCGCCGAGCCGCTCCCGCGCAACGCCGTCGTTGTCGTGGCTATCCACGAACGTCGCCGGGTAGTAGAGGATTCCGGCGTCTGGGGGCAGGGTCCGGTGCCGCCAGGTCGCCGGAGCCGCGGCAGGGCTGAACCACCGAAAGCCTGCCGCTCGCGAGCCCGCGGCGTCCGCCACGGCGACGAACGCAGCCGGGACGAAGACCGCGACGGCGAACACTAAGACGAGGCAGCGACGAGCGTCCAGCGCCCGCCGCACGCGTTCTCCACCACGATCCGCCGCGACCGCCACGACCACCCGCGGGGTCTCGATCCGCACAGGCTCACACCCCTCTGGATCCGTCTGGAACATTTCCCGGGTCTATACCGCCGCGTAGGATGGCATGGCACATCGGCATCCGCCCGACGAGACCTGACTCGCCCACGCCCCTGGTCCGAGCCCTCGCCTCCGGACCGACGTCGGGACCTGGGGAACATCTCTGGGAAACATCCTTGTGCCGACCGCCGCGCCACGGCTGCCCAAAATGGCCGATTACAGGATCTCCCCCGATGGGCGGTGCTGGGCTCGAACCAGCGACCTCCTGCTTGTAAGGCAGGCGCTCTGACCAGCTGAGCTAACCGCCCGGCGGCACGCAAGGCTACCGCCGGGGGTTCGCTCGCGGCGGGACGGGAACGCAGCGTCAGCGCCCAGCCGTTGTGGCGGGCGCCCGCTGCGTTGGCCACGCCAACCGGCGGCAGCTCGCGTCAGGCCGGAGCCATGGCATAGGTGACAGTCACGTCGGCTTCGATCGTGCAGGTACTCGGTGTGGTGTCGGCGATCCGCGCGATCGCCGGAATCGCGACCGTGGCGACGCCTGCGCGCACGATCGTCGCGGCCTTCGGCTTGGAGGTGTGCTTCTTCTTGTGCGAGGAGGTACCGGGCGAGACCGCGGGCACCGGCGCGCCCTTGGCGGTTCCAGCCGCGGCGAACACGGGGCCGGAGCAGAGGCCGCCACCGTCGGTTGACTGCTCGGTGATGTTCTCAACGCTGCCGAGTGTGTCCCCGACCTGGGCCGCCAAGGCTGTCGCCTTCGTCTGGGCATCGGTCACGGCGGAGCCGAGCGCCGTCAGGTAGGAGGCTTCCAGGGTCGCCTTCGGCGCGCTCGTGTCGAGGCTCACCGTGGCGGCACCGCTGACGGTGATGGCCGCCGGCGTCGCCGTCGCGCCCGTGCTCCCGGTTGCGCCGGTCGAGCCGGTGTCGGCCTGGGCGGCCGCGATCGATCCCGAGATCACACCAGCCATGCAGGCTGCGACTGCGAGTGCGGCTTTCGTGCGAATCATGTCCGTCTCCTTGCGTTAGCGGAAAGGTCTCCTGCTTGAACTACGCCAAAGCGCCGCCGCCATCACACCGCCTCGACAAACACGCGACCCGCGCCGCCGCCACGCCGCCCGCCCAAACGAGCGACAATGCGGGAATGAACCGCTCGATCCTCGTGCGCAGCGCGCTGCTGCAAACACTGCTGGTCGGTGTGCTCTCGACCGCGCTCGCGATCGCGCTCGGTACGCGGTTCTTCACGCATTGGGGCTGGATCGTCGGCCCCGCGGCGTGGATCGCGTGCTCGTTGGCGACCGCCCGTGTGCTGTCGCTCGCGACGCGGCGCACGCTGCTCGGCGCGATCCTCGCAGGGCTTCCCAGCATCGTCGCGGTCGCGGTCGGCCTGCACTGGCTGGGCGACGTGCTCGCAATCGCACTGTTCGCGATCTGGTGCGGCTGGGCTCAGCCGCTGCCCGGCGCCGCCTGGGGCGTCTGATGGACCTGGGACTCGAGGGCCGCGTGGCCTTGGTGCTCGGGGCGTCAAAGGGCATCGGCCGAGCCGTCGCGACCGAGCTCGCCGCCGAGCGGGCGAGCGTCGCGATCGCGTCGCGCTCGCGGGAGCCTCTCGAGCAGCTGGCCGGTGAGATCGGCGCGACCGCGTTCGAGCACGACAACGCGCAGCTCGACCGGATCCCGGCGCTGATCGACGCGGTCACGCAGGCACTCGGGCCGGTGGACATCCTGGTCACCAACACCGGCGGACCACCGGCAAGCGCGGACCCGCTCGCCGGATCGCGCGAGGAGTGGGAATCCGCCTACCGCACGCTCGTGCTGGCGCCGCTCGAGCTCATCCGTGCGGTACTGCCAGGCATGCGCGAGCGCGGCTTCGGGCGGATCGTCAACATCGGCTCCTGGACGATCCGCGAGCCGCTGCCCAACCTGATGCTCTCAAACAGCCACCGCTCCGCCACCTTCGCGGCATTCAAGACGATCGCGCGCGACGTCGCCGGCTCCGGTGTGACGCTGAACACGGTCCTGCCCGGACGCATCGGCACCGACCGGCTCTATTCGCTGAGCGGCGGGCGCGAGCAGGCCGAGGCGATCGGGCGAAGCGAGGTCCCGGCCGGCCGGCTCGGAACGCCGCAGGAGATGGCCGCGGCGGTGGCCTTCCTGTGCTCGGCGCGGGCGAGCTACATCACCGGCACCGGCCTGCTCGTCGACGGCGGCCTTTCCAGGCTGGCTTGATGGGGCCCTCCCGGGCCCAGGACGAGCTGCGCCCGCAACCGGCGGCGCGTGGCGATAGTAGCCCCAGGGGGAATCGAACCCCCGCTACGGGCGTGAAAGGCCCGCGTGCTGACCGCTACACCATGGGGCCGCGCCCGCGGGAGTTTACGCGGCCGGCGGGAGTGTTCCTCGCCCGCCACGGCGAGACCGACTACAACGCTCAGGGTCGCTTCCAGGGCCGTCTGCCGGTCCCGCTGAACGCCATCGGCCGCGCCCAGGCCCAGGAGCTGGCGGTCCGCGCCGCGCCGCTCGGCTTCGTCGAGCTGTGGTGCAGCCCGCTCGCGCGCGCGCGCGAAACAGCGGAGATCGTGGGCGCCGCACTGGCGCTGCGCCCGCACGAAGACGCTCGCCTGGTGGAGACTGACTCGGGCGACTGGACCGACCGCACCTATACGGAGATCAAGGCCATCGACCCCGCGGGCTTCGCCGCGTTCGTGGCGGCCGATCCCGACTTCACGCTGCCCGGCGGCGAGTCCTTTCGCGATCAGACCGAGCGGATGCTCTCGGCGCTCGCCGATATCGCGCGCGGTCCGCGGCCGGCGCTCGTGGTCACCCACGGGATGTCGATCAGGCTCGTCTTCGCCGCACTCGGGCAGAGCCTTGCGACCGTCCCGAACGCAGCACTTCTAGACTGCTCCGGCGCGGCTAGCTCATCGGGTAGAGCACCGGACTTTTAATCCGGCGGGCTGGGTTCGAGTCCCAGGCCGCGCATGGGGAAGTGGGCCCAACCGGCGTGGCTCACGCGGGCCGGCTGTGTGGCTGGCTACAGGATGAATGTGAGGCGGCCCGGATCAGTCGTTCTCGACCTCGTAATCCCAGATGGCCACCACGTGTCGATGATCCGGAGCCCACTGCATCGTCCCTTGGCCCACCAGCTGGTAGGCGCGAAGCTGAAACGCGAGAACCTGTCCTGGGTGAAGGATCGACGGTGGGCGCCGCTCGCCAGGCACGAGCCCCGGGACAACGTATGAGCCGAGGTGGTTCACGGCATGGAAATCGGTGAGCGAGAGCGGGACGTTGGCCGTGGCGCCCTTCATCGTGACCGTCCAGGTACAGGTGGTCGCCGGCGGCTGGTAGGGCAGGCCTTCGCCGGGCACGACGGGACCACTGACGGTGATCGAGACCTTGAACGCGTGCGTGTTGACGTTGACGGCCAGGCCTTCGACGGTGAAGGCCGGCCTCGCCATCGTGCCCGTGAGCGCCGCGTCCACTTTCGGGTCGAGGGTGCGCTTGGGCAGGAACGCCGGGAACTTCGAACCACCGCCGCCGCACCCACCCAGAGCAGTGGCGGCGAGCACAACAACGGCGACGCCACGAAGCGGGCCGGGCTTGAGAGCCCGGCCCGCGTTGCACTTCGGCGCCCGAAGGACGGAGTGCATCGACCTCAGTGGTGCCCGCGCCGCCGCCGCCAGGGCAGCGGGTACACGGGCCTGAAGGACTGCGCGGTGAACACGTCCGGACCGAAGTCGGCCAGTCCGGCTTGGGCCGCGTAGCCGATGTGGCCCTCACCGTCAAGGCCATCGCAGACCGAGCCGGCAACCAACGCCGTGTCCTTGCAGGGCCGACCGGTCAGCAACAGGTCCTCGAGCGTACGCAGCGTGCTGTAGTGGTTGTAGAAGGTGCTCGAAACGGTTCCCGGCTTGATCAGCGGGCTGATCAGCACGGTGCCGGTGTCGCCGCCGCCCGGGGTGAAGTCGGTGGCGTCGTACAGCGGATCGGCGGTGATGCAGGCGCTGGCGGTCGCCGCCTCGCTGCCGGCCGGGCAGCTTGCGGTGCCGACGGTCGCTGTTGCGCCCTCGCCACTGAGGGTCACAGTTCCGTTGTACCCCTTTGGCAGCGTCACCGGCTGTCCGCTGTCGTTCAACAGCTGGAACGTGCCGATCCATGGCTTGGCGTAGTTGTTGGACGCCGTGGACGCGCTGGCGTTGGCCGAAAGCGCGTAGGGCCCGGTGTCGCTGACAGCTCCGACGAAGGTATCCGGCGGGATCGCGTTGCCGTCGGCGTCCGTGCCCGAGACCAGGCGCCCGGTGTCGTCGGCGTTGATTTTGGCGTCAGTGACGAGACTCGAGCCGGGGGCCACCAGCGCCGACTCGCTCGCCGCGCCCGGCGAAGCCGACAGATTCTGGCTCTCGCCCGTGAGGCCCGTCGGCCGGTCGATGAAGCCAGAGGCTCCGGGGCCAGGCTGTAGCTGGTCACCCGAGCCGTCGGTCACCTCGGGGTCGTTGGGCCCGGTCGGTTCTGTTGGCACGTTGACGCCATTGATGCTCTCCCCGGCGGCGTCGGCGAGCGCGCCGTAGGCGCCGTAGAGCGATTTGGCACCCGGATATTGGGTCCCGGTCGCACCGAAGGTCGGCTGGTCTGCAGGGCCCGAATAGGTCGTCGAATCACCCGGTGCCGGCACGTTGTTGAAGCTGTTCCCGACCGTGAAGGGCGGGTTGGCCTCATCGAAGGTGACGTCTATCAGCCCGCCGTCCTTGAATGCCGCCGACTGCTCGATCAGCGGTACGTAGTAGCGCAGGAACAGGTCGGACGCGTATAGCCCCCCGGTGTAGTTGACCGGCGTCGTCGCCTCCGGATCGTAGGCCGGCAAACCGGCGGGTGTGTAGTTGGGCGTGCCGTTCGCGTTGAACGCCCCCGACAGGTTGTTGCCCTGGCAGGTCGCGTCGTGGGCGTCGCTGCAGTTGTTCGGCGTGATCCAGCTGAACGCCGGGACCTCGGTGGCCGCCAGGCCCAGGTCATGCACGAGCCCGTAGGTGGGATCGTCGAGGTTGGTCACGTGGTTGGGGTCGCAGTTGGTGTCGGTCGCTCCGCTGGTCGGCGTGCCCGGCCCGTCGTATTCCACGGTGGTCGGTTCGTTCAACGCCGCCTCGGCCGGGTAGCTGACGCCGCTCTGGGTGCCCGCGGACTCGCCCGACAGCGACGTGAACCAACCGAACGGGAAGTGCTTGGCCACGAACTGGTCGGCCGGGTCGCCGTTGGCGTTGGCGTTGGCCGGCTGTGCGCCCGTGAAGCTTGAGACGTCACCGGTCGGCGCGACGAGGTTCGTCGGGTTGGTGACCGGGTTCGCGCTCGACGTGCCCGGATAGCCGCACGCCCCGTCGTCGCGGCCCGGAACGGTGTCGCTGATCCCGGGCGTGCTGCCCGTCACGTAGTGGGTCGCACCGACGGGCTGAGCGCCTCCGAGGTCCTGCGCGTAGCCCTTCCAGGTGACGCCGGCAGCGTTGAACTGGTTGAACACCGTCGGCACGTCCGTCGGGTATGAGCAGCCGTTGCTACCGAGGGCGGCGTCGACGCCGCCGTGCACCAGGAGTTGCCCGAAGTTGCCGTTGGACGCAGCGCTCGTGGTCGCCGCTTTGGTGAACGTCCCGCTGCCATCGGCCGTGTTGTCGGTGTCGGTTCCCGTGCCGACCGTTCCGGTGGTGATGATCCCGGAGTTGTTGTTGGTCATGTTGGCTGACGTCGAGCAGTCGTCCTGGGTCGCGTATGACGGCGACTGACCGGACACCAGCGAGATGTAGTTGTCCATGCTGAAGTGACCAGTGCCGTAATAGTGGTTCAGCAGCGCACCCTGCTGGGGCAGCGTCTGCCACAGATAGCTGTTCTGGTTGAGCCCCGTGAAGTTCTCGTCATAGGACTTGTTCTCGAGAATGATCAGCCACACGTGCTTGACGCCTCCCACCGGGGTCCCCGTCGCGGTTATTACGCACTGAGGCAGGCCGAGACTGCTTGTCGGGGCCTCGAGGATGCTGCCCGCTGGGCAGGTGTTCGGACTGCCCGCAGCGGAACCGGAGGTAAAGCCCATAACCACCGCGATGCTGGCCACAGCACACGCTGCCAGAGCGGCGACTGCCGGTCGCACCTGTGCGCGACGACGCTTTCCTGAATGTGGGATTCGCACACGTGGGGTCTTCATGGCAGTCTCCTTGACGGCGCTCGCGGTGTTGACGCGTGTAGTCCTATAGCCACGGTGCTGAGGTGCTGTTACCAGCGGGTAAAGCTCGAGTGACGCACTTGTTACCTCGTCCGGGTCAAGGCGCGGCGATGAGGCCCTGCGGTCATCGCGGGCGCCGCGCCGTGCTGGCGATGCGTCCGCGAGGAGCGCGCGTGCCGCCAGACCGGCTGGGGTTGTGAGGCGGAGTGCGCGACTTTGGGGCTCGGTGAGCGTCTGAGCGGCATGGGGATTTGGGGTCGGCGCGTGGCGGTGTGCGGGGCATTGATCCTGTGTTCCCTGGCTGGCGGGGTATCGGTGTCGATCGGATCGGTGGCGCGCCCGGCTGTGGCACAGCTCGCGTCTGGCTCGGGGGTCAGCTGCGCGCTGCGCGCTGGTGGTGACGTCGAGTGTTGGGGGGACGGGCGGTTCGGCCGTCTGGGCGACGGGAGCACGCGCTCGAGCGCGGTGCCCGTGGTGGTGAGCGGCGTCAGCGACGCTGCGCAGGTGTCGGTGAGCGGCAGTGAGGCGTGCGCGCTGCTGCGCGATGGCCGGATTGCGTGCTGGGGCTCGAACGGTGAGGGCGAGTTGGGCGATGGAGCCGCGACGAGCTCGTCTGGTGCGCCACGCGGCCCGCAGCGCTGCGAGTCGGGCTTGATCGCGTGCAGCCGCACGCCGGTCTTCGTCCATGGCATCTCTGATGCTGTGCAGGTCGTCGCCGGTGCGGACCAGCAGGCATGCGCGCTACGACGTAGCGGCCGCGTCGTGTGCTGGGGTTCGGAAGCCGCAGCTGGCGCTTGCGCGTGCAGCACGAGGCCGCTGCCGATGGCCGGCGTCGGCGACGCTGTGCAGCTGACCGCGGGGGGACCGGGGTGGTGCGCGCTGCGCGCCGAGGGCACCATTGTCTGCTGGGCCCAGACCGTGTTCGGCGAGAACAACGCGCTGGGTCAGTTCGGCGACGGGGCACGAGCCGTCAGTCTCACGCCGGTCGTGGTGTCGGGCATCAACGACGCGACGCAGCTCGCCGGGGATGCGCTCGGCGCGTGTGCGGTTCTGGCCACCGGGCGCGTCGAGTGCTGGGGTGACAACGGCGAGGGCGAACTGGGCGATGGTTCGACGGATGGGCCGCAGCACTGCACCGCCCCGAGTGCTCTGTTCGATCTTCCCGGCCCGCCGCTGCGATCGCCGTGCTCGCGGACGCCCGTCGCGGTGGCCGGCATCACGGACGCCACCGCGCTCGCAGCCGGCGACAGCGATGTCTGCGCACTGCATGCGGGCGGGACTGTCGCGTGTTGGGGCGCGGGCGGCTCGCAACCGAACTGCGCGCCCTACGGGAACTCCTGCAGCCCAGCTCCTGTCCCGGTCAGCGGCATCGCGAACGCCGAAGAGATCGCCGTCGGCGAACAGTCGTGCGCGGCGCTCGCGAGCGGCGCGATCGACTGCTGGACGCCCGGCCAGCCGACGGACGCCGGCAGCGCCCCGGCACAGATCGCCCCGCCGGACTAGCCAGTCAACCCGGCGGCTGCTCGACCGGACGCGCCGCCGCGGTCTCATCCACACGATCGGGAGACCGCGCTCGCAACCGAGCCGCGGCCTCACCCAATGCTCGGCGGCGTTACGCTCGGACGCGATCGAGCGGCTATCTGATCGCGCCGATGACGCCGCCGCCGACGCCGGCGAGCACGATCCCGGCCATGGCGATCTTGGCTGGACGGGTTCCCGGCCGGGGAACCTTGAAGACCCAGATTCCGATGCTGGCGTTGACGAGCAGGCTCAGCTGGGCGATCGTGAAGCCGGCGCCCGTCCCGACTCGCGACACCAAGCCGAGCAGGGCGAGGCTGCCGATGCCGAATAGCAGTCCGGCCGCCACCTGTAGCGAGGTGATCTTCCTGCTCAACCTGACGGGCTCGCCGGCGCTCACTGCCAACACCGACGCCGCGAGAAGGATGCCGAGCGCCAAGGGAAAGTTGGCTACCTGCGCTGGGACGTTCGCCCACTGGGCGGGCACGAAGTAGCTCCCCCAGAGCACGCCCGCAGCGGTGGCCCAGAGCAGGCCGGCGCGCTGACTGCTGGCACCCTTGCGAACGGCCGCACCTCGGCCGCCAGGCTGTGCGTCTCGGGCGCTGACAACCATCACCACGCCCGCGGACATGACAACGAATGCCGCGACGAGCACGCTGACACGGATAGCGCCGAAGTTGTTGAGCTCGCCGAAGAGGAGCGCTCCCCATACGAATGCCGTGATGATGTTGAGGGGCGTCCACGTCCCGGCGGCGCGAGCTAGACCAATCGTCTCCGAAGCGCGAAACGCCGCGAAGCTCCCGACGGTCCAGACCAGCCCGCCGACCAGCGGCAGCCAGAACTCGCGCCAGCCGAGCGAGAGCCGCCCGCCGCCGACGACCAATGCGGCCGTCGCGAGGATGACGTTTCCGGCCGCTACGTAGAAGATCCGCGAGCGTTGCGGGACGCCTGGCACGATCTGCGCCACGGGTATCCACGTGCCCCACGCCAGCACCGTCACGAACGACAGCAGCACGCTCACGCCCACGCTCCGCGCGGCGCCTCGGGGCGCCCATCACTGCTCGACAGCGCTTCAAGAGCGCTTCGGGTCGATCGCGGCACGAGCCGTAGTCTGGCAACCGCCGCGATCCACCAATCGTGGGCCACGGCACGCTCGCCCGCGCGATGAGGCGCCGCCCAGTCGGATGCCGGGACTCTCACGTCTCGGTGCGGCCGAGCGGCTTGCTCGATGCGTCCTCGCTGGCAGCGGGCTTGTCGGCCGCTCGGGCATCGGGCATCGGGCATCGGGCATCGGGCATCGGGCAGTTTGTCCAGAGCGTGGAAGCGATGCGGCGTGGCCGGCGTTGCTAGCCGATGGCCTTTCTAATCGCAGGCGTCCGCCACAGGAGCGTTGCTGCCGCGCTCTTGATGTGCCTGGCGCTGTTGAGCGTCCCGGTCGCAGCGCATGCCGCCAGCACCGACCAGGCGGTGGCCTACCAGCTCGACCCGGCCCATGACGGCTACCAGACGGCGGATCCGATCACGACGCCGCTAAAGCAGGCATGGTCTGATTCCCTGCCGGGCGCGGTCTCATACCCTCTGATCGTCAACGGCGTCGTCTACGTCACGGCTAGCGTGTCGAGCGGCTATGGCACGACGCTCTACGCGATCGAGCAGGCCACGGGCGCAACGCTGTGGTCGCGAGCCCTGGGTGGCACCTACTTCTTCTCCGGCCTGGCCTACGACGCCGGCCAGGTTTTCACGGTCAACTTCGACGGCCAGCTGACGGCGTTCAACGCTTCGACGGGGGCAAGGGACTGGAGCGTGGCGCTGCCGGGGCAGAGCTCGTTCACCAGCCCGCCGACGGCCGCCAACGGCTTCGTCTATGTAGGCGGAGCTGGTGGCGGCGGCACCCTGTATGCGGTGTCGGAGGCCTCGGGTGCGATCGCATGGATGGCGAGCGTGGAGAACGGGGACCATAGTTCGCCGGCGGTCAGCTCAACCGGGGTCTACGTGAGTTACGCGTGCGACCAGGACTATGACTTCAACCCCTTGACGGGGAGCCGGATCTGGCATTACGCGGGCAATTGCGAGGGCGGTGGCGGCACCACGCCGGTGCTCGCCAATGGCGAGGTCTTTGGCCGCGACAGCGTCAGCGGCAACGTGGTCCTCTCGGCCAGCGACGGCAGCCTGCTCGGCGCGTTCAGCTCGAGCCAGGCCCCCGCAGCCGGTGGCGGCGAGCTCTACGCCTCGAGCACCGGCATCCTGAGCGCGCTGGGTGACTGGGGGCTCGGCAGTGCCGGCTGGAGCTTTGGCGGCGGCGCTACCAACGTTGATACCGCGCCGTTGCTCGACGGCTCACTCATCTTCGAGGGTTCCGCGAGCGGCGAGCTTTACGCCGTCGACGCCACGACCGGAACGACTACCTGGTCGACGAACGTCGGCGCTGCGATCTCAGCCCCCGACGAGCAGAACGCTGTCTCGCTAACCGGCCTCGGCGTCGGTGAGAACACGCTGATCGTGCCGGCTGGAAGCGCGTTGTTCGCCTACACCGGCGCGAACGTCGGTGTAGGCATCCCGGCCAATGACTTGGCGCCGAGCGTGTCGGGCACGCCAGTCGCGAGCGAGGCCGTCGGCGCCGACGTCGGCGTGTGGTCGGCGCTCCCGACGGGCTACAGCTACCAATGGTCGCTGTGCGACGCAGCCGGGGAGAACTGCGCGACGATCTCTGCAGCAGGCACAGGAGAGTCATACACACCGACACTCAGTGACGGTGGCGACACGCTCGAGGTCACGGTCACGGCGACGAACGCCAGCGGCACGTCGAACCCGGTCACCTCCGCTGCGTCGAGCCAGATCCCCGAGCGCGCGCCCACCAATCAGACGCTCCCATCGATCAGCGGCGCCGCGCAGGTGGGCCAGACACTGACCGCCTCCAGCGGTACGTGGGCAAACAATCCGACGAGCTACGGCTACCAGTGGCTGCGCTGCCAGCCGGCCTGCGCTGCGATCGGCGGCGCGACGGCGAGCACCTACGCCGTCAGCGGTGCCGACGTCATGGGCGCGCTTGAGGTCGAGGTCACCGCCCACAACTTTGGCGGCGCCACCGCGGCCACCTCGCCGGCGACCGCGACCATCCCCACGCCGACCGCGCTGGCTCCCGCCTCGTCGCCGAGCCCTTCGGCCCCCGGGGCGAGCGTGACCTTCACCGCCGCCGCCCCCGCGAGCCGGCAACCCCCGCCCAGGCTCGCGACCGTTGACGTCGTGATCCGCGGCAAGCCGTCGCGCGCCAACCGCAACCCGACCGTCAGATACACCGAGACAGGCACCATCATCTCGAGTGCGTGCACGATCGACGGCCGGGGCACGCCCTGCGGGTCCACCAGCGCGAAGCTCGCCAAGCTGTCGAGTGGCCACCACACATTCCGCGTCACTGTGAGCGGAGGCGGAATGAACACAAGCGCCCACGTCTCGTGGGTCATCGCCGCCCGCCCACCTGCCGCGGGGTCCACTTCGAAAAGGCCAGTCACACATCCAGCCAAGCCGGCGGCGCAGCCCAAGAAGAAGACCAAGAGGCACCGGTCCCCCCGGCAAGAAGCCAAGCAGTAGCGCGATCGCCAGCAGCAGGCCTACGCTTCCCAACGCACCGATCGCCACCGCTTGAGGCTGCCGGCCCGCGCCGCCGGCGAGCAACGCTCCCTGCTACCGCGCCGGTCATCCGCCACGCAACAAGGGCGAGCAGCACCCCGCGCAGCCGCCGCAGGTCGAAGCGATCGTCGCCGTGATGCGCGAAGCCGGCGGCGACAGCCACAGTGGCGCCTGCGCACCGAGGCGAGGCCTTCGAGCGCTCAGCTCTGCGTTTGACGCTGTCGCGCCGCCGGCAGCGCGAGCGCGGCCAGCGTCAGACTGAGCGGCGCATAGATGCGGCGGTCCAGTCTTCGAAATCGCCGTGACGAGGATCCAGGCGAGACCACGTGCGTCAGGCCGGCCAGACCTAGCGCGCCGCGCAGCGAGAGGGCTACGACAACGCCCACGGCTCCGATCCGCTGGAGCGCTTGCGCGTCGGCGGGCCAGCCCGCGACGAAAGCAGATCCGGCACTGAGCATGCCGGCAACGGCGAGGCACGCGGCCGCTGACGGGAGCCCGTCATGCCCGATCACCGCGTCAGACAGAGTCGCCTTGTCGCGCAGCGGCCACGACGATCCGGCGGCCCAGCTGACGTGGAGGGCCGCTAATCCCCCGAGCCCTGCTGAGGCCAACTCCGCGCGGCGACCCATTTGCCGAGATTAGCTCAGTCAGCGCGAGCGGTCCGAGCCGGCTGGTCGGGCCTGTCGCAGCGCCCAGCTCGGTGATTACCGCTCGCGGTGAGCTGCCGCCGCGCTTCGGCGGGCGCGGACGCCTCCCGCGTCGTACGTTCGCCTAATACCTGCGCCTGTGGCGCGCGTTCGCCGATTCATAACGTATGTCGCGCATCCGACAGTTCCGGCCGATGGGCCTGCTTGTGATCGCATGCCTTGCGCTGACCGTGGGCTCCACTTCCGCGGCAGCTGCGGCGCATGCGAGCTCCGCCAGCGACTGCTGGTACAAGGGGAGTGGCATCCCGGCGGGCAGCGGCATCCCGCCCTGGGGGTTCCACGCTTCGCAGTCGTTCCCAGCAGGCGGGAGCGGCTTCGCGTATGGCTGGGGCGACGTCAATCTGAATACGAACTGGATCTCCGGCAAGATCTGCGAGGACGTTCACGGTGGCGATCGGCCTTCGAACACCATCGAGGTGAGCGTCGGGCCGCAGATCGGCTACCACTCCCACATCGCGATGATGTGGGGCTACCCGGGGAACCTGATCAAGACCTCCTTGAATGTCATCGCGAGCACAGATCCTCGCTGCAAGGTCGGAACTAGTGGACGCGTGATCATGTACGCCAGCTACAACGGGGTCCGCAGCGACAGCATGCAGTTCCTCTTTGACGCCGGGTGCGTGGACCAGGATCACCTCTATCACGGTCCTCAGGTAGACGCACAGGTACCACCGCTCTAACAGGTACTGGTCGAGGCAGATGGCGGCGGGACCTCAGGGCCCGCGTGTCATGGGTCGGGACCCGCCCCTTTCCTCGAGCCGGGGGTTCAGCGGTTGGTCAGCGAGAGCTCCCGGCGCGCCTGGGCGGCGAGGCGTTCTGCGCGGGCGCCGATCTCCTGGACGCGAACGAGCGTGTCGGAGACCGACTGTCGCCCGGCGCACAGCGACCAGCACTCGATCATCGTTGGCCGCCCGCGGATCGCGCCGTTCAGTCGCGCCAACTCGCTCTCCTCGAGGGTGACGTGGCGGCGATAGCGAGAACTGACGAGCTCCAGCAGGCGTGGGTGCATGGATCCCGCCGCCCACAGCAGGAAGCCGATCGCCCACAGGCGGGGTCCGCGTCCGGCTCCGGCCCAGTCGACGATGACAAGCCGCTCGTCGGCAGTCGGAATCGCGTTCGTCAGTACGAAGTCCGGATGCACGAAGGCGTGTGGTAGGTCCGAGCAGTCGTCGCTCTGCTCGACCAGGTCGCAGAGGCGGTGGTAGTCGCCGAGATCGCGCCGGCCGATCTGGGACGCGTGCTCCACCAGCCTCTGCCGGGCCGCGGCGATCTCTAGCGTCGGCCCGCCGGTCGGCGAGAGATGGTGCCAGGCGCCGCCGGCTCGCAGCCCGTCGGCCGAGTGGGCGCTCAGCCGTCCGAGCAGCGCGCCGAGCAGCGCGGCCGAGCGGCCCGGCCGCAGCGGCTCGGCCGGCTCGACAAAGCCGGTCACCAGCACCGGGCGCCCGTCGAGCGTCGATACCGGGTCTGCCGCAGCACAGCGCTCGGCCGGGAAGCCGCCGTGCTCGAGCATGCGGAGGATCCCGGCGTCGGCCTCGGCTTCGGCGACCGGCCGGGCGTCGCTGAAGACGCGCGCCACCCAGCTCGGCCCATCGGCGCGATCGACGCGAACCACGCCGACAGCGAGCGTCGCCGTCGCGGTCACCGCGACCCCGTAGCGGTCGGCCAAGTGCTCAGCGAGGCGATCGCCATTCACTGATTCAAGGACGCTGAAGGCTGCCGTCATCCGATCGACGCGATGGCCAAAGGCGCTAATGGCGCCGCTCGCGCGGACGCGACATTACTGCGCGCGATGGCCGGGCATCGCTGCCCACGATGGCCGGGCATCGGAGGCAAACCTCACACGTCGTATTTGAACGCGCGGTGACACATCGTGGGGCCCGCGGTGCCATTTTCTCCAACCAGCAACGACGGTTATCGCAAGCAGCACTCGGCGCGAGATGCGAATCGCGGGCAACTATTTTCGTGCCGACTCGGCGGCCAGGCGTCGCGCCGATACGCAAACTCGCGGACAGCCGATCGTTGCGAGAACCCCAGCGTCATACTGCGAGCACATGTGGGTGCACAGGCGACGGCATCCGCGGGCGGGCGCCTCGGCTCTCGCCCCGGACGGCGGTCGGCGGGGTGCGATCCAGCCCGGTGGCGGGCAACCGCCGCGGAGGTTCATCGCCTGGCCTGCGCTGGCGATGATGACCGTGGGATCTGTTGGCTACCTGGGATCGGCGCCGGCCACCGCGGTGCTCGGACTCGCCTCGGTCTTCCTCTACGTCCTGCCCGCTCTGGTGTTCCTGGTACCAGTGTCACTGGTCGCGGCAGAACTCGCCTCGGGCTGGCCGGACGGTGTCTTCAACTGGGTCCGCGAGGGAATCTCGGCTCCAATGGGCCTGCTCGCCGTGTGGTGCCAGTTTGCCCAGACGATCTTCTACTACCCGGCGCTGCTGGCCTACGTCGGCAGCACGCTCGCGTACGCGATCGATCAGCGCCTGGCCAGCAACGGGACGTACACCGCCGCGGTCATCATCGTGCTGTTCTGGGCCGGTGTGCTCCTGTCCTCACGGGGCGCTTCGATCGTGGCCAAGCTCTCCTCGAGCGGGACCGTGATCGGGACGCTGATCCCCGGCGCCATCCTCGTCGTCCTCGGCGTCATCTACCTGGCGCAGGGCAACCATTCGGCGGCACCGATGGACACGCGTCACGTCCTGCCGGCGTGGAGTGGACTGGCCAGCATCGTGCTGATCGTCAACAGCTTCTTCACCTACGCCGGAGTCGAGATCAACGCCGTGCACGTCGACGAGCTTCGCAACCCTGGGCGGGACTACCCGAAGGGGATCTTTGTCGCGATGGCGCTCGTGCTGGCGGTCTTCATCTTTCCGACGCTGGCGATCGCCTGGGTGATTCCGGCCAACCACATCAGCTTCACCGCCGGTGTCATGCAAGCGTTCAAAAGCTTCATGACGCACTTCGGGATCGGCTTCGCCGTGCCCTTGGTCGCGATCGCTCTGGCGGTCGGGGCGCTGGCCGGCATGATGAGCTGGCTCGATGGCCCGTCCGAGGGCCTTGTGAGGATCGGGCGCGAACAGGGCTATCTGCCGCCGTACTTCCAGAAGGTGAACGGTCACGGCATCGAGATTCACATCCTCGCCGCGCAAGCCGTCGTGATCACGCTGATCGCGCTGCTCTACGCGTTCATCCCGACTGTGTCCAGTGCCTACTGGGTCTTCACGGCGATGGCGACGCAGGTGTACCTGATCATGTACGTCCTGATGTTCATTGCCGCAGTTCGCCTGCGCCGCGCGCAGCCAGATCATCCACGCGGATATCGTGCGCCGGCGCTCCACCTGCTGTGCGCCGTCGGCGGGGCCTCATCGGTGGTCGCGTTCCTGATCGGATTCGTGTCCCCCTCACAGCTCGGCCACATCAGCCCGCTCGTCTATGGGGTGGGGATCGCGGCTGGGATTCTCGTCCTCGGCGTTCTCCCCCCGCTGCTGCTGCACCGCTTCCGCAAGCCGGCGTGGCAGGCCCCCGTGGAGCAGAGTGGCGCCCAACCGCCGGTGAGCGCCTAGACCGGCTCGCGAGTGGCGGGGACCGGCGAGGTGGCGGACGTGTGTGTCGGCTTGGGCGGTCGCCGTGCCGGCGAGCTGCGGGACGTCGGGCGCCCTCGCCACCACCGCGCGGGCACCCGACGCGGAACAGCGCGAGGGTCGCCCCTCCGCGTTGAACGACACTGCCGCCCGACGGCGGCGCGCTTGCTCAGGCGGTGGGCGTGGGCGTGATGACAACGCCGCGATCGCCGTAGGGGATGCGCTTGCCGCGAAGCACACCGGCGGCGGTCGCCAAGAACTTTGTGAACTTCGTCATGACGCCGTACTTGAAGATGACCTGCTTGCGGATCTCCTCAAGCTCGCTGCCCGTGACCAAACGCGCGGTTGCATCCACCACCTCGGCGCCCGCCCGCACACGACCGCGCGCGTCGCACGGCGAGACGGTCACGCGAGCGGTGTGTGCTAGCCGCTTGGCCTTGCCCGAACCCGAACTGGTCCAGAACCCGATCCGTTCGTCGTCGAGCTTGACAGCCCACACAGGAGTCGCGACCGCGGTCCCGTCACGACGAAACGTCGTGAGCGAAAGGTATTTCTCGTCGCCCAAGGACACACCGACAGCCTACCGCCAGCGGAGCCGCCGCGATGCTCAGCGGCCGCCGTCGCGGAGCATCCGCGGCCGGGCTCGGCCGGAGTGGCGGATCGTGCCCTCGACCGGCAGCAGCACTCGCACCACCGGCCGGCATCGCGTGTCGCGCTCGCGCCTCGTTGCCGACGGACCGGTGGTCCTGGTCTTCTAACGCCGCGGCAGGCTACACGCCGACTGCACGAGTCGCACCGAGGCCCCGGAGATCCTCGCCGCCGTCGCTAACCTGGGCTTACCAGGGTCCACATGCAGCGGCCGAAAGGGAAGCGATGAGCACTTCTTCACGCGGGAGCGTATTGCTGATCGGTGCCTCTCGGGGCTTGGGTCTGGCGATGGCCGAGGAGTACCTCGAGCGGGGCTGGCAGGTGACGGGCACCGTCCGAGGCCCGAGAACAACCGGCCTGCATGATCTGGCGGAGCGCAGCAACGGGCAACTGCGGATCGAGGCGGTCGATATCAACGTGCCCGATCAGGTCCGGGCGTTGCGCCAGCGGCTGCAATCGAGGAGCTTCGATCTGCTGTTCGTCAACGCCGGCGTGGCCAACGGCCCCGACGAGACGATCGCGGATGTCTCGACCGAGGAGTTCACGCGCCTGATGGTGACCAACGCACTGAGCCCGATGCGGGTGCTCGAGAGCCTGCAAGACCTCGTCCCGGCCCACGGAACCCTCGGCGTCATGTCGTCGGGACAGGGCAGTGTCGCCAACAATCACCGCGGCGGCTTTGAGGTCTACAGGGCCAGCAAGGCGGCTCTCAACACGCTCATGCGGAGCTTCGCCGCCCGCCACGCCGATGACCCGCGGGCCCTCGTCCTGATCGCCCCGGGCTGGGTTCGCACCGATCTGGGCGGCCCGCATGCGCGCCTGAGCATCGAGGAGAGCATCCCGAATGTCGTCAACACGATCGAGGCCCAGCGAGGCCAAGCCGGGCTGCACTACCTCGACTACCTCGGCCAGACGGTCGCCTGGTGACGGCGTGAGAGTGATTACGATCGAAGAGCACTTCAGCACCTCGGCCGTCACGCGCGCACTCGCCCGCGTGCCTGAAGATCAACGCGGCGAGAGCGTGTCGTTCAACGCTCGGACGCGACCACCAAGCAATGTCGCAAAATGCGAACACCTCCGCACCGCGCGGCATCCGCGACCGGTATGCAAGGCCGATGGGCTTTGAACACCCGCTCGAGCGCGTCAACCTCGACCAGGCAGCGAGCACGCTTCCAGGGTGGGTGAGCGGATGCCCTCAGTCGTAGTCGCCGAGTCGTTGACGAAGCGTTTCGGCCAGGTGTTGGCGGTCGATGACCTGTCGTTCGCGCTGGAGGCTGGCACGATCACGGGGTTCCTCGGCCCCAACGGCGCCGGCAAGACGACGACGCTGCGCATGCTGGTCGGCCTTGCGAGTCCGACCAGCGGGCGGGCGCTCGTGTTCGAGCGGCCCTACGCGCAGCTGGAGCAGCCGGCACTTCGGATCGGCGCCGTGCTCGAGGCGACGGACTTCCACCCCGGCCGCTCGGGGCGCGACCACCTGCGGATGCTCGCAACGGCCGTCGGCGTGCCAGACTCACGCGTCAGCGAAGTGCTGACCCTGGTCGAGCTCCAGGACGCGGCAAGGCGGCGCGTCAAGGGCTACTCGCTCGGCATGCGTCAGCGACTTGGCCTAGCCGCGGCACTGCTCGGCGAACCAGAGCTGCTCGTCCTCGACGAGCCGGCCAACGGACTCGACCCGGAGGGCGTGCGCTGGCTGCGTGACTTCCTTCGCTCGTTCGCGTCGGAGGGCCGCACCGTACTGATCTCGAGCCATGTGCTGGCCGAGGTCGCGCAAACCGTCGAGCGAGTGCTGATCATCAGCCGCGGGCGGCTCGTCATCGAGTCTTCGCTGAGCGACCTGACGGCGCGCGTCGGCGGGGCGATCCGCGTGCGCAGCGCCGACCCGGCGAAGCTACAGGCGGCACTCGCCGGCGAGAATCTCAAGACCACGGCGAGCGGTGACCAGGTGCTCTTCGTCCACGGTTCCACGAGCGAGCATGTCGGTGACCTCGCCTTTGCCGCGGGTATCGCGGTTCACGAGCTCGTCGCCGAAGGCTCGTCGCTCGAGGAGATCTTCCTCGAGCTGACCGCGCATACGGAGGCCGAGTCGTGATCCGGCAGGTCAGGGCCGAACTGCTCAAGATCCGCTCGACTCGTACGACAGTCGGTCTGCTGCTCGGCATGGTCGCGCTGATCCTTCTTTTCGTGCTGTTGACCGGTTTGTTGTCCAGCGTCTCGTCGCTCTCCGCGACGGAGAACCAGCGGCAGTTCCTCAGCCTCGCGGACCTCGCCGGGGTCTTCTCCGCGCTCGCCGGAGTGATGCTCATTGCCAGCGAATACCGCTACGGCACGATGCGCCCGACGATCCTGTTCACGCCACATCGCTCGCGCGTCCTCACCGCGAAGGTGATCGCCGGCCTGTTGGCGGGAATCGCGTTCAGTGTCGTCGGTGAGGCAATCGGATGGGGGCTCGGATACGCGATCATCAGCGGGCGGGGCATCCCGTTCGCGTTGAGCGGCGGCGATAGCGCGCAGCTATTGCTCGGCGGCGTCGCCAGCGTCGCGCTATGGGGGGCGATCGGCGTCGGTCTGGGCGCGGTGCTGCGCAACCAGGTCTCCGCCGTCATCACGCTTCTGGCGTGGGCTTTCGTCGTCTCCCCGCTGCTGTTTGGTCTGGTCCCGTCGGTCGGGCGGTTCATGCCAACCTACGCCGGCGACGGACTGATCGGCCTCACGACGCGCCATCTCCTGCCCGCGGTCGCCGGCGGCGTCGTGCTCGTCGGCTGGACCGCACTGCTCGCGGCCGCCGGCATCGCCCTGACCGCACGCCGCGACGTCAGCTAGCCAGAGCCGAGGCTCGGGCCCTGGTCACCGGCCCGCGGTCACGGCTTTCAGCGCCTCGAGTGACTCTCGAATGACTCGTGGAAGGTCCTGCTGGGCGGGGCCGTTGACCCAGCGATCGAAGGAAATTCTGAAGACGGCGATGCTCGCTTCCGCGGTGAGGCTCGCGGCGGGCTCGCTGACTCCGCGCCGACGCAACTGCTCGGCGAGCGCGGTGGCGAGCGATGCGAGCTTGATCAGCTCGCGCTCTTGGAGCTCCGCGCTCGCAGCGATGATGGCCGCGCGCACTCGCGGGAACTCTCCGCCCTCCTGGATGGCAGCGCCGGCGGCTTCGATGCCGGCCGCTGCCGCATCGATCGCCGCCAGGCTGGCGGGCGCCCCCGCAACCGTGCTGACAAGGAGCTCCTTCAGCTGATCCGCGCCGGCGAACAGAACCTCGCGCTTGTCGGCGAAGTGCCGAAAGAACGTCCGCTCGGTGAGCCCGGCATGCGCCGCAATCTCCGCCACCGTGGTCTGTTCGAACCCGCGCTCTCCGTAGAGCTCGAGCGCCGCCATCAGTAGCCGGCCGCGTGCGTCTGGCTCCCATCGTCCCATCCGGCGATCCTAGCTGACGACAGCGACTGACAACGCGTGCTACTCTTATGACAGCAACTGACATCACCGTCCACGTCGCCGCCCCGCGGTCAGGGCGGTG
>Ga0182030_10007612_pt1 | contig 22572 bp, 18 predicted proteins | sample 812S3MmetaG_FD_121299 | JGI IMG/M metagenome (GOLD analysis project Ga0182030, IMG submission 121299) | Permafrost microbial communities from Stordalen Mire, Sweden - 812S3M metaG (Illumina Assembly) | ecosystem: Environmental > Terrestrial > Soil > Wetlands > Permafrost | place: Sweden... | reverse complement strand
GAGGTTGAAGTGACCGGGAGTGAAATGGGACAGGCCCATGGCCCAGGCCACCACAGCGGTGATCAGGATGCCGATCAGCATGTAGCCGCGGATGCCACGGGACTGCAGTGCCGCGATGATCAGCAGGCCCAGCAGCGACACCGCTGCCGTCGGAGTCGTCAGGTGACCCAGGCCAACCGTGGTGCCCGGATCCGCGACGATGATGCCGGCGTCCTTCAGACCGATGAAGGCGATGAACAGTCCGATACCGCCACCCACGGCCGCGAACAGCGAGCGTGGCAGGGAATTGATGATGACCTTGCGAACTCCGGCTGCGGTCAGCAGCGCGAAAGCGCACCCGGAGAGGAATACGCACCCCAGTGCCGTCTGCCATGGAATCCCCATCCCCTTCACCACGGTATAAGTGAAGTAGGCGTTGAGCCCCATGCCCGGCGCCAGCGCCAGGGGATAGTTGGACAGCAATCCCATCAGGATGCTGCCGAAGCCCGCCGCCACGCACGTCGCCACCGCGACACCGGCGACGGGCATGCCTGCATCACCGAGGATCAGCGGGTTGACCACCACGATGTAGGCCATGGTGATGAAAGTCGTGAATCCGGCCAGGATCTCGGTACGCACCGAGGTTCCGTGGGCTTCCAGACCAAACAGGCGCTGCAGCATTGGGCGTCGATCCTTGGATGCAATCCTTAGAATCTAGCAATTACTGCGCCAGCTGTGCGGCGATTCGGAAACCCGCGATGCGGTTTATTTGCTGCAACGCCGTGGCACGCTCGGTGGCCGGATCATTTGCCAGACGCTGCGTCATTGCGTCCAGTATCGACTCCGGCGTGTGGCCACGCACGGCCAGAATGAACGGGAAGGCGAAGCGCGCCAGGTAGAGTTCGTTCAGCCGCAGGAGCTGCGCAAACTCCTCATCCGTGCAGGCGTCCAGGCCCGCGCGGCTCTGTTCGCTGGCCGACGACTCAGTCAGCTGGACGCGCTGACGGCCGCGGGCGCCGAGCCTGGGGTGCGCCAGGATCAGGGCATCCTGTTCGGCCGCACTCGCCCGCGCCACCTCCGCGCCCATCGCCTGATGCAGCTGCTCGCGGCTGACGAAGGGCCGCAGCAGCGCTGCACGCGCCGCGACCCAGGGCGAATGCTCGAAGATGGAACCCAGCGCAGCGGTGAACTCCTGCACCGAGATGGCGTTGAGTGCCTCAATAGTGAGCATGCGCGTCGGCCTCCTTAAGTGGCGCCCTGGCCAAGCCACTGCAACAGTCGCGCCCGCTCCACGTCCGTCATGCCGGTGATATTCCCCAGGGGCATCGTGCGCAGCGTGAGTTGTTTCTGCACTTCCGCAAGATGGGCGCGGACCTGGGCCGGTGAATTCAGCACGATGCCGTTGGGCGGCGCATTGAAACCGGGCTGCGTGGGCGCATGCGAGTGGCAGGGTACGCAGCGCTCATCCAGGATCGCCTCAGCCTGGACGGTGGTCACCGGCGGTGCGCCGGCCACGAGCGCGGGGTCATCGGGGTACAGGCCAATGATGACGATGATCAGTCCCAAAAGCCCCATGATGAGCAGCAACAGTGACGTAATCCCCTGCCGCCCCTCGGGCTTGTGGCGCGCCACGAACCAGGCGCGGATGCACACTCCCGAGAAACTCATCGCGATGAGCACCAGCCAGTTGTCATGCGCACCATAGGTCATGGCGTGGTGGTTGCTGATCATGACGAACAGCACCGGGAGCGTGAAATAGGTGTTGTGCACCGAGCGCTGCTTGCCGCGCAGTCCTGGCGCCGGATCCGCCTCACGCCCCTGCTGTCGTGCCCGCACCAGTTCGCGCTGACCGGGGATGATCACGAAGAAGACGTTGGCCACCATGATGGTGCCGATCGCGGCGCCGAACATGATGAATGCGCCACGGCCGCTGAACAGCTCGCACACTCCCCAAGCCAGCACACACGCCAGTAGCGCGACCGCGATTCCGAGCTTGACGTTGCTGCGCCCGAGTTCCGAACGGCATAAGGCGTCGTACACCAGCCAGCTGCCGATCAGAATTCCGATCGCGATCGCGACCGCGGCACCCTGGCTGAGCATCCGCACCGCGGGATCGATCAGATAGGCATCGGCCTGGAAGAAGTACAGCAGGCTCAGAAGTCCGATGCCGGACAACCAGGTGCTGTACGCCTCCCAGTAGAACCAGTGCAGGGTTCGCGGCAGTCTCTCGGGGGCTACCTGGTACTTGCGCGCCCGATAAAAGCCGCCGCCATGGACCGCCCATAACTCACCTGCGACGCCCGGATCGCCGTCCGGCTCCTCGGGTGGCAGCAGATGGTTGTCCAGCCATACGAAGTAGAACGAGGACCCGATCCACGCAATACCGGTAATGATGTGTATCCAACGGACAAGCAGGCTTCCCCAGTCCAGCAAATATCCACTCACGTCTCAGTCACCACAACGCCTTCTGATTTTTGTGCATGCCGGCCACAGGAGCCGCAATCACCCGCTGCGCATGAATCATTACCGCCGCGCACGGTTTGCGCGCGCGGCTCCCCCTGCGCGGTCTGCGACAGGATCTGCATGAGCTGCGCGGCGATTGCCACCGCGATAGCTGCCGGCCACTTGCTCTTGATGCCTGCGAGCCCGATCGGACACACCATGCGCGCGATGGCCGGCTCGCGAAATCCGGCCCGCCGCAGCCGTGAGCGGAAGCGCGCGGCCTTGCTCTGCGAACCGATCAATCCCAACCAGGCCGGATCTTCCCGCAGCAACACGGCGCGGCACAGTTCGTAATCCAGCGCGTGATCGTGCGTCATCACCAGGAACAAGGTACCCGCGGGTACTTCGGACACCGTCCCGATGAGCTCAGGTTCCGACAAGACCCTGGAATAGTCCACTGCCCCCGGTGGAAATTGTCCCGTGCGGGAATCCAGCCATTGCAGGCGCAGGGGCAACTGCACCAGCATGCCGGCCAGCGCCTGACCCACGTGGCCGGCGCCATACAACCAGACCGCCGGATACTCCTCATCCAGGCGTTCCACAAACGTCATCTCACCCTCGCCGGTCCGCAGCACCCGCGGGGTCGCCTGGTGGCGCGGCAGACGCCGCAGCGTCGCGGCGATCCCCTCATCGTCGCACAGACTGTGGCGGACGCCCGCAGCACCGGCAGTGGTCGACAACACGACCGGTGCCGTCGTCAGCTGACCCGCAAGTGCCTCGAGCTGCGGCAGGCACGCTTGCGGAAAGCACTCCAGCCACACCGCGACCACCCCGCCGCAGCACTGTCCGAGGTCGACACCCAGGATGCGATTCATGAGTCGTGCGGCGCGCTCGCCCCGCTGCAGCATTTCCTGTGCCGCATTGACCGCTTCCCATTCCAGGCGTCCGCCGCCGATCGTACCGGTCACACCCGCGGCATCGAGCAGCATGTAGGCACCCGGCTCGCGGGGCGTGGAGCCCTGCACCTGTGCCACCACGATCCGCACCACCGCCGGCGCCTGAGCCAGCCTTGCAATGACCGACAGCAGCCATGCATGCGGTCCGGCCGTCATCGCGGGACCCCGGCGACGGCCTCGATGGCGCGCAGCACCGCTTCGGGAGTTGCCGGCGCATTCAGCTCCACCAGGGCCCCCTCCGGCCCACAGCTGGCCACGGCGTGACGGATGGCCAGCAGCACGGAAATTCCCAGCATCAACGGCGGCTCACCGACGGCCTTGGACTGATAGATCGTGTCCTCGTGATTGGGGTGCCCCGCAAACAGCCGCACATTGGCGACCGTCGGCCAATCGCTGACGGAAGGGATCTTGTAGGTGGAGGGCGCGTGGGTGCGCAATTGACCCTGCGCGTCCCACCACAGCTCCTCGCTGGTCAACCAGCCGACCCCCTGCAGGAACCCGCCCTCGATCTGGCCCATGTCGATGGCCGGGTTCAGTGACTTGCCGACATCATGAAGAATGTCGACACGCAGCAGCCGGCTCTCACCGGTGAGAGTATCCACGGCCACCTCGCTGACCGCCGCGCCGAACGCGAAATAAAAGAATGGCTGGCCCGTCATCCGGGCGTTGTCCCACTGGATCCGTGGCGTGCGGTAGTAGCCGGTGGAAGAGAGCGAGATGCGTGCGCGATACGCTTGGCTCACCAGCTGGGCGAAGGTGAGTCGCTGCCCGGCCACCTGGACATGGCCGTCGGCGAAGCGAATGTCCGCGGCCCCCACCTGGTAGCGCTCGCAGGCAAACTGTATCAGCCGCTCGCGAATGGTCTGCGCCGCCGCCTGGGCCGCCTTGCCGTTCAGATCCGCGCCCGATGAAGCGGCCGTGGCCGAGGTATTGGGTACCTTGGAGGTATCGGTCGCGGAAACCCGGATTGCTGACAGCGGCAAACCGAATTCGTGGGCGACGACCTGTGCCACTTTCGTGAACAGTCCTTGCCCCATCTCCGTGCCGCCGTGATTCAGCAGCACCGAGCCGTCGGTGTAGACATGCACCAGGGCACCCGCCTGGTTGTAAAGGGTCGCCGTGAAGGAAATGCCGAATTTGACCGGACTCAAGGCGATGCCGCGGCGGATATGCGGCTGCGTGGCATTCCACTCGGCGATCTGCCGCCGGCGTTCGTGATAGCTGGAAGTCCTCACCAGCTCATCGACTATCGGCACGGTGCGATTGCCCTGGACGATCTGGCCGTAGGGCGTGACGTTGCGCTGGTCGTCGCCGTAGAAATTGCAGCGTCGGATGGCAAGCGGATCCCGCCGCAGGTAAGCGGCGATCACGTCAATGATCTGTTCGATCATGACCATGCCCTGGGGGCCGCCGAAGCCGCGAAATGCGGTGTTCGAGACCGTGTTCGTCTTGCACCGGTGGCAGACGATCGCGACGTGCTCGAGGAAATAGGCGTTATCGACGTGCAGCACCGCCCGGTCGTTGACGGGCCCGGACAGATCCGCCGAATACCCGCAGCGCGAGGCCAGCATGAGCGACAGGCCGAGGATGCGACCGCTGTCGTCGAATCCGACGGTGTAATCACAGATGAAATCGTGCCGCTTGCCCGTCATCTCCATGTCCGTATCCCGGTCCAGCCGCAGTTTGACCGGGCGGCCGGTGCCTCGCGCCATGACAGCGGCGGCGGCGGCGATCAGCGCGGGCTGGGTCTCCTTGCCGCCGAAGCCACCGCCCATCCGCCGGCACTGCACCGTGACCAGATTGGCGGGCACCCCCAGCGCGTGGGCAACGATCTGCTGGACCTCCGAAGGATGCTGGGTCGAGCTGTGCACGAGCATGCCGCCGTCGTCCTGGGGAATGGCGGCGGCGATCTGGCCTTCCAGGTAGAAATGATCCTGACCGCCTACGCTGAACGAACCGCTGAGCCGGTGCGGCGCCTGTGCCAGTGCCTCCTGAGGCCGCCCCCGCACCAGGCCATTGCTGGGCAGCACATGGCTTGCGGCCGCCACCGCCGCACGGATGTCGAGAATGGCCGGCAGTGCTGCGTATTCCACCTGCGCGAGTCGGGCCGCCCGCCTGGCGTGCTGGTAGCTGTCAGCGACCACCGCGAACAGCGGCTGCCCGACATGCTGTACCAGTCCGGGTGCAAAGATCGGATCATCGTGTACGGTTGAACCGTAATTGTTGTCGCCGGGAACATCCTCTGCCGCGAAGACGGCAACGACTCCGGGCGCGGCCTTCACCGGCGCGAGGTCGAGCTTGATCACCCGACCGTGCGCGATGCTGCTCATGCCGAACGCCGCATGCAGCGCATTGGCCGGCAGCGGGATGTCATCCGCGTACTGCGCGCGACCGCTCACGTGCAGGTGAGCGCTCTCGTGCGGCGGTGGCGGCGGCGGACTCATGCCGAAACCTCATCGATACGCGTCACCGCGGCCGGCGCATAGGACAGGAAGAAGCGTCGCAGCAGGTTGGCGGCTCCCCGCAGCCGATAATCACTGCTGGCGCGCATGTCCGAGAGCGGTCTGAAGTCCTGCGCCAAGCTCAGGGCCGCAGCTTCAAACGTGCTCCGCGACCATGGCGCGCCGAGCAGCGTCTTTTCAGCAGCCGGCGCCCGTGCCGCCACCGCGGCCATGCCACCCAAGGCCACTCGGGCCGCCACGATGCGGCCCCCTTCGACGCTCACCGCGCAGGCAAGGCAGACGGCGGAAATGTCCTGGTCGATGCGCTTGGAAAGTTTGAAGACTGCCACCCGCATGCCGGCTGCCGGCGTCGGCACCCGGACTGACACGACGAACTCGCCGGCGGCGAGATCCTTCTGCTGGTATCCCAGGTAGAACTTTTCCAGCGCGAGCCAGCGGGTACGCTCGCCGCAGCGCAGTTCGATTTCGGCCCCCAACGCGATCAGCGTGGGCAGACCATCGCCGATGGGTGAGCCGTTGGCGAGATTGCCGCAAAGCGTGCCGGAGTTGCGCACCGGCGGCGAGGCGAAACGGTCAGCGACCTCCCGCAGCGCCGGGCACTGCGCGACCAGCGCCGCCCAGGCATCCGTCAGCGACACGGCGGCGCCGATCCGCAGTCCCCGCCCGGACACCTCGATGCACTGCAGGTCTGCCACCGCGCCGATATAGACGATGGGCGGCAGATCCCGCAGTTGTTTGGTGACCCACAGCCCGACGTCCGTGCCGCCGCCGAGCACCAGGGATTGCGGCTCGGCGACCAGTTCCGTCGCCAGCTGTTCCACAGTTCGCGGTGCGTAGAATCCCGGCAGCCGCAGCGGCTGCTGCCTCGCCAGCGCGAGCAAGTCCCGGCGTCGGGTCTCGCTGTGCGGAGCCTCACTCGCCCATACCGCCGGTTGCGGATAGCTCTGCATGGCGATCCCGGCGTCGATGATGGGACGGTAGCCCGTGCAGCGACACAGATTGCCGGTGAGCGTATGGATGACGCGCTCGCGGGTGACCGGCTTGCCCTCCAGATACAACGCGAAGAGCGACATCACAAAGCCGGGCGTGCAGAATCCGCACTGCGAGCCGTGATGGTCCACCATGGCCTGCTGGACCGGATGCAAGGTACCGTCCGCGGCCTGCAGATCCTCGACCGTCACCAGCTCATGACCGTCCATCGTGGCCATGAAGCGGATGCAGGAATTGATGGCGCGGTACTGGATGCGGCTGCCGTCCGCCGCGAGTGTCCCTTCCACCACCGTGCAGGCGCCGCAGTCACCCTCGGCGCAGCCTTCCTTCGTGCCGGTGCGACCGCGGACTTCGCGCAGATATTCCAGCACTGTCATGGTGCGCGGCAGTGCCGGCTCGCACACTAATTGCCCGTTGAGCAGAAAACGGACTTCACCCGCGGGCGGGCCTGCGGCGTCGTCCATGGCTTTTATCCGCCCCGGTACACGGAATAGCTCCACGGAGCAATCAGCAATGGCACGTGGTAATGCTGGTCGGCTGCGGCAATGCCGATCTCGACACTGGCGCACTCGAGAAAAGCCGGCTCCGGGAGCTTCACACCACGCGCGCGGAAATAGGCCGCTGTTTGAAACGTTAGCAGGTAGCTGCCCACCTTGAAGCCTGCACCCGCCAGCAGCGGCGTCGCAACCCGGCCGTCCGGCCCGGTTGCCGTGGTGGTCAGCAGCCGTAGCCCCTCAGGCGTGCGCTCGTGCAGTTCAATGCGCACGCCACCGGCGGGCAGGCCCGCACTGATATCCAGAACATGTGTTGTCAACTGGCCCATGGATTGATGCTAACGACAATGGCAACGCGTATGCAATCATGGCACCTATGTCTCTCGCCATTCCGGACTTCATCAGGGCGTTGCCCAAAGCAGAACTGCATGTGCACATAGAAGGCACACTGGAGCCAGAGCTGGTCTTCGCGCTGGCCGCGAAGCACGGCGTCGACCTGCCTTACCGCAGCGTCGCTGAATTACGCGCGGCTTACAGCTTTACCGGCCTCCAGTCCTTCCTCGACATCTATTACGCCGGCGCCAACGTGCTGCGGGACGCGGATGACTTCCAGGCCATGACCAGCGCCTATCTGCGCCGGGCGCACGCCGATGGCATCGTCCATACCGAGATCTTTTTTGATCCGCAGACGCATACCGCCCGTGGGGTGCCGATGGCGGTGGTCATGGAGGGGTTGACCCGGGCACTGCACGAAGCGCAGGCGCAGACCGGAATCTCCTGCCGGCTGATCCTGTGTTTCCTGCGGCACCTCTCCGCCGAAGATGCGATGCAGACGCTCGAGCAGGCACTGCCCTGGCGCGACAGCATTACGGGGGTCGGACTGGATTCCTCGGAGAAGGGGCACCCGCCGTCAAAGTTCACCGCCGTTTTCGAGCGCGCCCGCGGCCTCGGCCTGCTGGCCGTGGCCCACGCCGGCGAGGAGGGCCCGCCCGCGTACATCGAGGAGGCCCTGGACCTGCTGCAGGTGCGGCGCATCGACCATGGCGTGCGCTGCGTGGAAGACCCGGCGCTGGTGGCGCGCCTGGCGCGCGAGCGCATGCCGCTCACGGTGTGCCCGCTGTCCAACGTCCGGCTGCGCGTGTTCGATCAGGTGTCCGAGCATAATCTCAAGACGCTGCTGGACCAGGGCCTGTGCGTCACCGTGAATTCCGATGATCCGGCATACTTCGGCGGGTATCTGCAGGAGAATTTCGTCGCGGTCGCCGACGGGCTGGGATTGTCGCGCGCGCAACTGGCGCAGCTGGCCCGCAACTCGATAGAAGCCTCGTTTCTCGAGCCCGCGATCAAGCAGCCCTGGTTTGCAAGAATTGATGAACTGATTGTTGAGGACAGTCATTGAACGCGTCACAACCCGTAGAGTCGGTGCTTTGGGACGACTGGCACCCCGTCGGTGAGCTGGTGCAACTGCAGCGCACCGCGGTCCTGCACACGATGCTGCTCGGAGTGCCTCTCACCCTCACGCTGGCGGCGGATGGTTCGGTGACCGCGACCGGCGCACCGCATGGAACCCCGGTTCCGATGCAGCATGTGGCGATCCGTTACGGCCTGGTATGGCTGTGCCTGGGGACTCCGGCACGCGAAATCGTCGACTTCCCCGAGACCCGCGAAAGCGATCGCGTCGTCTGCACCGGTGGGTCGGTCGCCGTGGCCGTGTCCGGCCTGCGCGCGGTGGAGAACTTCCTGGACCTGGGTCATCTCGCGTTCGTGCATGCGGGGTACCTCGGCGAAGAGCCCCACACGGAGATCTGCGCCTATAAGGTGGAGCCATTGGCCGATGGCGGAATACTGGCCACGCAGTGCCGCGTCTACCAGCCCCGGCCCTCCCCCATGGAGTCGCAGGGTTTCGATGTCGACTACATCTACGCCGTGCGCCGGCCTTACATCGTGGTGCTGTTCAAGGCGAATCCCGTGGAAAAGGACCGCATGGACATGATTGCGCTCCTGGCGCAGCCGGTCACCGAGGAGCGCTGCGTTGCGCATGTCCTGATGGCCTATCCCCCGCACAATGTGGATGTCGCATCGCTGCGCTGGTTCCAGCAGCTGATCTTCGGTCAGGACCGGCCGATCCTGGAGAACCAGCTGCCGAAACGTCTGCCCTTGGATCCGCGCTCGGAAATCTCGGTGCGGGCAGACAGTTCCTCGGCCCACTACCGGCGCTGGCTGTCCGCGGTCGGAGTGCGCTATGGCGCCGTGCCGGTCGCCGCAGCATGAATCGCTGGTTTGCCGTCAGTGCCTGCGGCGAAGTGCCGCATGGCCATGTCGCCCATACCCAGTTGCTGGGCCAGGAACTCGTCCTGTGGCGCAGTGCTTCGGGCACCCTCAACGCCTGGGAGAACCGGTGCCCCCACCGCGGGGTCCGGCTGACACTCGGTACCTGCGTGGGCGAGGAGCTGCGCTGCCAGTACCACGCCTGGCGTTTCGCCTCTGCGTCCGGACAATGCACCCATATACCCTCCCATCCCAACCAGAAGCCCGCCAGCACGATTCGTTCGCAGGTTTTCCCGGTGTTCGAGGACGGCACCTTCGCCTGGGTGAACCTGACGCGTGCAGCGGTGCCGCCTCAGCAGGCAGCCGTGGGCATCGACACCGCACTGCGCAGCCTCTTCGCCGACGCGCCCGTAGCCGCCGTCAGACAGGTACTCCTGCGGGGCTACGCCGACCAGGCCGTCGGCCTCGTGGACGAGTTCACGCTGGACGCCACGGAATACGCCCTGCGCTTCATGCTGCAACCCGTGACCGCGGACCAGACCATCATCCATGCGCGTCTTCAGGGGGAGGTGGCCGCCGCGAAGCGCATGACGGTGTTGAGGCATCACAACGCGCTGCTGAGCGCCGCACGTGACCACGCCGAGGCCGCGTCATGATCACGCTCTACGACTACGAGCTGTCCGGCAACTGCTACAAAGTGCGCTTGGCTCTCAACATTCTGAAAGTCCCGTTCACAGCCCGGCCCATGGACTTCCACCCGGCGCGCGAACACAAGAGCGACTGGTTCCTGAAGCTCAATCCGCAAGGACAGTTGCCCGTCATCGACGACGACGGGCTGGTACTGCGTGACGCACAGGCAATCCTGGTGTATCTGGCCAGCCGCTACGATGCGTCCGGCCACTGGTATCCGCGGCACGACGCCACGGCGTTGGGGCGGATATCCCAGTGGTTGGGTTTTGCGCAAGACCTCACCGCCACTGCCGGCGCCGCGCGCCTGCACGACACCATGTTCCTGGACGTGGATATCGGCAAGTGTCGCGCCGGGGCGCACGCGCTGCTGCGGATCCTGGACGAACACCTGTGGTTTGCCGAACAGGCCGGCGAGAAATGGCTGTGCGGTGCTGACCGCCCCTCGATCGCGGATCTCGCCTGCTTTCCCTATGTGATGCTGTCGGAGGAAGGTGGGATTTCCCGCCTGCCCTACCCGGCGATCCGCCGCTGGGGCGATCGCGTGAAGCAACTGCCCGGCTTCATCCCGATGCCCGGAATATTCCCGGCCGCAGCGACCTGATCACGACCGCAGTCGTAGCGGCCGTTGACGAAGCTGAACTCCACCGTCGGGCGAGGTGGGTATGCAACCGCACTTGAGGATGCTGCCTCGCCAGCAGTGCCGAGTTGCGCATCAGGTCCGGCGAAACCGAAAACGGCGAACACGGTGCCAGGACGATCCGCACCATGGCATGACGCGAGGCGTCGTGATAGCGGCCGATCACGCGCTCGCAGTCCTTAAGAAGGCTCTCCTCGTCCTCCACGAGCGATCCATTGTATGGCCGGACCTTCGATCTTCATGGCGGCGTGGCGCAGTTCGCGCCGCCCGGCATCCATGGTCACGAGCGTATGGATATTGCGGACCAGCAATGTGGTCATACGACCTGTCGGCTCGCAACCCATACCTGGGCGATGTTGGCGCGCGTCGCCTCATAGATGATTTTCTGCAGCACGGTTTCCGGCAGATCCTCATCCGCCACCCGCAGATTGCTGTGCGCGGCATTCGCGTCAATCACGCAGGCGTCGAACTGATAGCCCGGGGCGAACAATCCCACGGGCAGGTCCAGGGCAATACCGCCGCCGGCAGTGGCCACCCAGAATGCCGTCAGCGCATCGATGCGCGAGCCAGGGCGGCGCCGCTCGGCGCGGGACTGGCGCGCATCGACCCCGGCTTCGAGCAGCCGCGAATTGATGACGGCGTGCCGCGCATTCTCGAGCAGCGACGCACTGGCGCCACCGGCGATATCCGTACCGAGTCCGACATGCATTCCCGCATCCAGCATGCGCCGCAGCGGAAACACCGCATCCGAAAAATACACGTTGGACAAAGGACAATGGGCGACACCCGCGCCGCGTGCGACGATCAGTTTCGAGTCCGCATCGTCCACAAAGTTTCCATGGGCGAGTACCGTGCGGCGCGACAAAAGACCGAAGCAATCCAGTGCCGCCGCGTCCGTGCATCCATAACGCTCGAGCACGTACTGGTGTTGCCAGTCGCTCTCCGAGCAATGCGTCTGCACATGGCAGCCGGTTTCCCGGGCCAGTTTGCCGAGGCGGCCCAGGAGGTCATCGGTGCAGGAGGGAATGAAGCGCGGGGTGATCACGGGATAGATCAATCCCTGGTTGCCGCGCAGCGATCTGACGTAATCGATGAACTCACGCGTCTCGCGCTCGGCAGTCTGCGCCGAGGAGTCACGATAGAAATCCGGACACTGATCGGGATTGTCCATCGCGACGCGTCCGATCAGGGCACGCTGCGGATACCGCAGGCAGATATCGGCAAGCGCCTTGGTCGCCGCAAGGTGAATACTGGCGAAATACATCGCCGTCGTCGTGCCATTGGCCAGCAGGTTTGCCACCAGCGACTCGTAAACCTGCTGCGCATAGGCGGTGTCCGAGTACCTCGACTCCAGGGGAAAGGTGAACTGCTGCAGCCACTGCTCCAGCGGCAGATCCAGGGCCGTGCCCAGCTGCGGCCACTGCGGCGCATGTACATGCAGGTCGACCATTCCCGGCAGGACGTACTGCTTTCGCTCCAACGTGACCAGAGCACCGTCCGCGGCCAATCGCGCCGCCTCGCTGCCGACCAGGGGCGATCCGTGCTGATGAACTGCCGTGATGGCGCCGTCGGCCGCCACGACGATGAGTGCATCCTGCAGGCACTCCAGCTGGCCGCGCCGCGGCGCATGCAGGAAGGTTCCAAGGAAGGCCCGTTCAGTTGCGGTGGCGGTTCGATTCATGTCAATGGTCCGGTCGGAAGGGCTGGGCAAGGGAAAGCGGTGTATTCAGCCGCAAGGTCCGGGGATTTCGGGAGATGGCGACGAGCACGACGATCGTCGCCACGTACGGCAGCGCGCTCATGAACTGGGTGGGCACATGCAGACCGAAGGTCTGTGCAAACAGCTGCGCCACCGTCACCCCACCGAACAGCCACGCGCCCAGCACCACGCGCCCCGGTTTCCAGGTCGCAAAGACCACCAGCGCCTGCGCAATCCAGCCGCGGCCTGCCGTCATGTCATCCACCCACAAGGGCGTGTAGACCAAAGACAGATAGGCGCCGGCGAGCCCGGCCATGGCGCCGCCGAACACGGTGGCTGAGTAGCGGATCCGGATCACCGGATAACCGATGGCCCGCGCTGAATGTGGCGCCTCCCCCACGGCGCGCAGCACCAGGCCTGCGCGCGTGCGGTTCAGAAACCACCAGGCGAGCAGCGCCAGGCCTAAGGCCATATAGACCATCGGATCCTGACTGAAAAGCACCTGGCCGATGAGCGGCAGGTCAGAGAGCACCGGAATATGCAGCTTCGCAATCGAGGTGACCGAACTCGCCCCGAACTGCCGGCCGATGACGGCTGACAGGCCCGATCCCAGAATGGTCAGGGCCAACCCGGCCGCATACTGATTGACGGCGAGTCCCAGCGCCAGGAGGGCAAACAGGCTGGCCATGAGGGCCGCGGCAAGCATCGCGACAATGGCCGCGATGAATGCCGGCTGGCCATGGAGCGCCACGCCGAAGGCGGTGGCAGCCCCGATCAGCATCATGCCTTCGATGCCGAGATTCATGACGCCGGAGCGCTCGGTAATGAGTTCGCCGATCGCGGCGAAGATGAGCGGGGTGGCAGCGACCAGCGTGCCGTTCAGCAGGGGTATGAGCAGATGATCCATGGCGTTCTAAGGCTTACCTCATGTCCTGACGCGGATCCGGAAGTCGACCAGCACATCCGTCGCCAGCAGGCAGAACAGCAGCAGCCCCTGAAAACTACGCGAAAGCGCGGCCGGCACGTTCATTGACATCTGGGCAGCCTCACCCCCCAGATACAGCAACGATAGCAGCAGTCCGCCACACAGCACGCCGAGCGGCCGCAACCGGCCGATGAAAGCCACGATGATGGCGGCAAAACCGTAGCCGGGCGAGATCACCGGCGAAAGCTGTCCCAGGGGCCCTGCCGCCTCGAACATGCCCGCGAGCCCAGCCGTCGCCCCGCTGATCAGGAGGCTGACCCAGGTCAGACGCGCCTGCGCATAGCCCGCATAGCGCGCCGCGGCCGGCGCCGCACCGCTCACCTTCAACTGGAACCCCAGAAAACTGCGGTCCAGCAGCAGCCACGCAAGGACGACCGCACCCAGGGTGATGAAGATGCTCGCATTCACGCGCATGCCGGCAATCAACGGCGAAAACGTCGCCGAATCGCTGAACAGCGCCGTCTGCGGATAGTTGAGGCCCTGGGGGTCCTGCATCGGACCGTTGACCAGCCATGACAGCAGCAGCTGGGCTACATAGGTCAGCATCAGGGTGACCAGGATCTCGCTGGTATTGAGGCGGGTCTTGAGGAATGCGGGTATCGCAGCCCACGCCATCCCGCCCAGTATGCCCGCGAGCATCATCGCCGCCAGCACCCAGTGATGCACGCCCGCCGCGAAATGCAGCGCCACCCAGGCGGCGCAGATGGCACCCACGGTGTACATGCCTTCGGCGCCGATATTCCAGACATTAGCCCGGTATCCGACCGTGAGACCCAGTCCGATGAGGACCAGCGGATTGGCCTTGAGCAGCCATTCGGAAATACCATTGCCGGTAGCCAGAGGCTGCAGAAAAAACACCCGTAGAGTCGCCAGAGGCGCAAGGCCCGCCAGCTCCAGCATGGGAATGGCACACAGGATCATCGCCAGGAGGGCCAGCGCTGGCGCGATGAGCCCCATGATGCGCGACGGGACCGCGCGACGTTCCAGATACAGTCTGGTCATGCAGCGCCGGTATCCATGCCCGTCATCAGCATGCCAATCTGATCGACACTGATGGCCTCGCGCGGCATCGGTGGTGACAGCCGGCCGTGGAACAGCACCGCGATGCGGTCGCAGACTTCCAGGAGTTCCTCGAGCTCTTCGGAAACGATCAGGACCGCTGCGCCCTTGCGGCTCAGGTCTATGAGACTCTGACGCAGGAAGGCGGCCGCGGCGACATCCACGCCCCAGGTCGGCTGCGCGACAATCAGCACGGCGGGATCAAGACTGCACTCGCGACCGACGATGAACTTCTGCAGATTGCCGCCGGAAAGGCTCGCCGCCACAGCATCGGTGCCCGAACACTTCACGTCGAAGCCTTCGATGATGCGGCGGGCGAACGCGTCGATCCGGCCGCCGCGGGTGAACCCGCGATGCACCAGACCCTCACGGTGGCCTGTGAGCAACGCATTATCCCGCAGCGACAGGCCGGGCACCGCGCCGCGACCGAGACGCTCCTCGGGAACGAACGCCAGGCCGCGCTGCCGACGGACGCCGGCACCCAGCTGCCCGATCGGCGCGCCATCCAGCAGCACGGTGTCTGCCGCCGAGGTGTTCTCGCCGCTGAGCGCTTCCAGCAACTCTGCCTGTCCGTTCCCGGAGACGCCGGCGATGCCGACGACCTCCCCCGCACGAACCTCAAGCTGCACGTTGTGGAGCGCGGTGCCGAATGGATCAGCCGGCTGCAGCGACAGGCCCCGCACCGCCAGGCGCGGGCGGCCGGCGACCGCGGGCGGCCGGGTCACTGGCGCAACCGCGGCGCCCACCATCAGGCGGGCCAGTTCCGCGGCACTCACTTCGGCAGGTCTCACGGCGCCCACCACTTTGCCGCCGCGCAGGATGGTGGCGCCATCGCACAGCTCGCGGATTTCCTCGAGCTTGTGACTGATATACAGGATGCTGCAGCCATCGGCGGCGAGCGCCCGGAGCACCTCGAACAGCCGCAGCACCGCCTGCGGGGCCAGTACGGAGGTGGGTTCATCCAGGATCAGCAGCCTCGGGTTCTGCAGCAGGCAGCGCAGGATCTCCACACGCTGCCGCTCGCCCACGGACAGGTGATGCACCAGCCGCTGCGGATCCACGGGCAACCCGTAGCGCTCGCCCAGTTGCGAAATCCGCCGCGCCAGGCCGGCGCGGTCAAACGGACCCTTGTTGACCAGCGCGATGTTGTCGACGACCGAGACCGTCTCAAACAGTGAGAAATGCTGGTAGACCATGCCGATGCCCAGCTCGCGTGCGGCACCGGGACTGGGAATGGAAACCTGGCGGCCCTCCCAGAAGATCTCCCCGGCATCCGCACGGATGGCGCCGTAGATGATCTTCATGAGCGTGCTTTTGCCCGCCCCGTTCTCCCCCAGGACGGCATGGATCTCCCCGGGGGCCACGGACAGCGACACCGAATCGTTGGCCGCGAAGCTGCCATAGCGCTTCGTGACGGCCTCGAGGGCGAGACGCGGCCTCATCAGCCCTTCAGGCTGCCCTGCATGCCTGCGACTAGCCAGTTGATGCTGCGCGAGTCCTTCTCGTTCAGCACCATGCCCGCAGGCACCCGCACCGCGCCGGACTGATCACGGATCTCACCTGCGAAGGGCTGCAGCCTGCCTGCCTTGATGGCGGCCTGACGGTCGTCCAGCAGCGCCCGCACCGGCTGCGGAACTGCCGCCGCATAGGGCGACATCTGCACGACACCTTCCTTCAACCCCCACCAGCGGCTCTGGGGTTTCCAGGTACCCGCGAGGACATCGCGTGTGTCCTGCACGTAGATGCCGCTCCAGTCCAGGATCATGGACGTCAGCAACCGGGTGGGCGCGTACTTGCGGACATCGCTGGCATAGCCGATGGACCACACGCCCCGCTGTTCCGCGGTTTGCGCCGCCACCGGACTGTCCGTCATGGCGGCCAGAACGTCGCAGCCCTTGGCAATCAGCGCCAGGGTCGCATCCTTTTCCTTGCCCGGATCCTCCCACGAGTTCATGAAGATGATCGAGCAGGTGGCGGCGGGATTGACGCTCTGGGCCCCCAGCAGGAACGCGTTGGCGGGTCCGACGATGTCCGGCACCGGATAGCCGCCGATGAATCCGAGTTTGCCGGTCTTGGACATCTTCGCCGCAGCGACGCCGCCTATGAAGGTGCCTTCGTGGTAGCGCGCCTCGAAGTTGCCGAGGTTGGCGCTGGTCGCAACACCGGCACAGCAATCGAAGGCCACCTGCGGGAACTGCCGCGCGACCCGCGCGATGGGCACGCTGTGCGAAAAGCTCGTGCCCACGACCAGCTGGTGCCCGGAACTCGCAAATCCGCGGAACACGCGTTCGGCGTCCTGAGGCTCGAAGACATTCTCGACCACATCCACCACCGCCTTGGCGCCCAGGGCGGCGCGAACCGCTTCCACGGCCAGTATGGTCTGGCGCGTCCAGCCGACTTCGGCAGCCGGGGCGACCAGCGCCACGCCCACCTTGATCTGGCTGAGCGGCGCCGCACGGGCCAGCAGCCCGCCGGCGCCCAGCCCGGCAACGGCGCCCACGGCGCCGCTGTGTTTGAGGAATCTCCGGCGCGAAATACGCGGCGCAACCCCCTGCGCCGCGTAATGGTCATCTCGATTCAACTCATCAGCCCCTTGACTCTAGAAGGTGTAGCGCGCCGTGATCACAAATTCCAGCGGCGGCGCCCACACCTGCGTGCTCTCACCGCCAAACTGGTTGGTGAAGCGTGACGCGACCTCGAAGCGATCAAACACGTTGTTGATTCCCAAGGACACGTCAAACCCGGTCGACTTATAGGCGTAGTCAAAGTACAGGTTGGCCATCGTATATGAGGGTGCCCTGTAGATGGGGGTCATGCCGAAAATGGTATCGGCATAATCGCTGCGGTACTGCAGCTGGAAGCGCGACAGCACGGTCGAGCCGTCCGCCAGGTTCAAGGTATGGGAAAGGGCGGCGGTGACAGTCCACTCCGGCAGGTTGGGGGGCGCGTTGCCGTAGACATCGCGGTAGGCCGCCTCACGCAGGGTGTTCAGGCCTGGCGAGCCAGTGAACAGGTCGCCGTAACAGGTGTAGTCGCAGGCCGCCAGGTAAGTGGCATCAGCCTGCAGCCCGGCGACGTTGTCCAGGGCCAAGAAGTGGGAGGTGATCTTGCCCTTCTCCCACGCAAAGTTGCCGTCGAACCGGAAACCTGCCGGCATCAGGGCGGCAATCTCGCCCTCGAGGCCATAGACCTGGACCTTCGGAATGTTGTCCACGCCGCCCTGGAAGTTGATCAGGTCCTCGGCCTGGAACTGCATGTCCCGGTCGTTATAGAGGTAAGCCGAGAAATTCGCGGTCAGGTGCTTGTCGAAGAAGCTGTTCTTGGAGCCGATCTCGTAGGCCGTGATCGTCTCAGGCACGAACTGCAGCGGCACTACCGCCGGGAAGGAGGAGATGTTGCCACCACCGGGCTTGAAGCCCGTCGATACGCTGCCGTACAGCAGGTTCGTCGGAGTCAGATCGTAGTCCACACCCCCACGCCAGGTGAACTTGGTCGCCGTCTGCTGCACGAAGGTCGCCGGTGCAAACAGATTGTAGTAGTCGCTGAAATACGTCGTGTTGTGATCGCGCGTATAGCGACCACCCGCCGTGAAGCGCAACGAGTCGGTGGCGTGCCAGATGGCCTGGCCGTACTCGGAGGACGACGTACGTGTCTCGATGCCGTTGTTCTGGAAGTACAGCTGGTCACCCAGAACCGTCGCATCATTGACGTCGGTCGCCAGCAGGAAGGCCGTGATCGGATTGGCGAGATTGGTCAGGTTCGGCTGCGCACCCAGGATGTTCGGATCGGCAACTCCGTTCAGGGTGGGATCGCCCGGGTACAGGTTGTACTGGTCGTAGGCCACCGTCGTCTTGCCCTTCAGATAGAAGCCGCCAATGATCCAGTCCACCGGCCCACCGGGCTTGGAGCTCAGGTCCAGCTCTTCGGTCAGGTTCTTGGTGTTGTGTTCGAAGTACTCGATATCGTGTGGCTGGGGGACTGCGCTCGTGATATCGAGATCCATGCCGTCTTCATTGACGCCACCGTGATGATTGACTTCCTGGTAGCTGCCGATGGACTTGAGAGTCGCGAAGGGCAGATCGTAGGTGATGGTCACGCCACCCAGCTGCTGGTTGTAGATGAGGCGACCCGGAAAGTCGGAGCTTTGCTGGTAGAAATCACTGTCCGGATCATCGATGTTCTTGCCTTCGGTCTCGTGCTCGCGCGCCTGGGCATATTCGGCGCGGAACAGGATCGAGAGATCATCGGTGGTCTGCCACAGCGCCTGCAGGCGACCATGGACATTGTTCTGATTGCCCAGGTCGTAACCCCCCGAGTACCCGGGTACGTCGGTTGCGGTCACAAAACCGTGCTGGTAGTTCTGATCGAATGCCGCGCGGATCGCGAAGTTGCTGCTGAAGGGAATGTTGACGGCGGCGCTGGTATGAATCAGATCGTACGAACCGCCAGCCGCTTCAGCGTAGCCCTTCACCGCATCGAAGCTCGGCAGGACGCTGATGACGTTGATAGTGCCGCCGATGGAGTTCTGACCGAACACCGTACCCTGCGGTCCGCGCAGCACCTCGACGTGATCCACGTCCAGGAAGTTTGAGTTCAGCGCGACCGGAAAGGCGATGTAGATGCCATCCTCGTGATATGACACCGAGGTCTGTGCGGAATCATCCTGCGGCACGTTGAAGCCGATGCCGCGGATCGAGACGCTGCGGTTGTAGCCTTCGCTCTGCGTGATCACGAGACCAGGAACCTGCCCGTTCAGATCCAGCGGCGACACCACAGCGGCCGCCTTCATGGCGTCACCGCTGATGGCAGTCAGTGCGACGGGCGCGTGCTGCAACCCGATGTTCTGCTTCTGCGCAACGACCGTGACTTCCTGCAGCGCATCCCCGGGGGCGTTCGCATCGGCAGCAGCATCGGTAGCGGTATCGGCCAATGCAATTCGGGCGGCGGCCTCACCTGCAATGAGCAGCAGGGTGACGGCTGCGGTTGCCTTGCGGCTGTTCTTCATCGCGCTCTCCATAGCAGTTATTGTGTTGCCGAATGGCCGCAACACCATTGCAGAACGCATGCCCCCTCTACGTCGCCGTCATGTCTTGCCCGCCTTACAATTTTTTGGTGCGGTCAATGACAGCGCCGTCGCCATCTCGATGTTATGAAATAGACTGGAATTTCCCTGTGTAGACCTCTTCCCTCAAGGTCTCAATGAAAGATGTCACGCACGCTCGCACGTGTCAACGCAGAACTCGCGCACACTGCGTTGTAAATGCGAGACGACGAATCAAACACGTTCGCCCGGTAAAACCATGTTCAGAGCCAGCGCGCACAGACCACCGGTTGCGATCCCCGAGGACAGCGTATTGCGCAACAGCGCGGGCAGCTGACCGAGCAGCTCCGGTACGAACGTCACGCCGAGGCCCGTGCCGAGTGAGACGGCAAGAATGATCGCGCTGCGACGATTCGCGGCGACCCGCGCGAGAATGCGAACGCCGGCCGCGGCCACCATGCCGAACATGATCAGCGTGGCGCCGCCGAGCGCCGCGGGCGGCATCGCCTGCACCAACGCGCCGACCGCCGGAATCAGCCCGAGCAACGCCAGCAGCGCGCCGATATAACGCCCCACGTACCGGCTGCCCACGCCGGTAAGCTGGATGACACCATTGTTCTGCGCGAAGGTCGTCGTCGGAAAGGATCCCAGGCAGGCGCCGATCGCCGAATTGATCCCATCCGCCAGCAACCCGCCACGCAGACGCCGCATGAAGAGCGGTCCGGAAATCGGCTGACCGGATAGCGTTGAAGTCGCTGTCAGATCACCCACCGCTTCGACAGCCGTGATCAGGTAGGTAAAAGCGAACGGAATCAAGGCGGCGGCCTGCATTCCAAATCCGAATCGGAATGGCGTCGGCACCACGACGGCTGGTGCTGCGTGCAGGGCGCTGAAGTCAACGCGACCCAGCGCGATGCCGGCCACGTAGCCGGCGGCAAGCCCGCTGATCACCGACAGCATGCGCAGCTGCCGTGATCGGCAGCAGCTGAGAACCAGGACGACGACGACCACGAGTGCTGCCAGACCCAGGTTCTCCGGACTGCCGAAGGTGCCGTTGCTCTTGGCATCGAACCCGCCGCCGACATTCGTGGCCCCGACCTGCAGCAGCGTGAGGCCGATGAGCATGACCACCGTCCCGGTGACGATGGGCGTGATCAGCCGTCCCGCATACTGGATGAAACGGCTAAGGAGAATCACGAGCGGCGCACCGGCCGCCGACAGGCCAAACGCCACGCCCAGCGCCGCACGCGTGCTGCCGCCGGCGGCGATCACGGCGCCGGTCGCAGCCAGAATCGGTGAAATGAACGTAAAACTGGTTCCCTGCACGCTCAACAGGCCGGATCCCACCGGGCCGAAGCGGCTGGTCTGGATGACGGTCGCAAGGCCCGACACGAACAGCGACATGCTCACCAGGTACGCCGTATCCCCGGCGGAAAGTTTAAGGACACCGCCGATGATCAGCGGTGGCGTGATGATGCCGACGAACATGGCCAGCACATGCTGCAGTGCTACCAGCAAGGTATCGGGCAGCGCCGGCCGCTCGTCCAGGCCACACAGCAGTTCGGAAGAGTCCGGCAGCGTGTGCGCGTTCATGGCACGGCTGCCGCTGCCGATCGTGGTGGATGCTCGCGGTACTCGGTCCAGTGGGCCACCAACGCCTCGACCACCGGGGAGCCGACCCGGTACGCCGCTTCCACCGCAGGCCCCAGCGCTGCGTAGGTGTTCTCACTCTCTTTAGCCAGCGCCTGGGCGGCCGTCTCGCCGGGCGGCGGCACCGTGAAATCACTGCCGGTGCGCAGCACCAGCACGCGATGACTGTCCACGCGCCCGGATTTTGCCAGGTAGGTGAGCGCCACCAGCATGCCGCTGTCCTCCATGGCCGAGGTGACCATCCGCCCCTTGCCGTGAGTCCAGAACTTCACCCAGTGATCGGCCCAGTCATTCATCAACCGGCCATCCCAGAAACGCATCGAAGCGATGTTGTCGCCGAGCAGCACGAAGGGCGGCCGGCGCGCGTTTGACTCGCGGTACTGCGCACGAACCTGACGCATCTGTGCGTCATCCACCAGCGCGACGTTACGCGTGAGCCCGTAGGCCCACTTCACAAGATCCGGATCGAGTTCGAACAGCTGTCCTGCCGCCGGCTTGGCCTGCGGATCAAAGGGGCGCTTTGATTCCAACGGAAACAGGCCGGTGCCCCAGTTGCCGGGAATCTCGCGCGAATCGATCTGGTAGGCGAGATCGCCATCCACGACGTACCGCGCCCAGGCCGCGGAACCGATACTGGCGTAGCGCGGATTGATGCCCGCAATGCCGGCCACGATCCAGTAGGCATGCGAGAGGTCAAAGCGCGGGTCCATGCCCAGTTCCATCACCGCTGTGCTGGAATTCGCCGTGCCCTCCCCCGTGACCATGCCCAGTACGCCGGTCGTCGGATTCATGAACAGATCATGCTGATGGGCGAAGGCATAGCGTTCGGTGAGCTTCTGGCGCTCGTACCAGAGCTGAAACTCTCCAGGCAGGTCACCGGTGTCCTTGCCGATCTCGAACATCGTCACCACCACGACCCGCACCTCGAGCGGCGCAGGTGCAGCAGCCCATGTCCGCATGCATGCGCACGCAATGACCGGTAACAGCAGCGCAGACAATCGCATGGCGTTCGCCTATTGGACCGGCGGCGGATGGTCGCGATACCTGGACCAGTTCCTGACCAGTTCGTCGACCACGACGGAACCTACCTTGTAAGCAGCGTCCACCGCCGGTCGAAGCGCCGAATAGCTGGTTTCATGCTCGCCCGCCAGGTTCTGCGCGGCGGACACGCCTGGCGGCGGCATGGAGTAGTTGCTTCCGGTGCGCAGCACCAGCACGCG
>Ga0182030_10007610_pt1 | contig 22576 bp, 23 predicted proteins | sample 812S3MmetaG_FD_121299 | JGI IMG/M metagenome (GOLD analysis project Ga0182030, IMG submission 121299) | Permafrost microbial communities from Stordalen Mire, Sweden - 812S3M metaG (Illumina Assembly) | ecosystem: Environmental > Terrestrial > Soil > Wetlands > Permafrost | place: Sweden... | reverse complement strand
CTGGATTCTCCACGCCAGGACCCTGAGATCGGTGTCGCTCTTCGCGGCGGGCTTCTTCTTGGTGGTCTTCTTCGCGTTGGCCATCGTCGTATCCTCCGGCCCGATCCGTCGGGCGCAGGGACAGCAACGCTTCCTTTCCGGAAGCTATCCACTAGAAGAAACGACGGCCTAATTCGCGCCAGACCACCGCGCCGAGGGTCTCGGAGGCGGTCCCGCGGCCAGCATCGAGAGCAGCGGCGCGTGTGCGGAGTACGGCCGAGCGAGCGCGTAGAGCGTCGCGTCCCGCCACCCCTGCGCGTAGTCCTCGTCGGCCTTGATCTGCTCGACCTCGCGGGAGATGGCTTCGATCGAGAGGCGACTGACGTCCTCGCGCTTTGAGACGGCGGTCACGGTCGCTCTAGGTACGCGGCGTAGTGCATGCGCACGCGCGCTGCGGCCAAGGGGAAGCGAGCCATCAACATGTCGAGGCGGCACTGGTGCTGCCGCGTGTACTCCCGTGCGGCGCCGCGCACATATTCGTCCCGGTGGTTCTGGGCCTCGTCCTCGCAGAGCCACTTCTCGATCGGTAGCTTCATCGCCGCGCCTGGTGCATCGCAGCGACCTGCTTGTGCGCCGCAGCCGCCGCGCGGTGCGCCTCGGGGGTATTCATCCGGTAGGCGTGCGCGGTCATCACGTGTGCCTGTGCTGCGGCACGCTTCAGGTCACCGCCGGCAGCCGGGTCCTGCCCTTCGACCTTCTCGATCTCCTGACCGTGTTGGTCTTCGCGTCGGATCGGACTGGTGTTCGTGCTGCAGCGGACCGGCCTGCCGTTCACCCACGGCGTCTGCCAGGACCGGTCTCGCTCTACGTGCTCGAAGGCGGCGACTCCACGCGCCAAGCCAGAGAGGCCGCTCTGCACCGGCGGCGGGGTTCTCGCGGCGTCGTGGCGCTGCACGCCGATCTCCACGCCGGCCGGCGGTCGGTCCCGGTGATCTCCTCGCCAGGCATCGCGTGCCCGGGCGGCACTGCGCTCACGTGCGTCGTGAACGGCGTCGCCTCTGGTCTCGACCGGTGCGCCGCTGATGATGACGACAATATCGGGCTCGCCCTTATGCGCGCCGTCACCTCTGAAGTGCTTGTTGCTGATCATCGAGTCCTCCCGTTCACAAGCCAGCAGACGTACTTCGTGGTCATCCCCAACGACGCGGCCACAGCGACCTGCGTCTCACCGGCAGCCACGCGCGCACGCGCCTCAGCTACCTGCTCGTTGCTGAACTTGTACCGCGGCGCAGGCCGAGGTCGGCGTCTGCCACGGACGACGCACTGCGCGTACCTCCGGGGGATGCGCAGGTCGTCCGCGACCACCGCCAGGCACTCGCCCGAGGCGACGCGCGCCCGAAGATCTGCCACCTGGGCGTTCGAGTACTTCACGACGCGCTCCGCGAGTAGGCCCGGAACCGTTCACCGTCGACGACGACTTCCCTCTTCGTCCAGCCGAGCTTCCCCATGATCTTCTTCACGAGCGACGTGTCGGACGTCTTCTGAACATCGGCTCCGACCAGGGCACAGACCTCCTCGGACCGCAGATGCTCGCCACCGCGACCCCGGAGGGCGCTGCGGAGCTTCGGCTCCCATTTGTCCTGGCGCTCCGTAGGTGCGGCGGTCGGTGCCGGCACGGCGTCGAGGAGCACTCCGGGCGACATCACTGCCCAGAGCGTGTCGCCCATGGCTGCCGCGATGACCGCTTCGTCCACCCAGTTGGCTCTCTCGTCGCGGACGGGGGCCTCGGGCTCGGGCTGGAGTCTTCGTGGCAGCATCATGTTGTCCCACCCGCGGTCGCTGTGGTCCCAGCTCATCCCGTCAGGGTTTGAGATCGAGTGCATGCGAATGTCGGGAACCTTCTCCGGCGCTCTGAACTCGGTGACACCCATGCCGCGTCGGATGCAAGCCGCTGCAACTTCGGGCCTGAGCAAGAGGCCGCGCACGAGGGCGCTGACGACGTGCAGGCGCTGGTGCGGTGCGGCCATCGGGTCGAGCAAAGCGTGCGGGTACTGGGCGACGATCTTCTCGGCGGCAGTCAGGACGGTCTCGCACCGAGGGTCGCCCTCTCCGATCATTTCGCTGGGCTCGATCGCGCGACGGTCGACCGCACCCTGCTGGTCTCGCATAGCGCGCACCGTGAAGACGTCCTGCCAACACCCCGACACGGCACCGGCGAGGGCGCCCTTCGTCAGTCTGAGGACCGTGGAGCGCGGGATCGTGCCGCTGCCATCGGGCATAGTGATCTCAGGCAAGGGCTCGCCCGGGATCTGACGCCGCAGCCAGTACTGCCAGCTTCCTTGAACCAGGGACGGTGGTTTCACCTGGGGTCCGATCATCGGACCGCCCGGTCCGATCAGATGAGCGAAGGGCGGCATCACGCCGACGGGGCACCGGAAGCCTTCGATGTCCGCGTCGCCAACGACGACGTCCACGATGCGGACAGCTTCCTTGGCGTTGCGCTCGCGCGCCTCGTCGGACTTCTTCTGCGCGGCCTCGGCGGCGCGGTGCTCCTCGTCCAGGTTCTCGCCATCGAGATCTGCCGGCCAGGTGCCCTGCGTGATCGCCTTCGCCATCGTCTGGGAGTTGGTGCCGCCCGTTCCCGCGGAGGCCAACGACTCCAGCAGCGCAGCCGCGTGTTCCGGGGCCAGGGAGAAGGACCCCACCAGGCGCTCCAGCGCCGCCACGGCCCACGGCGAGACGATGTCGCGACCCTTCCATCGACCCAGCGGACCGACCGTCGGGACCGATTGGGTGGCCATCCATTCCTTCGCCGCGGTGTGTCTGCGCTCGTACCCCGCGGCATCGGCGCAGGGCTTGTAGGTGTGCGCGGGCAGGGCCGCGCGGATCACCTCGGCGATGGCGGCGCTCAGGTGCACCGGGTGGATGCCGGGCTGCGGGCCAGTGGCCGGCTCGATGCGCAACAGGGGCTGGCCCTCGTGCTTCACCTCGATGGGGCCGTCGATGAAAGCGATGGCCGGGCAGATGAACACCTGGGCCGGCGGGCGCAGACCATCGACCTTGGCCCAGCCCTCCTCATCGAAGAGCTCAACCAACCAGCTTGCGGGACCGACCTCGCTCACGGCCGGCTCGCAAGGTCGAACAGCGCCTGTGCGGCGAGGAGTACGGCGGTGGCGGTCTGGGACGTGTGCCCGGCCGGGATGGGGCGCTTGCCCTCGGTGCAAAGGATCTCGCCGCTGGGCAGGGTGACCTCGACGCCCGCGGGCGTCCTCGTGATCGTGATCGTCATGACTTCAGTTGTAGGCGGTCGCATGCGTTGGCCCGCTGCGGGCTCGTGCACGTGCGTGGCTATCCTTGCTTGTGGCCATCCTCTACAAAGACCTCGCGCGGCACGCGGCCCTGGCTGACGTGTCGATCAACACGATGAAGCTCGTGCTCAACGGAGAGCCCATCACCACGCGCGCACGGGCGCGGGCCAGGACGTACCTGGAGAGAAGCCGCCTGCTCGGTCTGATCCGGGTTCCGGTCGACACCCTGCTCGCCCGCCTGGATGAGGCGCGGCCGAAGGACCCGGCATGAGGCGCTCTCAGATCCACATCGAGGACCGGGCCATCGTCCAGGACGTTCTCGACCTCGTCTCCCTGGCGGTGGCTGATCTGCGCGCTACCAGCGACGCGACCCAGGCGCCCGGCGAAGTCCTGAAGCTCACCGAGCTGTCCAAGATCATCGCCCTGATGGAAGAAGTGCGCTCGCGACATGTGCCGCAGGCGATCGAGGTACCGGGCCTTCCGGATCTCAGCGCCCTGACGCCGTCCGAGGCCGCGTACTACCGCGCGGTGCGCGCCAGGACCCCCTGGGTGCGGCCAACCGCACCCGAGCCGCCGCGCGAGGCCGGCGTGTTCGATGATCTATCGGCCATCGCCGAGGGGGAGCTGTCCAGGTGGGTCGCCCAGGCGAGGGACCAGGCGTACGGCCTGATGAAGCCCGCCGAGATCATCGCCCTACTGGACCTGACCTGCCGCTTGCCTCCCGCCGCTCAACCGGCGGCTGCGGTGCCCGACTTCGACGACACTCCGTTGGTCGACCTGCTCGTGATGAAGTACGTCCGGATCCGGCGGGGGCTCGACCGTGGGGACGCGGAGCGAGTCCGGCGCGATGTCGAGCGCGAGGACCTCACCGTCGCGGAGCAGATCTGGGGCTAGAGCGCGAGCAGATCCTTCAACTCTGCCACTGTGAACCGCCTCCGCTCGAACTGTTTGCCCTCACACGTCGGGCACTCCGCCGGGCGCGTGAAGTTGCTGTAGTCGCCGCCGGGGACAGCGGGTCGCTCCGGGGGCTTCCCCGACCCTCCACACGCTCGGCAGGGCCGCACCGCCTCGAAGCTCCAGTCGTGTTCCATCGGCCAAGGCTATCGCGCGGGGCCCAACCCGGGTTGGGCGAGTACACCCGGGTGGACCGCCGCGGTGGCAACCCGCTTGGCACGAGCGACCACTCCTCCGTGATCGCTCGGTAGATCCCGGCCCGGCGCTGGGTACCCCACCCGGCGTCGACCGGCTCTGGGCCGATTTCGGGCCACGTGAACGCCTCGCGCCCTTCCTCGCTTCGCTGCCTAGATCAGCCGTCTTCTCGACGTTCTTGCCGGCGGGCGGAGCTTGGCCGGGCCTGGCTTCGGGTCCATTCCGCGTCTGATCCGCAAGCGTTCAGTCGTCGATCGCGGCGCGGGGCCAAGCTCCTCTTCTTCTCAGGCCAGCGTGCTCGCCCGGTGCGTACCTAGTGGTACGCCCACCGGGGCGTTGGCCTACGCCCGGAGTTCTAGTCCCCCGGGGCGCGCGGGGCGCCCGGGCGCGGCCATCAGGTAACTCGCAGACCGGGCCCTGGAATCCGCTTCTCGTCCTGCATGGTCGCAGCGGGGCGCGTGGGGCGCTGGAGCCGCGCCCGGGTTCACGGACCGCGGGGCGCGCGGGGCGCGGGTGGCCGGTGCGCAGAAGCGAGTACCTACACTGGTATTGATGGGACCCCACTGCACGCGCCTTGAGCAGCATCCGGTTGGCGCGCCGGAAGATCAGAAGCAGCTCCACGCGCTCGCGAGGCGCGCGGGTGTCAACTACACGACCGCCACCAGGTGGCTCGCGCACCTGCCGGTGATGAAGCAGCACGCCGAGCAGCTGGAGGCGGCGCTCGCACCCATGCGCGCCGAGAAGACCAGGCCGTGCACACGCAGCCGCTGAAACGCCGAGGGCCAGGTCAGCCACCCAGCCCTCGACAGAACGAACCGAACCCTCATGCTCAGTCTAGCGTCTTCGATCGACGATGAACTCGACGATGAACTCGACGACCCGCTCGTCGCCGTCGGCATCCGCGACATCGAACACCTCCAGAACATCAACGCGCCCGACAACGCGGAGACTCTCGCCTGGATGGCCGATGACCTCATCAACCTCGACCTCTCCACCCGCATGGCCGAAGCCATCATCCAGACGCAGTGGAACCGGATCCCAAGCGACGAGCCACCCCCGTGGACCGACGAGGAAGTCTGGGCTGCCGTGAGCACGGCGTACCTGAAGGCGTGGCCTCCCCCGCATGTCTCGGCGGCCCCCAAGCCGCCGGCCGGATACAGCGAGCTGCTCGACGCGAACGAGGCGCTGCCGCCACTTGAGTACCTCGTCGACGGCCTCTTCGCGAAGAACGACGTCATCCTGTTCGCCGCGTACGGAGGAAGCCTCAAGACCTGGATCGTGCTGAGCCTCATGCTCGCCATCCAGTCCGGCCAGCGATGGCTCGGCGCCTATCCGGTGCAGCAGGGCAACGTGCTCTTCCTCGACTACGAGAGCGGTCGCTACGAGGCGCTGCGGCGTCTCAAGCTCCTGGCCAAGGGCAGCAAGGTCCCTCCGATTCGGTACCGATGGGACGGCGGCCACCTGCATACCGAGGCGACCTGGGCGGCCATCGAGACGGAGGTCGTCAAGTACGACATCAAGCTGGTGGTGATCGACTCGCTCGCCGCTGGCTCGAACGGCCAGGACGAGAACGACGCGCGCTTCGCCACGCCCCTGTCGTTCGCGGCCAAGCTGGCCGAGGAGTACGGCGTCGCGGTGTGGTTCATCCACCACGAGCGCAAGGGCGACGGGTCGGGGGCCGAGAAGATCCGTGGGACGTCGGCACTGTACAACGCGGCCGATGCCACCTGGCGATGCCCGGCCCTTAAAGAGGACGGCGGCATCAAGCGAACGAGGCTCATGCCGGTGAAGCCCGGCGCCGGCCCCACGCCACGCCCGGTGCCGCTCAAGCTCTCGGACGCGGGCGGCCTCCAGATCGACACGACCGAAGCACACGTCGATGAAGACACCACCCGGCAGGACATCCTGGCGTTCCTCAAGCTGCGTGGCGCCTCAGGCCAGGGCGCGACCATGAAGGAGATCGAAGGGGGTGTGCGCGGGGTGCGCAACGAGACGAAGCGGTCGGAGCTAGCGTCGCTCCTGAAGGAAGGGGCGGTCGCGAAGATCAACGGCAGGCACTACGTCGACAGCCCCGAGCAGCAGCTGGAGCGCGTCAACCGGGCGATCCGAGATGGCCGCACCAGGCGGGCGGACATCATCCGTCTGGCCCCGATCAAGGCGGAGCAGCTCGATGAGTTGGTTCGACAGCGTCGCGTGATCCTCGCGGGCAAGGACTACGCGCTGGCGGATGTGGAACGCGACACGCAACGCACCGGGCCACGATCATGAGTGACAACACTTTCCTGACCGTCGGGGAGTGCGCGGACCTTCTCCGCACGACGCCGAAGGCCATCTACACCCTCGTCGAGCGCGGTCAGCTCGCGGGCGTCGTTCGGCTCGGTCGGCGGCTGCTGTTCAACCGCGAGAAGCTGATCACCGCGCTGGCGCGGGGCGCGTGATCAAGCGTTGTTGTGCGCTGGAGGTGATCCATGGTTCGAGTGCGGCCCGCGTACCACAACAAGAAGAGATGGATGGTCGACATCCGGTTCGAGTGGCCGGGGGACCGCTCGGAGTACCGCGAGCGCCGGCAGGCTCCCGTCGAGTCGAAGGGCGGGGCGCTCCGCTGGGGCCAAGCGAGAGAGGCGGCCCTCTTGGCCGCGGGCCAAGCCGCGCTGGTCCCGCCACCCGCGCCGAAGGAGATCCCGCTCTTCAAGGAGTTCTGGCCCGTATTCGTCGAGCAGTACTGCAAGGCCGAGCGTCTGAAGGCCAGCGGCTGCGAGAACAAGCGGTGGGCGTACGAGACCTATCTCAAGCCGGTGGTCGGCGATCTGCGCCTCGACCAGATCGGCCCTGCGGAGATCCAGGCCATCAAGGCGCGCATGGCAAGCAAGTCGCCGAAGACTTGCAACAACATCCTCACCGTCCTCAGCGCCTGCCTGAAGTTCGCCAGCGAGGATGGCCTGCGCGGGCAGGACGGGCTGGGCATCATCGAGCGTGCCCCTCGCATCAGGCTGCAGAAGACCGCGAAGCCCACCATGAGCTTCTACGAGCCCGACCAGTTCCAGCGCCTCGTCGAGGCCGCCGCGAAGATCGACACGCGCACGCGGGTGCTGGTGCTGCTCGGTGGTGACGCGGGGCTGCGCCGTGGGGAGCTAATCGGGCTGCGCTGGTGCGACGTCGATCTCAAGCGGCGCCAGATCACGGTCCGGCAGGCAGCGTGGCAAGGCGTCGTCGACGTGCCGAAGGGTGGCCGCGAACGGATCGTCGAGATGACCGCCGCGCTCTACGACGCATTGAAATGCCACCAGCACCTACGCAGCGAGCGCGTCCTGTGCTGCGATGACGGCAGCGTGGCCACGGCGAAGATGTGCCGGACCTGGATCGCGGTCGCGCAGAGGCGCGCGAACCTGCCGCAGCCCGGTGCCCTCCACATCCTCCGTCACACCTTCTGCTCGCGGCTGGCCATCGCGGGAGCGCCAGCGCACGCGATCCAATCGGCTGCTGGCCACGCCGACTTGTCCACGACGATGCGTTACATGCACCTCTCGAAGACCGGCCGGGGCGATGCGATCCGCATGCTCGATGGCCTCGGCGCTGCGCCGGTCGCGCGGGTGGCCGCCGGGGGCTAGCGAGAGGTCAGTGCGCTGGCGTGGTCTCAGGTCGGAAGGGGCTCCAGGTCACTCTCGGCGACGACGAACCCTTTGCCGGCAGCGTCCAGGACATGGACGAAGAGGACCACCAGGTAGAACGGCTCTGTGGAGCCGAGCCCGTGGAACGGGGGAAGAGCTAGGTCGGCCACGACCACGAGCGCTCCCGACGAGAGGTGTGTCGCGTGGGCACCCTGATCGAACCTTGGCGTTCGCATCGCGTGCCCGCGCCCCCTCCCTGGATCGACGCACCAGGCTCGTGGCACGGGTGTGGCACGAGGTGCTGCCGCGCGGCTGATCTGGCCTATTTACCGATGGAAACTAGTGGAGGCGCCGGGAATCGAACCCGGGTCCGAAAACGCATCACCCACGCATCTACGTACGTATCCGGCAGTTTATCTCACCCTGGGGCTCGCCTGCCGGCGGGCTCTCCCCAGCGCTAGTCCCCTGTTTGTCTTCGCCATCCCGCCCGGTGACCCGGCGTTAGGCTATCCAGCTCGGTTACGCCCGCGGGAGGGTGCTGGAGGACCCTTCCTTTGGACGGCGTTCAGTGCTGTTTAGGCAGCGAGCGCGAATGCGTTATCGTTCGCAATCAGGGGTTGCAGGGCTTTTTACGTGGGGCCATGCGCCACGGTACGCAGCTAATGAGATCGTCGTCTCCGTCGAAACCGATCGCCCCCTCGTGTTGAGGTTGAGGTTGTCGTTCGGGTCGCTGTCGACCCGACCCCAACCATAGACACGGGCTATCCTCCGCGCCAGCTCATGCCTTCCCCGCCCTCCGGTCGCCGGCCTGGCACCCTCCTCATCACAGGCGCCTCCAGCGGCATCGGCCGTGCGCTCGCCCTGGAGTACGCCCGCGGCGGCGCCAGGCTCGCCCTCTGCGCCCGGCGCGAGGCCGACCTCGAAGCGACCGCCTCGGCCGCCCGCGACCTCGGCGGGTCGGCCCTCTGCATCCCCCTCGACGTCACCGACGTGGACGCCGTCGCCGAGGCGGTGAAGCGCGCCGACCGCGAGCTCGGCGGGCTCGACATGGTCATCGCCAACGCCGGACGCGGCGACACCAAGCTCTCCACCCGGCTCACCTGGGCCGACGTCGGGCCCGTCCTCGACGTCAACGTCCGCGGCGCGATGGCCACCCTCGTCGCGGCCATCCCCGTCTTCCTCGCGCAGAAGCACGGGCACCTCGTCGGCGTCTCCAGCCTCGCCGGCCTCCGCGGTCTCCCCACCTCCGCGGCGTACAGCGCCAGCAAGGCCGCGCTCAGCGTCTTCCTCGAGTCGCTCCGCATCGACCTCGCGCCCATCGGCATCCGCGTCACCGACGTGCAGCCGGGGTTCGTGGCGACGCCCATCAACGAGCAGGCAGACTTCCCCATGCCCTTCAAGTGGCCCGTAGACAAGGCCGTGCGCCACATCGCGCGACGCCTCGAGGGCGCTCCAGCCGTCGTCGCCTTTCCGTGGCCTCTCGTCCTCGCGACGCGCTTCGGGCGCCTCCTTCCCGCGTGGATCTACGATCGCGTCGTCCGCGCGCAGTCCCCCGGTGGCGCGCAGAGCGCCTGAAGGCGCGAGGCCTCGAGCAGCGACTCGTCGAGCGCGAGGCCCTCGCCGGCGAAGCGCGCCCGCGACAGCGTCGCGACGTCGCGCCGCACGCGATCCCACGAGGGCTCGTCGAGCGGCACGAGGGCTCGGTTCTCCCAGAGCCAGGCGAGCGCCGTCGCGTCGCACTGGAGCTCCGTCCAGGCGCGCTGCTCGAAGGGGCCGTGACTGTGGAAGTGCGCCCAGTCGTGGAGGCCCCAGAAGAGGGCATTCAGGTTGTCTGCAGCGAGCCAGAGCGCGTCGCGAGGTCGTACCCGGTGGGCGTGGAGCTCGTCGGTCGCGTCGTCGATCGCCCAGGGCGCGAGCGCCTCTTCGCCCGTGAGCCCCAGGCCGAACGCGTGCAAGCACGCCAGCTCGCGCGGGAGAAAGGGCGCGGCGCCCGGCCGGGTGACGAAGACCATGCGGGCCGGGTCCGAGCCGTCGATGGGGGTCGCGTCGTCCCACGAGCCGACCGGCGCGCGCCACTCGAGGTCGTCGCTGTCGCACCAGCCGAAAGCGTCGAACACGCCGTCGGGCACGAGCCGACGGGCGGGCGGCGTCGCGAGACGGACGACGCGCGCCATGTCCCGGTGTAGCATTTCGGGCCGACGGGCGTGCTTTGCGCCCGACGGCGCTCCGAGCTAACTGCTGGGCGACCGAAGGAACCGATGTCGAGCCCCCACCCCCTGCCGCCGAAGAAAGAAGTCGCCCTCGCGCTGCTCGAGCGCTCTAACGATCGCGGCATCTTCGTCCACCTCGATCCGCGGCAGGCCACCGTCGTCGTTCCCCCCTGGTTCAAGAAGCAGCCGCAGCTCGTGCTCCAGATCGGCCTCAACATGCCGGTCCCCATCCCCGATCTGCGCCTCGACGAGGAGGGGATGAGCTGCACGCTGAGCTTCAACCGGTCGCCGTTCTTCTGCGTGGTCCCGTGGGCCAGCGTCTTCGCGATGGTGGGGGAGGACGGGCGCGGCATGGTCTGGCCGGAAGACGTGCCCGCCGAGGTGCCGCTCTCGCGCCAGGGCCCGCAGCCCGTGGCTGCCCCGCCGACGCCCATGCGAGCCCTCGACGGAGCCAAGAAGGGCACGAAGGAGAAGGAGGGCAAGGGGGAGGGCGCCAAGGCGAAGCGTCCGCGCAAGCGTCCGGCGCTGACGGCCGTGCCCGACGGAGATGCGCAGGCGAGCAAGAAGGCGAAGGCCCCTCGCGCGATCCGCGGTGAACCGGCCCCGCCCGCCTCGCCGCGTCCCATCGTCTCCCCCGCGCCGGCGCCCAAGCGGGCTCCGGCCCCGCGTGCCGTTCCGGCGGCGTCCAAGGGCAAAAAGCGTGAGCTTCCGCCGTATCTCCGCGTCGTGAAGTAGGGCGAGCGCCCGCGGGGGCAGTCCGCCTCTGCTGGATTAAGTCTGCGTCTCTGGAACCATGTGTGGGTAGACGCATGGCGCCCACAGCGTAGGATTCCACGGTCCGCGGCCAAGCAGAGCCGCGTCACTTGGGCTGGGGACGAACGAGGAGTGGGGATGCGATCGAACCGTCGTTTCTTGGGGATAGGCCTGCTCGGTAGCGTGCTCGTGTACGGCTGCGCCGGGGGCGGCTCGACGTTCAGCGGCATCGACGACGAAGCGGGCGCCGACTCGAGCAGCGGCAGCGGCAGCAGCAGTGGAGGAGCCGACGCCGGCAAGGCCGAAGGGGGCCAGACGCCTCCGCCGGACGCCGCCACGTGCGTGCACAACACCGACTGCACGGCGACCGACCTGTGCTCGGCGACCGGCGGCCTGCAGTGCATGGGGGGCTTCTGCATCCCCACCGGCAAGCCGATGAACTGCGACGACGGCGTCCCTTGCACCGACGACTCGTGTAACGCGACGACGAATAAATGCGTCCACACGCCGGACGACGGCAACTGCCCGAGCGGCGAATTCTGCGACACGGTCATGAACTGCGTCCAGACGCTCTCGTGCACGCCGGGCGACTCGGTGTGCGACCGCCTCGACACGAACGCTTGCTCCGGTCTGTGGACGTGCGACACGACGGCGCTCCACTGCGTGCAGGGAGCGGCGCCGTGCGCGTCCGTCCCCAACGCGATGACGAGCTGCACCGCGGCGCCGGGCGGCGGGGACGCCGGCTCGGTCGCGTGCTCGTGGACGTGCGACTCCGGCTACGTGCACCTCGAGTACGGTAACGGGACGTTCTCGCAGGTGACGAGCCTCACGCCGCCGCCGCCGGCGGGTGGCTGCGAGTGCAAGCTCGGCGGCACGACGGACAAGCCCGACCTCGGCTTCGTCGACTCGAACTGCGACGGCATCGACGGGACGATCGCGAACGCGATCTTCGTCGACGAGGTCACGGGCGTCGACACGAACACCGGCACGATGGCCGCGCCCGTGAAGACGATCGGCAAGGGGATCATGCTGGCGGCGGCGGCCAGCCCGCTGAAGGACGTCTACGTCTCCAAGGGCGCCTACCCCGAGGAGGTGAAGATGCAGAGCGGTGTCAGCATCTACGGGGGGTACGACGCGTCCAACGCGTGGTCGCGCGCGAACGCGAACATCACCGCCATCGACAGCCCGAACGCGGTCGGGGTCTTTGCGAACAATCTCGGCGCGGCGCAGGACATCCAGCTCTTCTCCATCACGTCGGCCAACGCTCAGGGACAAACGCCGGCGGGTGACGGCGTCAGCAGCTTCGGTATCCTCATCGTCAACTCGACGGCCGGCATCACGGTCGGAGGCTGCAACATCACCGCAGGCCAGGGCTCCACGGGCGCCGACGGCGCGACCGGTGCGACCGGCAACGCGGGGACGGTCGGTGGGCCCGCACAGGGGCAAGCGAACGGTGGCGGCGGCAGCGGTTGCGGTAGCGCGAACGGCGGTTCGGGTGGCCCCGGAGCGGCCGCGGGAACGAACGCCGGCACTCAGGGAACCGCGGGGACGCAGATCTCCGGCGGAGGCACTGCGGGGCAGCCGGGCGGGATCGGGTCCGCCGGCAGCTGCACGCTGACGGGCTCGAGCCCGGGCGGCCCCGGTGGAACGCCGACGCAAAGCGGCGGCACCGGCGGCCCTGGCCCCAACGGCTCCGCGGGAGGGAACGTCGGCTCGTTCGACAGCGCGGGCGACTACATCGGTCCGGCCGGCGGGACCGGCAACCCTGGCACGCCCGGCGGTGGAGGCGGAGGCGGAGGCGGAGGCGGAGGGACCACGCACGGCGGCACGCCGGTCGAGTTCCCGCCGTGCAACTGCGGGGACAACAACATTGCTGGCGGCGGTGGCGGTGGCGGTGGCGGCGGCGGATGCGGGGGAGCCACCGGCGGCGGCGGGCACGGCGGCGGTGGAAGCTTCGCCATCGGTATCGTGTCCTCCACGGTGACCGTCGCGCAGACCACGATGTCCACCGGCACCGGCGGCAACGGCGGCAAGGGGGGCGACGGAGGCCATGGCGGCGGCGGCGGCCTGGGAGGCAACGGGGTGGCCGGTGGCGTCGACAACAACAGCTGCAGCGACGAGTCGGGCGGCACCGGCGGCAACGGCGGCGCCGGCGGTCCGGGCGGGCAAGGCGGCGGAGGCGCGGGAGGCACCGGCGGCGCTTCGGTTTGCGTGGTCTACAAGGGCGGCTCGCCCACGGTGACCAATACGCAATGCGCCAACGCCGGAGGTGGGCAGGGCGGTCAGGGCGGCACGAATGGCCTGCAGCCTGCGGCGAACGGGGCCCCCGGGGTTGCAACCGACCAGATCGCATCGCAGTAGGGGCAGGGGAGCGGCCGGATGAGGGCTCGGATCGCAGCATTGCCAGTCGCGCTGGTGCTGACGCTCACCGGCTGCGGGAACAAGTCCGGCGGCTTCTCGACGCCGGACGCCGGCTCCGAGGCGAGCCTCCTCAACTGCGGTCACGCGGATTGCGACGGCGACGGCTACACGACGCCCCTCGACTGCGACGACACCAACGCGATGGTGAACCCCGAGGCGTTCGACTTTTCGGGGGACGGCATCGACAACGACTGCGACGGGACCGTCGACGACCCCGTGCTCACCTGCGAAACCATCCCCGCGCAGGCGCCCGGCACGCCCACCGACTTCGCGCGCGCGGCCGATCTCTGCGCGCAGCACGCGATCACGAACGCCGGCACCGTGTTCGACCCGCTGGTGAGCGCGACGTGGGGACAGGTGTCGGGGCTCGGTCCGGGCGAGACGCTGTGGACGTCGGTGACCAAGCCCGTGCAGGTGGCCATCGCGTCGAGCCTGGGGCAGAACATGCCGCGGCAAGGACGGACGATGGCGGGGCTGGCCAACGGCGTGTGGGCCGTGGCCGATCCGCGCAGCGATCCCGCGCTCGATCCGGTCGGCTTTCACATCAACGACGCGTGTTCGGACATCCCGCTGACGGGTCAGGACTGCGCCTCGCTCAGCGACGGGACGGTGTCGGGCCTCGTGAGCGTGCAGGACTGGGCCGAGCTCACGCTGACGGTGAAGGTCCCGAGCAACGTGCAGACCGTGGTCTTCGACTTCGCCTTCTTCAGCTCCGAGTTCAACCAGTGGTGGAACTCGGCCGCGAACGACTCGTTCTTCGTGCTGGTGACGAGCCAGGGCTTCCAGGGCCAGAACGTGGCGAAGGACAAGAACGGCCTCGCGGTCACCATCAACAGCGGCTTCTTCCAGCTCTGCCCCGCTTCGCCGGGGCCCGCAGGTCTGACGCAGGACAACGCGGCCGCGCTCGAGACGTGCGTCGGCGTCGGCGGCGACGCGTCGCAGTCGATCTTCGGCACGCTCGCCGGGACGGGGTACGACGGCGCGGCGGTCGGGGCCAACGACACGGCGATGGCGGTGAACGGGAGCGAGTACGTCTACGGCGGCGGGAGCGGGTGGCTGACGACGAAGTTCCCGGTCGTGCCGCGCGAGACGATCCAGATGCGCATCATCGTCGCCGACACGTTCGACGGGCTGAAGGACTCGGCCGTGCTGTTCGACGCGCTCCGCTGGGAGGAGACCAGCGAAAGCGGCGTGGGCCGTCCCGCGCAGTAGTCCGTGTGAGCCACACGGCCCCAGGCTCCCGAAGGTCGCCTAGTCCGACGCCGCGCCGCGTGATACTTGCGGAGACGATGAACCGAGGGTCGACGACGGCCGGGAGGCCCGGGTGAACACCGCGTGGCTCCCCTTCGCCGTCGTGTGCGCGGTCGGCCTCGGGCGCGCCCTCATCGCGGGCGTCCCGCCGCGGCCCCCGGCGGCCGACGACGCGCAGCGGCGCGAGGCGTACCGCTTCGTGGCGTCCGACGAGGTGCCGGAGCGACGCGAGGCCGCGAAGACGTTCCCGACCGACCTCTGGTCGCGTGACGACGACTTCCACCAGCGCGAGGCTTCACGCGCTCGCGACTGGGCCCGGACGCACAACGTGCCGTTCGGGGATGCGCTCTCGGCCATCGACGAGGGGCTACGCGAGCGCTGGCCGAATGGCAGCGCCACGCCGCCCGTCGCGACCGTCCCGCCATGTCGCCCGCGCGCCATCTACTGACGTTCGTCGGCGGTTCCTACAGGACCGCCCGCTACGTCGCCCGGCACACGCCGCTGCGCCTCGCGCTGTTCGCGACCCTGGCGCTCGCGGCGGCCTGGCCGCTCCTGTCGACGGCGGCGATGCTCAACGAGTTTCGCGACGCCCACGTCCTCGCGCACTACGAGACCGCGGCGCGCGACGCGGTCCTCCACTGGCACCAGGCGCCGCTCTGGGATCCTTACTACTGCGGCGGGATGTACCTGCTGGGGACGCCGCAGGCGCGCTTCCTGTCGCCGACGTTCCTCTTCACGCTCTTCTTCGGAGAGGCCCGAGGCGAGGCGCTGACGGCGTTCGCGATGATCATCGTGGGACTCGAGGGGACGTTCCGGTACGCGCGCGACCGCGGGACGACCCGCTTCGGCGCGCTGCTCGCCGCGCCGCTCTTCGCCCTCAGCGGCATCTTCGCGGTCTCCCCGGCGCTGGGGTGGATCGGCTTCTTCGGGTTCGAGCTTCTCCCGTGGCTCGCGCTCGGGGTGAGGCGCGCGCTCGTGGGCGAGCGCATGGCCATCGTGCTGACCGCCGTGACCGCGGCGTGGTGCGTGGGCTTCGGGGGCACGTACGCGGCGCCCATCGCCGCGCTGTGGTGTGCGTTCGAGGTGGCCGAGTTCGTGGTGACCCGGGTCCGGAGCGATCGACTCCGCGTGCTCCAGGGCGTCGGCGTCGCCGCGGCGGGGGCGGCGCTCGCGACGGCGCTGGCGGCCGTGCGCCTGTGGCCCATCGCGCAGACGCTGGACGACGCGCCGCGCATCATCGGAGGCACGCCGGGGAACACGTGGGGGATCCTCATCCGGATGTTCTTCTTTCCCATCAAGGGCGAGACCGACAACGGCGAGTTCTACCTGGGGTTCTGGATCCTTCCGGCAGCCCTCCTCGGACTGTCGCGGCGTCGGTCGATCGGGCTCGCCGTGGCCGTGGTGCTCTGCGCGTGGCTGGCGGCGGGCTACGAGGTGCACCCGTCGCTCTTCGCGGCGCTGCGCGAGCTCCCCCTCTACACGACGTTGCGCTACCCGGAGCGGTTCCTCATTCCTCTGGGTCTTGCGGCGGCGACGCTCGCAGGGCGAGGCATCTCGCTGGCCGAGGCCTACGCCCGTACGCCCCACGCGAGAGTTCGCCGGCGGCGAATCGTGACGGTCGTCGCGTTCGTCGTGGCGTCGCTCGCCATCGTGGTCAACGTCGGCCCGCTGGTCGCTCAGCACGCCCTCCACGCCCGGGAGCGCTTTCTCACAGCGCCTCCCGTGGCCGGCGAGGCGAGGCCCTTTCATCAGGCGCGCGGCTCGCGCTGGGCGCTCGAGTACTACGAGCCCATGCAGCGCGGCTCCCTGTCGTGCTGGGAGGCGTATCCCGTCCCGCAGTCGCCGCTCCTGCGCGGCGATCTGAAGACGGAGGAGCGGGTCGTCGAGCCGGGAGCCGGGACGGTGACCGAACGGTCGTGGTCCCCCGATGTCATCGATCTCGACGTGACCCTGTCGCGGCCCGCGACCGTCGCGGTCAACCAGAACTGGCATTCGGGATGGCGCTCGAACGTGGGCGAGGTGAAGAGCGATCACGGCTTGCTGACCGTGGCCCTGCCGGAGGGGACGCACGCGGTGTCGCTCCGCTTCGAGCCACGCTCCGCGATGGGAGGGGCTCTCGTGTCTCTCGTGGCGGCGGCGGTGCTGATCTTCGTCGCGTGGCAGGCGCGGCGCACGCCCAGGGTGACGACGCTGCGCGATGGGCTGGTCCTCGCGTTGCTCGTCCTGGCGCCGGCGGTGCCGTTCGTCGCCGTGACCGCAGGCCCGCCGCAGAAGACGTTCCCCGAGCCGCCGCTGACGCCCGATGGGCGCCCCGTCGTCGCCGAAGGCCTCGACGAAGCCGCGGTGCGGATCGACGCGAAGTTCGCCGATGGCGTCGTGCTCGAGGCCGCGACGCTCTCGAACGCCGAGCCCGCGGCGGGCTCCGATGTCACCCTCGAGCTCGACTGGCGCCGTTCGCCGAAGGCCGATCCAGGCCTGGGCATCTTCGTCCACATCGAGCCCTCGAGCGGCACCGCGCAGAACGGGGATCACATTCTGCTCTCGGGCGTCCTGGCGCCGGAAGATGCGCCGCCGGACAGGACGCTGCGCGACGTCATCCCGCTCTACGTCCCGGAGGACGCGCGCGGCAAGACGTGGAAGGTCTGGGTGGGTCTCTGGCACGTGCGCCGCGGGGGGAGCCGTGTCGGCGTGGCCGACGGAGGGCACACGCTCGTCGACGGGAATCGCGTGCTCGCGGTTTCGTTCGTCCCGCACTGAGCATGTAGGATGAGCCCGCCGATGCAAACGCTCCAGCGGCGCCTGGGGGTCTTCTCCGCGACGACGCTCATCGTCGGCTCGATGATCGGCTCGGGCATCTTCATCGCGCCGTCCATCATGGCGAGCTACGTCGCGACGCCGGGCATCTGGATCGGGCTGTGGCTCGTCGGCGGCGCGCTCACGCTCCTCGGGGCGCTGTCGTACGGGGAGCTCTGCGCGATGATGCCGCAGGCAGGCGGCCAGTACGTCTTTCTGCGCGAGGCCTTCGGGCCGACCGTCGCGTTCCTCTACGGCTGGACGCTGTTCCTCGTCATCCAGACGGGGTTCAACGCGGCCGTGGCGATCGCCTTCGCGAAGTTCCTCGGAGGCGTCGGGGTGCGCGTGGGCGAGAACGACGTCGTCTGGGCCGTCGGAGGCTTCGCGCTCTCGCGGGCTCAGCTCGTCGCCGTCGCCGTCATCGCCGCGCTCACCTGGGTGAACATGCGCGGAGTCCGCGAGGGGGCGCTGGTCCAGAACGTCTTCACGGTGCTCAAGGTGGGGGCCATCGCGGTGCTGGTGCTGGTGGGCTTCACGAGCGGCAAGGGATCGTTCACGCACTTCTCCCCGGTGCTCGGGACGGAGCTCGGCTCGAAGGGGCTCCAGATGGGGCTCCTCGCGGCGATGGGGGTGGCGATGTCCAAGGCCCTCTTCGCGTACGACGCCTGGAACACCGTGACGTTCACGGCCGAGGAGGTGCGTGATCCGCAGCGCAACTTGCCGCGCGCGCTCGTGGCCGGGACGCTGGTGACGACGCTCGCGTACGTCGCGGCGTGCGCGGTCTACCTCTACGTGCTCCCGCTCGGTCGCATGGCCGTCGTCGAGGAGAACCGCGTGGCGTCGGACGTCGCCGGTACGCTGCTCGGGCCGAAGGGGATCACGCTGGTCTCGGTCGCGATCCTCGTGTCGACGTTCGGGTGTCTCAACGGCCTCATCCTCGGGGGCGCGCGAGTGCTCTTCGCGATGGCGCGCGACAACGTGTTCTTCCGCGTCGCGGGGCGGATCGATCCCGTCACCCACACGCCCCGGGGCGCGCTCGTCCTGCAAGGTGTCTGGTCGGGGGTGCTGGCGCTGTCGGGCAGCTACGACCGGCTGCTGACGTACGTGACGTTCGCGTCGCTGGCGTTCAACGCGCTGACGGTGGTGGGTCTCTTCGTCCTTCGCCGCAAGCGTCCTTCGGCGCCGCGTCCGTATCGCGCGTGGGGTTACCCGGTCACGCCGGCGATCTACCTCGTCGGGGCGATCTTCTTTCTCGTCTACATCTTCCTCGGCGATCCGCGGGATGCATGCGCCGGCCTCGGATTGGTCGCGCTCGGCTTCCCCGCCTACTGGTGGTTTCGCAGGCGGGCGGCGACTGCAGCCTGAGGCGCGCGTGGTAGGCTGAAGGAGAATGGCCGGACGCGGCAACGTGAAGGGCTCGGTGCTGCAGTCGCGCATCGGCTTCGTGCGGCGTCACCGTGGCGACGAGTGCGTCGCCCGGGTGCTCGAGCGGTTGCCGGAGTCGGATCGCGCGGCGCTCGGGGGTCTTTCGGTCTCAGCGGTCCCGCCGCACCAGCGTCTTCGCGCAGCGGAACCCCAGTCCCATCCCGCGCGTCAGCGCAAAGAGCCCGACCCCGCGCGAAGCCGCTCGCGACCACTTGCTGTCGGTGCTCCAGCATCCAGAGCGCACCCGCCGGAACGACGAGTCGCCTCGCGGCGTGTCCTGTGTCGGCTCGAGCTCCGCGGACAGCTCGTCCCAGGACTTGTCACCGAAGATGTCACCCACCCATTCGCGCACGCCCCCCGCCATGTCGCGCGTCCCGTACGGAGACTCGTCCGTCGGAAACGTGCCCGTCGGCTCCGGTTGCTGTGCGTAAGGGCGCGACTCCCGCATGTGACAGAACGTCGGATCGAAGTGGTCGCCCCACGGGTAGAACCGGCCGTCGGTCCCGCGCGCCGCCTTCTCCCACTCCGCCTCCGTCGGCAGGCGCACCTCCGCTCCGTCGCGCGACCCGCGCCAACGGCAGTAGGCGACCGCGTCGAACCAGTCGATCAGCACGGCGGGGACCGACCATTCGTGGCCGCGCCCCTCCGGGAACGTCTTGCGCGCGTCGCCCTCGATGATGATCGCCTTCGGCTCCCAGTGATCTCCCTCGCGGCTCACCCAGTACCCCTCCGAGCCTCGAAGGTCGTGCGGGGCGCGCTTTGCGCTCAGCGCTGCGTCCGTCCGGTGGAGGTCGTCGAGAAACGCGCAGTACTCGCGCATCGTCACGGGGAAGCGCGCGATGGCGAAGTCCTGCACGCTCACCTCCTGGCGCGGCAGCGGTTCGATCGCGTCCGCGTCCCCGCCCAGCGCGGTCGGGCCACCCGGCACGTAGACGAAGTCCTCCCCGATCTCCTCGCTCGTGTAGAGGTTCACGTCCGCGGACTGGTGGGCGCCGCGCGTGAGCAGCAGCGGGAAGCGCACGTCGCGGTAGCCCGCGGCCTTGATGACGACCAGGTAGCTCCCCGGATCGAGCCGCACGCCCTCGATGGGCGTTCGCCCGAGGTAGCGTTCGTCAGACGCCGTGAGCACGCGATCGTGCTCCACGTAGCGATACACCGTCACGTTCGCCCCCGCGGGGTTGGTCGAGAGCGACAGACTCGCATCGGCGCGAAGGAGCGCGGCGTAGCGCCCCTGATCGTGGTCCGTCACGAGCGCCTCGTAGTAGATTTGCACCGGGGGGCGCCGCTCAGCCTCCGCCTGCCGCGCTCTGCCCCAGTAGAGATCTGCCAACCCTCGATGCGCCTCGGCGCACTCCGCGTCGTAGCCCAGCGCCTTCGTGTAGAGCTCGATCGCCTCGGCCAGGGCGCGACCGCTCTCGCGCTCCGCTTCGGAGGAGCGATCTTCGAGAGCCCAGCCCGCTCGCTTTCGCTCGACCGCCTCCCAACCCCTGACCTGTTTCAGCGTCTGCCGGGCGAGCTCCCCGAGGCGCTGCCGCTCGGTCTCCAGGTGCTGGAACCGCATCACTGGATCCTTCGCGCGCTGGCACAGACTCACCGCTTCGGCGCGGCGCCGCTCGCGCTCCTTCGCGCCCTCGAGGAACGCCTCGATCTCCTCGGCCACGAGATCGGCGGACTTCGGACGACCGGCCCGGTCCTTCGAAAGCATCTGCAGGCACAGATCCTCGAGCAGAAGCGGACAGCTCGGCACGACGTCGCGCGGTCGGCGCGGCGTGCGGTCCACCGTGGCCAGGATCATCGCGGCGGCCCCGGTGCCCACGTCGAAGGGATGTACGCCCGTGAGAAGCTCGTAGAGCACCACGCCGAGCGCGAAGAGATCGGCGCGTTCGTCCACGTCGCTCTCGTGGCGGAGGACCTCCGGCGCGATGTATCCCGGCGTTCCGCTCGTCGCCGACGACATCCCGTTGGTGCGCGGCGGCGCGCTGTCCCGGCGCGACGGGATCTCCAGCGGCACGTCGCGCATGGCCTTCGCCAGGCCCCAGTCGGCCAGGTACACCTCGCCGAAGTCGCCGAGGAGCACGTTCTCCGGCTTGATGTCGTTGTGCAGGATGCCGCGGGCGTGCGCGTAGGCGAGGCCTCGCGATACCTGGAGGAAGGCGCCGAGCAAGCGCACGAGCGGCCACTGCGACTTGATGTCCGGATGGGTGAGGACGTCGCGGAGCGACTGCCGCTTGACGATCCTCATCGTGTAGTAGGGCTGGCCGTCCGGCAGCCATCCCATGTCGTAGACCGGGACGATGTTCGGGTGCTCGAGCTGCGCGGTCACGTGCGCCTCGTCGATGAAGCGCCGGGCGACGCTGGCCTCCGACTCCTTGCCCTGCTTCAGCGTCTTGACGGCGACGGTCCGCCCGATGGTCCGATCGAGCGCGCTGGTCACCAGCCCCACGCCGCCCGCGCCGAGCAGCTCGCCGATCTTGTAGCGCGGCCCCGGCGGCTGCGACGGCGACGGCGGGCGCTCGCTGCGCTTCAGCGTCTTGCCTGGCTGCGTCTCTCGCCTCTTGGCGTCGCCGGGGTCCGTCGAGTACGGGATCGTCTCCGCCTGCTTGGTCGACTCCGCGACGAGCGATGCGAGCCGCAGGGGATCGAGCGACGACCCTTCGAAGAGCGCATCCGCGGCCTGAGTCTCCCCCGCACGCGCCCACCGCGCGGCGAGCTCCCAGAGCTCCGCCGTCGACATCCAGCCGCGGGCGACGGCCTCGAGAGCGATCGCGCGCGCGTCGCGGATGCGCATGCGAGCGTTTTAGTTGTTGGTGGGCGTGATGGTCACGATGGGCTGGGGGGCTCCGCTGGTGCTCGTCACCGTCGCACGGCACTGGAGGTCCGACATGAGCGTGAGGAGCACGTCGAAGACGAAGGTGCTCGTCACGCCGAAGCGTGAGTCGTCTTGCACAGTCAAGTTCCACAGCGTCGCGAGGGGAATGCAGGGGTCCGGCGGGGCGTAGTGCGACAGGTTGGCCAGGGCATGGACCGTCGCCGGCTGGTGGAGGTACGTCGTGAGAGAGCCCCCCGCCGGGTACGCGGACAGCTCGCGCGACTTCTGGTCGTAGTCGACGAGACGGTTGTCACTCGTCGTCGGCCCCCCGGAAAACGCGGCGCCTCCGGCGAGCATCACGACGCTGGCCGATAGACCGCTCCACACCAGCATACGGATCTTCATGGGCTCCTCCGACGCGCACGACGATCGCCTGATCGCCGCACGGATGACGCACCGACCCCAAGAAACAATAACACGCAGGCACGTGGAAACGCACGGAGTTCCCCAAGAATCCTCCCACACGGTGAGGGCAGAGCCACCATTGCCGTCAGACGTGGGAGGGCCGAGCACCGGCTTGCGACACCGCGGCACGCCGGAGTAGGTTGCGCCGGGTCGTCACGCTGCGCGCGCGCCGCGTGAAGGCACGACGCGATGTTCGAACGGGGTGTTTGAGGAGCGAGAATGGCCAACAAGACCGTTCATTTACCGATGCTGGACGCCACGCCTGCCACCCAGCGCACGGACGCGTGGTGGGTCGGCCCGGCGCTCACCGTGCTCGTTCTCACGGGCTTCATCGTGTACGCGACGTTCCGCGCATTCGAAGGGACGTCATACGAATGGCGGGCGTACCTCTCCCCCTTCTATTCG
>Ga0182030_10007609_pt1 | contig 22576 bp, 8 predicted proteins | sample 812S3MmetaG_FD_121299 | JGI IMG/M metagenome (GOLD analysis project Ga0182030, IMG submission 121299) | Permafrost microbial communities from Stordalen Mire, Sweden - 812S3M metaG (Illumina Assembly) | ecosystem: Environmental > Terrestrial > Soil > Wetlands > Permafrost | place: Sweden... | reverse complement strand
GTGATCTCCAACTGGACAGGGCGCGCCGTGGAGCTTACATCGGGGTCGTAGTACTCGTAGACGCGCGATTGAAAGGTGCGGGCGTGGATTGGGTACTTGGCGCGCAGGCGAAAGCGTATGGTGACTGTCTGCTTTGCTGAGAGCGCGTTGAAGTAGAGAATCGCCTGGGTAGCCGTGAGCGAAAACTTCTTCAGGCGGCCGCTCTTCTGATTTGCCGACTTCTCCTGAAGAGACTGCAGGTCTTCGCTGAGCAGATCGAAACCTGGAGGAATCCCAAGATCGACCATGACCATGTTTGCGGATTTGGATTGATTGTTGCGGACGGTTGCTGTGGCAGTGGCGATATCGTTCTGCGCGAGATGAGTCCGGTCGTATGTAACGTCGATGGTGAGCGGCTCGGCAGACGCGTGTTCTTCCCAGGGCGTAAAGTATCGTCCCACAACCTGGTAGGCGAGTGTGCCGGAGCCGTCAAATTTAAGCTGCACGGAAGCGGTGCTCAGAGGGTCGTTGAAGTCATTGCCCTTCAAGACGAATTGATGCAGAAGGTCGTTGTTTTCCGCATTGAGTTGGAGGGTTTCAACTGGCTTGCCGTTCAGTGCAACCGTGAGCAAGCCACGGACATCGGACGCGCTAAGCTCAGTGGCGAGGACTAGAGCGCGCAAAGCCATGATGGTGGCTTGCGTGGTGCCCCAATTGCCTGCAGCCTGCTTCTTTGAAGAGATGAAGTTCAAGGCCTTGCGAACGGTTTCCGAGGCCTGGCCCCATTTCAGCAATGCCTGCGCGGCCAGGCCTGTGGTTTCAATGGCGGCGCTTTGGCCGGTGGAGTAGACGCCGGTCTCTTCCGCGTTCCACGAAACAAGGTCGCCATCTTCCGTTCGAGCGTCGACCAGCGCCTGCATCGATCGCCTGGTAAACTCGCGATCCTTGCCGTAGTCCACGGCGAAGTTGGCGATGACCGCGAGCGTATATGCGTCGGGCCTGGGACCACTGTAGGACTCGATGAATTGCATGGCCCTCTCAGTGGATGGACCTTTGTAGCCGGTATTAGCCAAAGCCAACGCAATGTATGCGGTGATGCGCAGTTGATCGGAGTTGAAACGGTTGGTCGCACCCTCGTTGATGAACGAAGTGTCAGGCTTCCAACTGCCGTTGGGCTGTTGCTGCCGTGCGAGCCACTCGGCGGTGCGCTCAATCAGGCGCGGGTCAACATCGGAGACCCTGGACATATCGTTGAATTCCATCAGGCCGTATGCGGTCAGAATCTTGTTGGCGGGCGCCTGACCGAACCAGCTGAATCCGCCGCCGGGCACCTCAAATGTGAGCAGGCGCTGGTAGCCGTTGGAGATGTAGCCCTCGGCCTTGGCATGAACCTCCGGGGTGAGCTTCTTTGTGCGCTTCATGTAATCGAGCGCCAGCACGTTGGGGTAAGTGCTGGAGGATGTCTGCTCGAAGCAGCCGCCAGGCATGCTGAGAATACTATCCATGCCTTCGATAATCTGGCTCAACGGTCCCGGATAAAGGCGCACGATAATACTGCTGGCGTCGGGAATCGCGTTCGCGGGAAGCTTCAGATCGTGCTGTGCGGCGGACTCCAGGCGGCCGTTGAATACTATGCTCTGCTCGCGGCCATTGGGGATGACTTCAATCTCGCGGACAACAACGTCTTCGCGCGCATTGCCGCCCTGCGCGTCAACCATGCGTGCCGATAACGTTAGCTTGAACTTGCCGATGCGGTTGGCGCTGAGAGTGAATTGCGAGCCTCCCACGCGGCCGGATTCGACGGAGAGAGTTTTCTCTGGGGTGTCGCTCAAGAGCGAGTACCAATCGTCGGGTTGAAGCTTGAGGCTCACCTCGCCGGGCTTGCCGGAGTAGTTGTATACGGCAATGGGAATGGAGACGCGATCGCCCTGCGTGAGCGTGACGGGCAGGTCGAGGTCCACAAAGAAATCCTGGAAGACCTTGAGGCTTGAGGATGCAGAGCCGAGCGCTCCCGACTGTGTGGAGGCCAGCATGGCCATGCGCCATGTCGTGATGGAGTCGGCGATTGGAATCGAAATATCCGCATTGCCTTTGCCGTCGGTGATGATTTCGGGATTGATGTAGAGGGCTTCAGGAAAGTAGGAGCGAATGTGCGGAGAGTCCGGCGCGGGCATCGCTGCCCCCGGCATCATCTTGACAAGCTCTGCGGCGTCGCGGCCAGTGAGCAAGGCATCATTTGTTTTTGCGTCGAGGTGGTTTTGCATCATGGCCATCGGAGCTGCGCCTGCGGCGAAACCACGGCCCGTTGCCAGCTGTGCGACGACCGCCGCGTTGTCCATGGGTACTTCCGCATCGGCTCCGCTTATAATGGTCACAGAATTGACGTCGCTTGAAACTTTGAGCGTGGCTGATAGAGCCGCGCGATCGCGAGCCTTCAACGGGATGTTTGTGTAAGAGAAAGCACAGAATCCGCGCGCCGCCACATCGACTCGGTAACTCCCAACGGGTAGTGCTGCGAAAATGAACTGCCCACCCGCATCGCTCCATGTGTCGCGCATTTCGCCTTTCGAGAGTTCGCGCAGCGTCACCCTTGCGGCCGGAATGCGTGCACCGCTTTGATCTTCGACCGTACCGTCGATCTCTGCGAGCCCGTTGTTGGGGCCGCGATCATGCTCAATTTGGAGATTGGCCGAGCCTCGTTGTCCTTGCTCGCGTGCAGCAGGTCCTGAGCGCTCTTCAACGACCCAAGTCAGATCGTCTGCGTTGTTGAAGATGTGATCGGGGCCGGCGCTTCGCACCAGATAGACGTTCCGCGGTCCCGGGAACCAGTGACGATATTCAATGCGCAGAGGCGTGTTCCATGCATCGCGCGGCGTTGTGCCGTTTTGAAGCGTTGCAAAGGCCCTTTCAATGTCTGCGCCGCTGCGCTGGTCTGCAACAAGGCTGTCGAGCTTTACGGCGAGCTGGCGCACGCGAGGTGCAAATGCGGCGCGATAGCGATTCTGATATCCCGAAAACTTCTCTAGTGGCAGGCTGCGGCCGAACTCAATATCGACCTTTGCAGGGTTGGCCATTTCGGTTGCGGAGAACAGCGCGCGCGCTGCGAGGTTTGGCGATTCGGGCATATCCGAGGAATCGACCACGTCGCCCATCGAGAACGAATGAATCTCGTAACGCGGCTTCATCACCTCCTGCTCAAGAAAGAAGAAGACCTTGGCGAAGCCTGGCTTCTGCTCGGCCAATGCGAACACGGCCTCATCCACTATCTGCAAGCCCAGCGCGGCCTGGACGCCCTCGCCGCGAGCGTTGCTGACATGGAAGTGAATGCGGGCATCGGAGCCAGGCTTGTATTGTGTTGCGTCCGTGGTGGTTTCTATCTTGAGTTCGTCGGCGGGTTGCACAAACACCAGGCGGTGGTCGGCAACCGGTTGGGCATCGCGGCCGAAAATGTAGGCATTTAAGTCGAGTGTGCCGGTCATTTCAGCGGTCGAGTTCAACGTAAGTTCCGCCTGTCCGTTGTCGAGATCGAGATCGCGCGTGAGGATGGTCTGGCCGTTCTTCACGATGTCAACATAAGCCGTGCCATGAGGGCGCGTCGAAAGCACCTTCAACTCCATGCGGTCGCCGGCTTTGAAAATCGCGCGGTTGGTGTGCAGCAGAATCTGGTCTGAGCCACGCCGGGTTTCAAGCGGAACATCGATTTTGGCGCGGTTGCCGCGACGGTCGTCTGCATCGACGCGGATCGACTCGATGCCCTCGGTCGGCTTGATGCGAAGGACAGCGACGCCGGAGGCATCGGTGGAGAGATGCTGGTCGTATTCAATCCCGGCGATGGCGCCGAGACGGTCGGGGGGGTGAACGGTAAGGCTTGCGGTCGCGGGACTGCCGTCAGGATAAGCAGCGAGAAGAAAGACCTCGTTCTCAATGTTTGGAATCAGCGTGCCGCCTTCTGGCACCGCTGTGATCAGCAACGGAGATTCGCTGATGGTGATGGGCTCGCCGTGGGTCTCCGCATGAGCGGCAGAGTCTTTGACCGTTGCTTCGACAAGTGCGCGGGCAGCGCCCTGGCTGAGCGGGCGGCCGGTGAAGTAATCCGGCAGCTTGAGATCGAAAGGATACGCCCCGTCGCTATCGGTCTTGCCCTTGGCACTGGCCGCTTCAAACGCAGTTACATCCATGCTCGACGCTTTGATTGCGATCTCCGCATGGTCGACCGGTTTGCCGAAGAAGTAGTTGGCGCGCACGGTGCCGGTTACATGGTCGCCGGGCCGATAGTCGCGCCTGGGCTTGTTGTCCTTCTGCGTGAATTCGATGTCCACTTTGAACTTGGGAAGCACATAGCGCTCAACCTGGAGCGCGATCTCCGCGGTGTTCGCGGGGGCTTGCGGATCTCCCATGAGCGCGCGCAGATGATAAGTGCCGAGGTTCACCTCATCCGCCAAAACAAACTCAGTTGACGCGATTCCAAACTTGTCTGTCTCAGTGAACTTGCGGAAGACCTTGTTGCCGCGCGAATCTTCCACCTCGAACGTCAGCTTCCGGTCAGCGGCCGCATGGCCGGCGGCGCGGTCCATAGCCAGCGCGCGCACGTGGATGGTCTGGCCCGGCTGATAGATCGGTTTTTCCGTGCTGAGCAGGATGGATGCTTTATCTTCCAGTTGAATAGGCTGCGTATATTCCGTGGAGCCGATGGGCGTTTCCACAGCAAAGCGCAACTGATAATTGCCGATGAGGCCGGCGGGAAAACGAAAGTTCGCTTCCACTGTGCCTCGGCGGTTGAGCGCGCCGGAGAAGAGCGGCCGAGGATCGTGGTCTGCCGCCATGAGATCGACATGAACCGTGCCCGTTTGCGCGATGTTGCTATTGGCGTCAGAGACGATGACGCGGATTGCAGCTTGGCTGCCGGCAATGTACTCCTTGTCGCCGAGCACGTGGACAACAGGCCGCCGAATAATTTGGGAAATTGACTCGATGCCTTCGATTCCCGCCAGCTTCGCGTTGTCGTATTCGAAGCGATAGCGGATGCGCTGCCATAGAATGTCTTCGAACGGGATCGGCTGTTCGGGGACAATGGTCTGCTGCCACTGGCCTTTGCCCTTGTGTATCGAAACGCCGCGTTCGATCCGGCCCAGCGAATGATCCTCAGGGTCTAGAATTTCGACCTTCAACGTGCCCGTTCCCTCGCGAGTGGATTCGTAGGGGATGGTGACGGATAGCTTGCCTTGCCGATAGGTAGCGGCGAGCTCTCGTGTTTGCGCCGGAAAACTGAATGGAAGCGCTGCCATGGCGACAGTGAAAACGGCTGCGAGAATGCGGATATCGCGGAGGGAACGGCCAATGCGAGCGACGATCATGCGGGTTCTCCTGTACGGCGCCGGGATCAGCATCCGGCTAAGGGTCTGACAGGAGAACGCAAATGTTTTCTAAACTTGCAGGTTCGAAGTTTAAAAATGCGATTTTTATTTTTGCGGGCGGCTAGCGGTGTGTCCAGGTCACGGCGTCGGCGCTTGTCCACCGGTCACCGCTATCGGTGGTGATCTCGAAGAGTGCGGGAGGCGATGCCGAAACAGCCGGCGTTACAGCTTGCTTCTTGGCCGCCTCGTGGTCAGCGCCCCGATTCGGCGACAACTTCTCGTTATCCCCGGAATCCGCGCTTGTCGGCACCTCGGCGTCAGCTCCGGAAATAACTGTCACGGAATTGATGTCTGAACTTACTTTGAGGGAGAGATTCGCGACACTTTGACCCGATGCAGCAACAGCAATGGAGGCAAGCGTCGTCGTCGCGAAGCCGAGAGCATGCGCTTCCACGCGATAGGTCCCTGGAGCAAGTCCAACCACAATGTAGTGGCCGGCGGTGTCGGTCGCGGTGTCACGACGTTCGCCGGTCAATGTGTCGATTACGGTTAAGGACGCTCCTGGAATTTGAGCTCCGCTCTGGTCCGTCACTGTGCCGGTGATGCTGGGCTTCTGCGCAGCATCGAGCGATTGACCATGCAGACCGTTGGCTTCGATGGCCTTGTTGCTCGAATCCGCGGCTGAAAGCTGAAGAGCTCCAGCGATAGGTGCGAAATTCCGGCCGGATGCGGCCACGCGTGTAGCCTGGAACTCGATCAGGCTGGCTTTCACGGCGCGGCCCGGCCACTGCGCACGAATTGCAGCCCAGTGCTTGCCAGCGTCTTTGCTCGCGAAGACAGCATTGCGTGTGTCGATGGCCACCACGAGGTCCCCATGCGCGACCATGGATAGAACGGGAAGCTTGCTGGGCAATGGATGGCCGGGTTCGTTCACCTTTTCCTCGTTCAGGGAGGCAGAGATTTCCGCATTATCGACAGGCACTTCCGCGTCCCTGCCTGAAATCACTGTGACCGATTGGCTGGTTGGGCTCTGGGCTGGACTATTAGGTGCGGCCGACGCGGATTGTGCGGAGGGGATCGGCGCTGCCGCAGGCGGGGCAGGAATCAATCCGTCAAGGCGGCCCTTTGCCGGTGCCGAAGGATTCCGTGCAGCAACCTGACCATATCCATTGCCTGCTGCACTGCCCGTAGGCGAGGCCACGAATGACTCCGCGTGCCCTGCAGCCCCGGCCGAGCTGTATGAAGCCCCTGGCATCATTTTGATTAACTCAGCGGCATCGCGCCCCGTCAGCACCGCAGAGTCGACGAGTTTATTGTCGAGTTGAACCTCAGATCTCCTGGCTGCTGGGCCGCCCACAGCCAATGCTCGATCGCCGCCCGATGATTTTGCCGTTGGAACCTGCACAGGCTTCGCGGGAATGGCTGCCCGCGATTCCATGCGAGGAGCTGGCGCCGCCGGAGGAGGAGAGACGGCAACCTGGGCTTCTTCTCGCTTAGCTGGCGCGACAGCTGCGTGATGGACATAGAGAACCATGAAGCTGAGCGCGGCGATGGCTGCGGCTGCGGGCCATGCCAGACCCCAACCGGCCCACCATGGCCGGCGCGCACTGGCAGGCGAAGGTTTGGCGGGCTCTTCCACTTCAGGCAGCGAAAGTGCAACAATCGCACGGCACTCCCGGCAGCCGGCCAGGTGGTCGAGCATCTGCTCGCGCTCATGCGCAGGCAGCGCGTGCTCCACGAACGCGGCGATCTGGTCCGCGTCTGGATGGTACCCGGATTGGAAGTTCTCACTCATGGGTTATCGCCTTCCACACTCTGTGCCGCCTTACTTTGGAACGCGGAGACCTGCGAAGTTTGCAGCAAATTGCGGAGGTTTATTTCAATATCGCGCGGATCGGCGCCAAGCGCCTCAACAGCGGCAGCCTTGCTGAGGCCGCATGAGATCAGGTTCTCGATAAGCTGCTTGCGAAGACTCATGGCAAGGCGCTTGAGCCGCCGGCTTATGGTAGCTTCATGAACGGCCAGGGTGCGAGCGATCTGGAGCAGCGTCTGCCGGTCGAGGTAATAGGCCGAGAGCAGAAAGCGATCCTCCGCTGCCAGGCTGCGGAGCGTCATGGAGACGCCGGAGGTAAGTTGGGCCAGTGGAGCGGGGATCTGGGTTGGCGCGGGCGCGGGGCTGTCGAAATCGTCGAGCGGTGTTTCTCGGAGGGTGCGGCGATGGTGGTCTCTCCATCGCTGCACAACAGTGGCTCGGAGCCAGCCCAGCAGCGAGCCGCGCCCTGAGTAGGAGGCCAGCGGTGAGCGGCGCTCGCCCTCTGCGACGCGAAGTCCGTAGAGCTCGGCATACAGCGACTCCGCCAGATCGTGCCCGAGCGTAGCCGATCCGGTGATCGAGACTGCCGCATGGACGAGTGGGCTGCGGTACCGGCTGACGAATGTTTCCCAGGCAGCCTCGCGGCCAAGTGCGCAGGCATGGGCCAACGCGAACTCGGCAAGATGGAGCGAACGATAGAACAACGCCTTCATGCCCGCATCGGCAAACGCTCCGGGCGGAAGACCATGATTGACCTTCTCGCCGACCCTGGAAAGTACTTCACAGAACTCGTTCTGGCTCAGGCCACACGCTTCCGCTTCCGCCGCGCGCCAAAGCTCCTCAAGTAGACTCAGCGGAAGTCCCTTGTTTGAATCGGCTGCATCCACAGCCCCAGTCGCTCGCTGCCCGGCAGGCAAGGGCAGCACAAATTCCGGGGGCTTGGATGAGGCCGTATCCACGTTTCTGAGGATACTGCATGCATGCAACCAGCGGAGCAGGAGAAAAGGGCCTCGGCCGTGAAGCTCAATCCTGAAATTGAATCCCCGGTTTGCCCCAGGCGGCCGGGGAAGGCCGCTTGACCCCACATTGTCACTGTGCCAGACTTGACCCATGAGATTCGGCTCACCACTCGACCCCGATGAGGTCGCCGATCGCATCCGGCTGTTCCTATCCATTGCCGGAGCTGTCCTCATCGCCTCATGTGGCTTTGCCTCCATCTTTCTCTTCGTTGGTTACTTGCCCACGCTTGTCTTCACATGGGCTGATCATCACCCGCAGGCTGTGGGTGCTTTGCACTCCCTGTCGCGCAGATTTCCGATTTGGCTCTTCATCGTCCAGTTCTCAGTGGCCTTGCCGTGGTTGGGCGCGCTCGCAGGGATGCTGATCTCCCGAAGAAAACTGCGTTACAATCATGTGAAAGCAGTGCATCCGCTTTAGAAAGATACTGGCGCCGCAAGGCCCTCATTTCGCAATCAACAGCCAATTCCCTCCGCTCGGCGCACGGGCAGCGGCCAAGTTTTCCGCCGCTATTCTGGACGGAGTATTCACCTTCCGCTCCGTCATCGCTTATCCTGTAAACAATTCCTTACTTGCCTTGGCCAGCCACACCAGAAAATCTCATGAATCCAGTCGCTTTCGCGGTTGACGATCTACGGGAGCAGTACCTGCGGGAGATGGCGCTTGTCCGCCAGACCTGTGAGCGCACCGGAGACGGCACCGCAGCCATCCGCCGGCGCTCTGCCGTGGTTGATCGTATCCTCATTGAAATGTGGCGTCGAGCGTTCGCCGGACAGCCGGCCGAGAACACTGCTTTGCTCGCTTTAGGCGGTTACGGCCGCAAAGATCTCTTCCCCTACTCCGATATCGATGTCCTTTTTGCCTTTGCCGACGAAAAGGCCGAAGAGCAGTCCAAGGACGGCATCCGTCACATAATCCAGGGCATGTGGGACATCGGTCTGCGGGCCAGTCCCAACTCCCGCACGGTGAAGGAAGCCGGCCGCTTCGACCCGGACAACATTGAGTTCACGCTGGCCACTCTGGACCGGCGTTTCCTTGCCGGCCAGTTTCCCCTTTACCAGCAACTGCATCAGGTCACGCTGCCCGGCCTGGTGCTGAGCGAGTGGAACACCATCACACAAAAACTCGGAGAGATGGCCCGAGGCCGGCATGCGCGGTTCGGGAACACCATTTTTCACCTCGAGCCCAACCTGAAGGAGTGTCCTGGCGGACTGAGGGACTATCACCTGGCCGTCTGGTTCGCACTCCTGTTTCATCTGAAGGAAACGAGGGAGTGGCCCCGCCAGCGCGGAGGCGTCTTCCAAAGCGCCCGAGGCGATGCCGAGTCGGCATTCGACTTTCTGGCGGCTGCACGATGTTTTCTTCACTTCCGCCACGGCCGCGACGACAACACACTCGACTGGCAGTCCCAGGACGAGGCCGCCGCAAACTCCATCGGCCTTGAGACCCGCGGCACTGCCGATCCCGCTTACTGGATGCGTACGTACTATCGCCACGCCCGCATCATTTACCGCCGCGCCGCGCTGCTGATGGAACACGTTCCCGCCCCGGTTAGTTTCTACAAGCAATTCCGCCGCAGGCGAACCCCCATCGCAGGCACTGACTTCCTGCTCGACCACGGGCGCATCGACATCGCTCCCGGAGCGCAATTCAACGACACGTCCGCCATTCTGCGCATCTTTTCCCTGATGGCCACTCACGGCTACACCCTCTCTCAGGCCGCCGAAGACCGCATTACAGACGCTCTGCCCTCTCTGGCCATCCATGTTCCGGAGGGTCCCTATCTGTGGAATGCCCTTCGCGAAGTTCTGCTTGGCCCCCACGCCGCGCACGCCCTGCGTACCATGCATGCCCTTGGCGTGCTGGAAATGCTCATCCCCGAGTTTCACGGCATTGACGCGCTTGTCATCCGCGACTCGTATCACCGCTACACGGTGGACGAGCACACCTTTCTCACCATCGATAACGTCCACCAGCTTCGCCAGCCCACGCACGACTACGAACACCGCCTGGCGCAGCTGTTGCCTGAAATCGATCGTCTCGACTTGTTTCTGCTGGCCCTGCTGCTTCACGACACCGGCAAGGCCCGCCGCACCGGCGAACACACCGCGCAGAGTGTCGAACTGGCCGACGCCTTCCTCGCCCGGCTCGATTTCGATGGCGAAGAGCGAGAGTCCATTCTCAAACTCATCCGCCTTCATCTGGAGATGTCCAACGCCATGCGCCGGGACATCTTCGACATCGAGAACGTGCGCGACTTTTCCGACAAAATCGGTAATCCCATGCTGCTTAAGATGCTCACGCTGATGACCTTCGCCGACGTGAAGGCCGTCAATCCCGAGGCTCTGACGCCATGGAAGGCCGAGAATCTCTGGCAGTTCTACATGTCCACCGCCAACTTCATGGACCGTTCCGTCGATGAAGTGCGATACCGCGCGGCGATCGATCCGACCCTGCTCAACCGCATCCGCTCCATGGTGCCCCCCACTCAGCACGACGCCCTCAAGCAGTTTCTTGAAGGGCTGCCGCAGCGCTACCTGCAAACCCGCCTTCCCGAGCAGATTCGCCTCCACTTCCAGATGGCTCTCAATCTCGACGATGACCCGGTTCAGCTCGACCTGCGGCCCAACCGGCAGCTTTTCGACCTCACCGTCATCACCCGCGACCGCACGCGCCTGTTTGCCGATGTGGCCGGAGCCCTGGCTGCATGGGGCATGAACATCGTCAAGGCTGGAGCGTTCTCAAACGAGGCCGGCGTCATCGTAGACAGCTTCCACTTCACCGATGTCTTTCACACACTCGAACTGAACCCCAGCGAAAAGTTTCGCTTCCTCGCCAACATCCACCAGGTGGTTACGCAGAAGGCCTCAGTGCAGCAACTGCTCGAGGCCCGCCGCCACTTGAACCACCCGGCCAACCTGAAGGTCGATGTCTCGACTCGTCTCGAATTCGATTCCGAGGCCTCCACTCACTCCACTTTGCTGCAAGTTGTAGCTCAGGATGTCCCCGGCCTGCTGCGCCAGATTGCGCTCACTCTAAGCACCCACAAGTGCAACATCAAGGTGGCGCTAATCGACACCGAAGGGGAAACAGCCATAGACGTCTTCTATCTAACCAAAGAGGAAAAGAAACTGACTGAGGCGGATCAGCAATCCCTGGCCAAAGATCTAACCTCCGCTCTGGAAGCCATGCGCGCGCCTTCCGCGACCTAGAGCCGTTCTTCCATTGGTGTAGAGCTGCTTTGAATGGTGTAGAGCTGCTTTGAAAGGGCACGACTTCAGTCGTGCCGTGAATGCTGCAAAATCAGCGCGGGCTTTAGCCCCTGAGGGACGGTTTCCCCCTACACAGTCAGGAGAAATGCTATAGCCGCAGCAAGCTATCGGTTTTACTTCGCCTGCACTTCCACCGCATCCTTAAGTGCAATATCCGCTGAACGGCGCGGCACAGTTACCTTGACACCCTTAGCCAGATACTTAGCCATAACTTCAGGGCGTGCCCATTCCAGCGTCCATCCATCCTCGATGGCAACCACCGTATATTGCCCGGCAATCACGCGCTTGTACTCGAAACTTCCGTCAGAGTCGCTCTGGTCGGGCCGATAAGCCTCCGTCCTCGCGTTTGGATCGGCCGGAACCAACAAAACGAAAACACCGGGCGCGGGTTTTCCATCCAGCGTTGCGAATCCACTTACCGATCCGCTGACTTCCGCCAGCACCGCGTTTAATTCCACCGATTCGCTGCCAATCTTCACTAAGTGACCGGTAACTGTTGCGCCGGACGCAGTGAGCTGAGTTACTGCCAGGGACTTACCCGAGGCGCGCACCGCAAGTTCGTAAGTGCCGGGACGCATGGAATGAAAATGAAAGGTCCCATCCGCGTCAACATGCTCCGCCATATGTTCTTCGTTCTGTTGCGGAGTCAGCGTAGTCATCAAACCCGATGGCAAAGCCGCTGAGCCGGCCATCGCAAGCTTCCCTGAGACGTCCGCCATCGGCTGCGCTGAAGAAACATCCACCGAAATGCGATCCGTCGTCGCATCTACCGTTGTCATCCGGCTCCCCGCATCGTTCGATCCCGAAAACGTCCTCAGCTCAAGGTCGTACGTGCCGGGAGCCAGCCCGTCGATCTGGACGGTTGTGGTGCCTCCTTGCTGATCCAGGTGCGACTGGTAATAGCGCACATTGCCTTGCGCAACTTCGGAAAACCCAAAAACATCCTCGCGGAACTGCGGCGTCGCCATGGGTTGATTGAGCCCAGGATTCGGCACCTTCATGCTGACGTGAACCGCCGGCACCGGATGCAGCACCAGGTTGACAGGAATACGATCGCCGGCAGTTACCGGAATGGTCGCTGCGCTGCCTGCCTCGGTAACATCGGGATAGTAAGTCGTTGGATACGCAACGTCCAGCGGATAGTGGTGTGCGTCGTCGATCAGGCTACCGTCCGCATCCAACCTGGGCTGCGGATGGGTGGAGTACCAGGGCTTGCCCACCACCGACAAATAGTAACTTCCAGGCGAAAGCCGTGGAAACTCGAAGTTACCCAGCCCATCGGAACTGGCCGATCCGGCTCGCTGCATCTTCCCTGTACCGCTGTTTGGATCTGGACGGTAGAGCGAGATGCGGGCCTGCGGAACCGGGTCGCCGGACTCGTCCGTCACCGTCCCGTAAAGAACTCCCTGCGGCTCAAGCGTCATCTTAAGTCCGGTGGACTCCAGGCCGTCGCCAGTCACTATGCCGGTCCAGAATCCCTGATGCTCCTGAAAATATGCGGCGACAAAACCGCGATGCGAGGCGCGCAGTCCGTATTTTCCGTCCCGCAAATCCGAAAACGAAAACCGGCCTTCGCTATCTGTCTTGGTTTCCGCCGCACGCTTGTTCTCCCGCGTGTCGCTCAGATAAACGTCAGCGTCAGCAATGGGCAAACCCGATTTTGCGTTCACTAAAGTTCCGCTTATGGAGTGGCCAGATGAGGCGGAAGTTGTGGCTGCGGCCGTCGCCGCCGATTGCCCGCGAGAGAGTGCCGCGCAACCGCACCATGCAGCCAGGGCCATCAGGACCGCGGCGAGCTTCACTTTGCGCCTCATTGGTTCGAATCCCCTGTGCTCTGCTGGACCGCATCGACTTGCACATTCACCGTGCCTCCGGCTTCAACCGTAACGGTCTGCCCATTGGCGGTAACCCGCGCCATTTCCTGCGGGTCGCCGGTGTCGATCTCCTGGGGCTTGTCTGACGCCACAATTCGATAAGATCCGGGAGGAACATTCATCATCGTAAACGTGCCGTTGCCTCCGTACACCCCCGCCACCGGAATTTGCGAAGACGTGGGAAACAGCGGAATCGCGCAGATGAAAGCGTTGATTTCCCCCACTGTCGACCCGGATGTGGAACTACCGGATGAGGCAGACCCGAGGGTCCCGTTGATCCGCCCTCCGTCGTTGCGCAGCGTAATCTCGATCGGAGCAGCGGTGCCGCCGGGGCCAATCACCAGCGGTTCCCCTGCCAGGTCCACTCCGCCGCTGGTAATCGAGCTCACGTAGCCCTGAAACGCATAGGTTCGCAGCCAGTAGCGACCGGGCGTTTGTTCCGGAAGCTCAAAGGCATCGGGATCTTGTGAGCCGCGTGCGTGCCTGAGCGCGGCGCCCATATTTCCCATGGTTGCATCGTCGGAAGAAAGCGTGAGCATCAGCCCTGGCTGTGGCTCGCCCTGCTGGCTGCCAGATCCAATTGGCACTGCCCCGGCGAAGTTCCTTGGCCCGCCTCCTGAACTATCTTCGGTGAACTCCTTGTGTATCTGAACTGGAATAGGATGGAGCGGCAGTGTCGTCAGGGTGAGCCCCGTAACCGGAGCGTCCGCAACGGTGAAGTCGATGCGCCCATAAGCCGGGGACTCGCCTCGCGACTGCGATTCAGCATAGTAGCGCCCGTTCGGGAGGTATGCCTCATACGCGCCCTGCTGCTCTCTCCATTGCGCCGGGTAGCCCTGCCCCCGCCCGCTCTGGTTGTGAATCTGGATCCCCATCGGCTGCCCTTTTTCCGACTTTGCTGCCGTAATCGATACCGGGTAAAACGGCTGCCGCGTTAGCGTGAACTCGGCATCCGCCTGCTGGCCGGGCCTGACCGAAAGCGCGCTTGCCGAGGAGGGGTCGGCACTTCCCGGATAACACACCGGCGGATAGCCGTAACGAATCTTGCCCGGAACGGCGCCGGCGGCTCCCTCCTGCGAGGAATTGCTGCAAATAATGTAGGAATCCGGCGCCTCCAGGTCCGTCATGTGGAAGACGCCCTCGCTGTTAGTGGTGAACATTCCCTGCAGAATCCACCTCGCGTGCCCGTTGATGTTCCATTTCCGGTACTCCGTAAACCGGACTTCGTCCGCGGCCTCACCGGTTGAAAGCGTAGCGCGGCCCGTGATGCTCGCCTGCGGAATCAGATAGAAGGTGAATTCCGGCATATTTGCGCCCACCGCCACAAAATGCCCAATCCCCGACTTCTGACTGTATCCCGGACGGCGCACGACTATCTGCGTGCCTCCTTCGGCAAGATGGAGCTCGAATCGGCCGTCATTGTCGGTCAAAACCGCATCTTGCTGCCCATCCACCAGCGCCCGCGCAATGGGTTGGTGCGTTACGCTGTTCAGCACAACGCCCTTCACCTCATAAACCTTCGGCGCGTCCTGCGCGGCGCAAACCGGCGCGACGCACAATGTACCCGCCGTGCCAATCACCCAGGCAAGCCAGGTCAACTTTGGAATTCGAAACCGATTCAGCACAGGGAACACTGGATTTAACCCCTGCCGATATTCTCGGCAACTCTCAGAGAATGTCAAACTGAAAACGGAATTGCAGCTTCTGCGACGGAGTAATTGTTTGACGCATCTCGATGCGTGTTGGGGAGCCTGAACGGGAATCGATTCCGGGAAACGCCGATGCCGCCGGGAGTGCTTAGCCCCTTGCTGCCGCGGCTTGCCAACTTCGGCCCTCGCCAGGCTCGCACTCATCAATACCAGGAGCCCGGATTGAAGCCGTCCGCGAGTTCGATTCCTGTTCCGTCTGCGTTTGCCGTGTAGTTTCCAATGTTCGTGACGGAAGCGCCTTGCAACAGGAGGCTCTGCCCATTTGGTGAGACATCGACGACCAGGTATCCCGCCGAAGCCTCGACGATAACGACCGGATCGCTCCCGTCTGCGTTCGCGCGTAGGATGCCGCCCTGTCCGTTGGGAAGGGTGCCGTTGAAGTAGATCAGTGTTCCATCTGGCGAGAAAACCCCGTTCGTGGATGGCGCTGCGAACAATTGCCGCTGGTTGCTGCCATCGGAGCTCATGATCCAGAGGGCATCGTTGAGCGTAAAAAGAATCTGAGTTCCGTCCGGGCTGAAGCGGGGCGAGGACGTCACGACTTCGGCATAATCCTGGTCAACTGCAAGCAGCACTGGAGCAGAGGACCCATTGGCGTTCACAAGGCACGGGCCGAAGCCGGCACCGCTGGCGCCGATCGCGATACAGGAGCAAACGATCTGGGAGCCATCTGGCGAGAAATGCGGGTAGACGCCAAAACCCGTTAGGCCCCCGATCCCCAGGTTGATGGTAGTTGTTTGCACAGTGCCGGCGAGCGTGCCGTCTGTCTTGAAGATATAAAACTGCCCTTCGCCAGCGGCGGTAAGAACTCCGCACACGAAGCCAAGATGATCTTCAGACCAGGTACAGTCCAACTCAGCCCCAACCGCACTGACGGGGAGCAATGAAGTGAGAAAACTCCTCGAGCTATCGGTTATATATGCCTGGGGACCGACCAGTATCCAATCGACAACATTCACCTGGAGCGTCGAAGACTTAGTTCTGTCCGCAGCGGCTGTGGCCGTGATCGTCACCGTGCCGGTGTTTGTGGAGGATGGCGTGGCAACGCCGGTGGAAGCATCGATGGTGGCCAGCGACGAGTTGCTCACCGACCAGGTGATTGCCGTGTTTGTGCTGCCGGTGACAGATGCCGTGTAAACATAGGTGGCCGGGGAGCTGACGCCAATTTGCAGGTGATTTGGCCCGGTGATGGCGCTGATGGAAACGCCGGAGTTGCCTGATCCACCTGTGCCGCCCGATCCGCTCGACCCGCCTGGTCCCGCGGAACCGCTCCCACCACAGCCCGCGAAGGCAAATGCCAGCGCGAGAAGTGAGATTCCTGCTATACCCTGACTTCTCATCCGGGGTCTCCCCTTTCGACCCAGAATCCACGCAATTATACCGCTCCTGTGGGCGTCTCGATTGGCGCAGGATGAATTCATGAATCACTGACCGCTTGCGGATTGCAGGCGGGCAGTGAAGGGGCGCTTGCCGTGTTGCGGCTGTCGATGATGCGATGAACCTACTTCGCTCGATTTCCGGCAGTCTTCTTTACCTGCGTCTTCTTTTTCACCGCCTTTTTGACGGCCTTCTTTACCGTCTTGGCCGCCTTCTTGGATGAAGCAGAAGTGCCGCTGCCCGCCGGCGCAAGCAACGGAATCAGCTTGGCCGCGATGGGCGACCCGAGCCCGCTGCAAGCATCCCACCCCGGCCCCGCCGAGAACGCCGGATTATTACCCACGGTAATGTCGTTGAACGCGGAAGCCGCCTTGGCCGCGTAGATTGCCGGCTGGATAAACCCCACCTGCTTCCCCAACTGCGCATTGGCCACAGCCACAAGTCCTGCCCACAACGGCGCTACCGCGCTTGTCCCGCCGATCGGCATTGTCTTGCCGTCCACGCGAATGGTGTACCCCGTGGCGGGGTCCGCGTCGCCGGTCACGTCCGGAACCCCGCGCCCACCGGTGCTGCCGCTTGGCTTTGGAACATTCGAGTTGTCTTGCCAGGGCGGCAGCGGAAATACATTGCTCACTCCGCCGCCGGTTGCACCCTCATTGTTCGCCAGCTCATTCCACACAACTTCGGAAACGATGATCGATCCATTCGCATCCAGCTTGGTGCCGCCGCAACCCAGAACGTGCGGACTCGACGCCGGAAAATCCACATTGTTTCCGGTCCCTCCGTCCGACGAGCCGTTGTCCCCGGCCGCGACGGTAATCGTCACTCCCAGCGCCGCCGCGCTTTGGCAAGCCGCGTCCAGCGCCGTCGTGCTCTGCGCCGTCCAACTCGATTCCGGACCGCCCCAACTGATCGAAACCACGCTCGGCTTGTTTTTTGTGTCGTGTACTGCCGTGGTGATGGCGTCAATGAATCCCTGGTCGGTATTCGGCGTAAAGTACACGGCCAGCTTTGCTCCCGGAGCCACGCTGCCGGCTACTTCAATGTCCAGCATCACCTCTCCGTCCGCGCTGTTTGCATTCGATGGCTTGTTCTTCCCGCCGTCCACGCTCACCGCGGTAATCCTCGGCGCCGCCAGCCCAAGCGTCTTGAAGTAGGCAGTCAAATCCGCAGCCCGGTAGCCTCCGCCTAACTCGATAATCCCAATCGTCTGCCCCGCTCCGCTGGCATTCGCGGGCCATTTGTAAGCCTGGGCTACCTGCGGCGGAGTGTAGCTGCTGGGCGCCGCCGCCGCGGTCCCGGCATCCGCCTCGCGCACCCTGAAATGCGGCTTTGCCTGCGGACGATCGTCGAGTCCCAGCACCGCCAACACAGAGCCGGTCAAGCTCACCGGCAATTGAATCCCGCCTTCCCGCACACGGTATTCTTGGCCGTCGATCGTCTTCTGATTCAGTGCAACGCCAAATGCCTTCTGGATGTCCGCGGCCGCGCCCGTCAACTGCACCGTGCGCCTGGCCGCCTGCGTCTTGTCGTCTTCCACCTTCAGGTTGAATTCCTTGGCAAACGCCTTCACCAGCTTGATGGCCGCGGGATCGGCCGAGTGGTGCTTCAAGTACTCGGCTCGGGTCACGCGAACCGGCTCACTTGCCCGCCCGTTCCGCTTCTTCACCTTCAGTGGTTCCTTCCGTTTCACAATCACGGAAACGGTGATCTTCGTTTTCGGCGGCGTAGCCTTTACGTGAACTGCATCGGCAGCGGCCGCCTTTTCGCTCCCGGCTAGAACGGTGCGCGCCTGCTCCGCAAATCGCGGAGCTTTAGCGCTTGACGATGATTTCTTTGGGGGATTTGCCATGATCGACCTCTTTCTCGTCCAGGCCGCATTCCGCGGGCCCTTGGACTTAATAACTCCGAATCATATCCCTTCCGGCCATCCGCGCAACCGATAACTTGCAGCAACCGGATGTTTTTAACAGGAACATTTTCTTGTTGTTCAACGATGCCCATTCATTGCTGCCATCCGCGCCATTCTTGAAGAACGCGCGCCTGTATATTCCTTTCTAAATACACCCACTTGTGAATATCCACATCCCGCATTTTCAACGTGGCCCGCGTCCCAGCGTTGACCCGGCAATAGGATCAGGGCAATCGCATGAATCCATTTTGTTGACCAGCCTGGTTCCAATTTGAATCGCGCCAGAGGCGCAACGGTCGTTAGCCCCGCGCTTCAGCGTGGGGAAAAGGGCCAACAACAGCCGTTCAGCCCCGTGGGGGCGGCGCAAACTGCGAAATTGTCATCAAGATATCGTTCATGCGATTGCCCGGCAATAAGATCATCGCGCGCGTTTCCACCGTCGCCGAATGCTTTAGGATTTGAGTATGCCCATCCCCGAGCGGCTCAATCCCACCTTTGTCTCCGCGCAGTCACTCCGCTCAGGCGCGTTGGAGGAGGCTCGGCGCCGGCTGATCGTGGCTCTCGATGCTCCCAGCGCGGAAATGGCCACCCGCATTGCGGACTCTCTGACCGGCGTCTGCCAATGGTTCAAGGTGGGCATGGAGCTATTTACGGCCGAGGGCCCCGCCGTTTTGGAGCCGATGCTCAAGCGCGGCAACCGAATCTTTCTTGACCTGAAGTTCCACGACATTCCCAACACGGTGGCTGGAGCGGTTCGCTCCGCGGCGGCGCTGGGCGTGAGCATGTTGAATGTCCATGCTGCGGGAGGCCCGGCCATGCTGGCCGCCGCCCGTGCCGCTCTGGACGGGCTAACCGATCCACCCGAACTGCTGGCCGTGACCATGCTTACCAGCATGGACGCCGGGCAGATGAACGCCATCGGTTTGGAGCGCTCAGCCGCCGAGCAGGTAGAGTTGCTTGCCCGCATGAGCCTGGCAGCCGGGATTCGCGGGTTCGTGTGCTCGTCCCTTGAAGTTGCGGCGCTGCGCGAGCTTACAGGCCCTGAAGGCATGCTGGTGGTCCCGGGCATTCGGCCGGCCGGCGCTGAAAGTTTGGACCAAAGGCGTATAGCCACCCCCGCCGAAGCTTTGCGGCAGGGCGCCAGCTATCTGGTGGTTGGGCGGCCCATTACACAGGCCCTTGACCCGGCCGAAGCCGCTGACGCAATCCTGCGGGAGATGGCCGAGGTGCTCTGAGTGGGCTCTACGGTACAGGTGTACAGGCGCTTTTCCCACGATCTGGTGTGATTTAAATCACTGCGAAGATATCGGACTTAATTTGTCCTATATTAAATGAAGACTGAATTAGTCGTAGTTCATTTCCGGCTCGGATGGATTCAGCACTTGATTGCTCCGCGAGACCTGCCACAACTGAAGGAATTCCACGTGAGTCCGTCCAGAAACAATATCCGATTTCATTTTCTTGTTAGCTGCTTTCTCCTGTTCTTTGCGGCTGCCGCCTGGGCAGCCGTTGCCGGCAGCATCTCAGGCATGATAACCGACCAGACCGGAAGCGTTGTTCCCAATGCCAGTGTCACAGTGCAGGAGGTCAGCACGGGGCTTGCTTACCGCACGTTTACAGACAGCAAGGGGTACTATACGCTGCCGGTTCTGCCCGTTGGCCGTTATGAGTTGGATGTGCAGGTACCGGGTTTTCGCCGCTTTCAACTGAAGAACATTTTGCTCGACACGAATGCCGCGCTTACGCTGAGCGCTTCGCTCGAGGTGGGCAGCGCTACCACGACGGTGAGCGTGAACGACAACGCGCTGCATGTGGAGACCGTAGAGACGCAACTGGGCCAGGTGATTACCGGCCGGCAGATGGCGGCCGTTCCTTTGAATGGACGCAGCTTTACTGATCTGCTGTCGCTGCAGGCGGGCGTTGCGCCGGCTACCACGATTACCTCCAGCACCGTGCAGGACGTGGGTGCGACCACTCTTTCGCCATCGGGGACACTGAATCCGGGCACGATTTCAGTGAACGGGCAGCGGGAGTTTGCCAACTACTTTGGCGTGAATGGAAGCGATGTGGAGGAGGACGTGAACGCGGGCACCGCGATCATTCCCAACCTGGATTCGATTGCCGAGTTCCGCATCGTCACGAGCACCTTCGATGCCGAATATGGTGAGTTTTCCGGCGGCCAGATCAGCGTGATCACCAAGTCCGGCAGCAACGGGTTCCACGGCAGCGCGTTCGACTTCCTGCGCAACACTGACCTTGACGCGCGCAACTACTTTTCTCCCACGCGCGGCGCATTCCGCCAGAACCAGTTTGGCGGTACATTTGGCGGCCCGCTTCGCCGCAACAAGGTCTTCTTCTTTGCCGATTATCAAGGGACCCGGCAAACGCAGGGAATCGATACGGGCGAGATCTCCGTTCCTACAGTTGCCGAGCGCGGGGGCAACTTCAACGATCCCTCTACGGGCGCTAGCCGGCTTTCAGGCTGCGTGAGCGGACCCTATCTGGCAGGTTTGCTTGCGGCGGACCTCGGATCCAATATTGCAGCGAACGATCCCTATTCTCTCCATTCAACCGGATGCTCGTTGGGCAGGCCGGCGGTTTTCCCTGATGGAGTGATTCCCGCGAATGCCTGGTCAGTACCGGCGCAGAGGCTGCTCCAATACATACCGGCTCCGAACAACGCGAACGGATTTGCCACGTCGGCCTATAACCAGACTGTGAGGGACGACAAAGAGGCCCTGCGCCTGGATGCGAATACCCGCTGGGGACTGATCTCGGCGTACTACTTCATCGACGGCTTCACTTTGGACAACCCGTATCCTGTTGCGCAGAGCGGGGCCAGCGTTCCCGGCTTCGATGCTCTAACCACAGGCCGCGCGCAGTTGGTGGCTCTGGGCGATACCAGGACATTGAGCGCAACCGCGGTGAATGAACTGCACCTGAGCTATCTGCGCGATTTGACCAATCTGGGCCAGCCCGTGGGAGGCCGGAACGTGAGCCTGGTTTCGCAAGGCTTTGCGAATGCCGATGGCAGCCCCAGCATTGTTGCGCTCGACCCGAACGGGCAGAGCGTCGAGAACCTGAATTTCAACGGCTATTCGACCGGCGCAGCGGCCAATCAACTCATCCAGACGAATAACACCTATCAAATTACCGATAGCTTCTCAAAAGTGCTGGGCAATCACACGCTGAAGTTCGGTGCTGAGTTCCATGCCGACCAGGTCAATGCACACGCCATTGCGCAGTTCAACGGCAGTTTTGTGTTCTCCGGAACAGAAACCGGTGTGGACATTGCCGACTTTCTCATCGGCACTCCCAGCCAGTACAACCAGAGCCAGCTCAATCCCTTTTACGCTCGGAACAAATATGTCGGCGCGTTTGCACAGGATAGCTGGCATATTCTGCCCAACCTGACACTCAACTACGGGCTGCGCTGGGATCGAGTCGCGCCCTGGTCGGAAAAGTACAACCAGATATCCACCTTTGAAGCGGGCGCGCAGTCGGATGTTTTCCCTTCAGCGCCTGCGGGGATACTTTACCCAGGAGATCCCGGAGTTGCCAATACGCTGGCGTACATCGGTGAACTGAACCTGGCGCCGCGGGTGGGGCTTGCATGGTCTCCTCAGGCCGCGCCGGGGAGCTGGGTTGAGAAACTTCTGGGGGCGCCGGGAACGACCAGCATCCGCACCAGCTTTGGCAATTTCTATACGGCAATCGACGCGCTTTCCATCAGCGTGCTGGCCGCGAATGCGCCTTACGGAACGACGTACACAAGCCCCGCTCCGCCGCTGTTCGCGACTCCTTTTGCATCGGCGGCGGATGGCGAGAACCATGGCCAGCCGTTTCCCTTCACGCTTGCCCCTTTGGGTTCTTCGCGGAGCCATCCGGACAGCAGCTTCGACTGGAGCAGTTTTGCGCCGATCAGCGGCATTCCGGGGTTCGACGTTCGCAACCGTACACCGTATACCGAGGAGTGGATGCTGTCGATTGAGCGGCAGGCTGGGCCAGACACGGTGCTGAGCGCAAACTATGTTGGCACGGTGAGTCACCGCCAGCGTGTTCTGGTGGAGGCAAATCCGGGCGATTCTGCCCTTTGCCTTAGCCTCAGCCAGCCCAATGAAGTGCAGCCGGGAACGCTGACCTGCGGCGCATATGGCGAGGACACGGTCTACTATCCAATTGGCGGCGGCCAGGTAAATGGGACACGCGGACCGCTGGGGCCGAACTTCGGCAGCAATGCGCTGCAGTCGAATATTGGCCGCGCCAATT
>Ga0182030_10007608_pt1 | contig 22579 bp, 22 predicted proteins | sample 812S3MmetaG_FD_121299 | JGI IMG/M metagenome (GOLD analysis project Ga0182030, IMG submission 121299) | Permafrost microbial communities from Stordalen Mire, Sweden - 812S3M metaG (Illumina Assembly) | ecosystem: Environmental > Terrestrial > Soil > Wetlands > Permafrost | place: Sweden... | reverse complement strand
TGATGGCGGAACAAATCACCGGACTCAGGCAATGGGCGAAGGGCAGGGCGCGGAATGCCACCACACAGCCAACAGACCGAAAGCTCCGGAGAATTGCGGCATGAGGGACAGGCTGGTGGAGGATTTGGAGGAGTGGATGGGACCTGACGCGATTGCTGATGCTGCAAGGGCGCCCACGTGGCGTTCCAACCTGATGCAGGATCACGAGCGGATGGCTTGCCGGGCTGATCGCCGAAGGGGTTGAGGTGAGGAAAAGTGGCAGGCCTGTGCTGCCCTTTTCTTTACCTGCCCATGCTGAAAGCACCCTTAGAAAGGCACGGGACTCCAGTGGGACGGTTCCGACTGGCGCGGTAACGGTTAGCGGACCATCCCCACGTGTGTGGGGACAACTCCTCCGAAGAGTACGGCAGGCCGGCCCATTGCGGACCATCCCCACGCGGGTGGGGAGAACCATTCCGCCCAAACAGCAAGACGGCCAGTCCCCGGACCATCCCCACGCGGGTGGGGAGAACGTCAGGTAGCGGCAATAGCAGCGCCGGGCCTCCGGACCATCCCCACGCGGGTGGGGAGAACAGTCATGCCGTTGGCGGCGTAGAGTTCGCGCACGGACCATCCCCACGCGGGTGGGGAGAACACAATACCCTCCCTGGGTTCCGTTTCGTTAGACGGACCATCCCCACGCGGGTGGGGAGAACCATCGCAGGATCGGGCGCTCCTTAAACAACGCCGGACCATCCCCACGCGGGTGGGGAGAACGCCAGCGTCCTGTCCAGCAGCGCGATCCCGTCCGGACCATCCCCACGCGGGTGGGGAGAACCCTCGCCGTCAGCCTCGCCATTCAGACCCAGCCGGACCATCCCCACGCGGGTGGGGAGAACGGTCACCGAGACGCCGTAAATGTGGACGATAACGGACCATCCCCACGCGGGTGGGGAGAACTCGGTCATGGGACGGAAGGCGTTGCCGCTGGCCGGACCATCCCCACGCGGGTGGGGAGAACGCGCGGGAAATTACGTGGATGGAGAAGGTGCACGGACCATCCCCACGCGGGTGGGGAGAACTTCGGCTGAAGCTTCTGGAAATTGAGCATGACCGGACCATCCCCACGCGGGTGGGGAGAACTTGGACACGCGGAAACGCTCATGGTGTCAACGCGGACCATCCCCACGCGGGTGGGGAGAACGTCGGTAACATGCCGCCGAATTGTCAGGCTGGCGGACCATCCCCACGCGGGTGGGGAGAACTATTAGAGGCTCATCAGCCTATTTTACGGCAGCGGACCATCCCCACGCGGGTGGGGAGAACTTTCATGGTTTTTGGTTTGATTGGAGTTTCTCCGGACCATCCCCACGCGGGTGGGGAGAACTTGGCAGATAGTGTTTTGTCCGTGAAATAACCCGGACCATCCCCACGCGGGTGGGGAGAACACAATGTAGTATTTCATTTTTTCGTTTAATTACGGACCATCCCCACGCGGGTGGGGAGAACAACGCATGGGACGTAGATGGAATCGCGCAAGCCGGACCATCCCCACGCGGGTGGGGAGAACTACCAGCAATATCAACACATGGTGGATGTCGCCGGACCATCCCCACGCGGGTGGGGAGAACTGCCCCTTCATCCTCCACGCCGCGTCGAACGCCGGACCATCCCCACGCGGGTGGGGAGAACAATCAGGTGGACAGCCTGACATTTCATCAGCCCGGACCATCCCCACGCGGGTGGGGAGAACCGCATCCGCGACGGCATCGAGCATCACCGGACCGGACCATCCCCACGCGGGTGGGGAGAACTCATGGAGGCAAGCGACATTACCGAAGGCCAGCGGACCATCCCCACGCGGGTGGGGAGAACTTTGTTGGTGCATTTATCGGGTGCGCATTATCCGGACCATCCCCACGCGGGTGGGGAGAACATGTGCCTTACCTGAGCGGAACCATTCCGATCCGGACCATCCCCACGCGGGTGGGGAGAACCCGGCCGGCTAAGCAAAAGCCGGGTGATCGGACGGACCATCCCCACGCGGGTGGGGAGAACGATTGGCTAATTAAATACGGCCAATGTATATACGGACCATCCCCACGCGGGTGGGGAGAACTCCATTAACTCCGGTCCCCGGTACGCACGATTCGGACCATCCCCACGCGGGTGGGGAGAACTCTGGATTTCCAGAGACTTACGAATCATATTTAGCCATTTTTAGGCGGTTTAGAATGGCTGATTTTCGTTTTCCACCCACTTTTCCGCGACCAACCAGAGGCCGGAAATCTCGGTGTCGCGCCGGTCGGGTTCCCCCCATCGCTCGATTTTGAAACCCTGACAGTTTGGCTCACTGGAAATGATGAGCAAGCTCATCTCTTCGGCGTTGCGTTTGACATAATCGAGCACCTTGTCGCGGGTGCGCCGGCTCACTGTGCCAACAAAGACGTTTGGGCGCGGTTCGATAAACCAACGCTTGAGAATGCCGCGAATGGCCGGCGGAGTATCGTTGGCAACAATAACGGTCACGCGATTGCGGAAGGTGGCCGCCCCTCAGTGGAAACGGGCGCTGCTTCGGTGGTGTCGAATAATGCGGCGAGGTCGCGCGGCATGTGCTGAAGGATGCGTTCCTCCTCGACCCGCTGCTTGAGAAGTTTGCGTACAAGCTCACTGGCGCCTCCCGGGCTCTGCCGTACGGCGAGAAAGGAGGCCGGGATGCTGGTGCGGTGCTTGTAAAGATCAGCTACGTCGTAAACGAACGGAAGTGTGCCGGCATCATGGACAAAGCCGAGGCTGGGTATGTAACCAAGCGAGCAGATGACGGCGGCGCACAACGCGTAGAGGCTGGCATTGGCAGCGGAGAGGGCGCGGTTGATCTCATCGGCCACGTCCCAGTTGGAACGGTCGTAGTTTCGGCCTTTCCAAGTGACGCCATGCTCAAGACCGAGTTGCGCGTAGAGCGTTCGCACCCGCAGGCCTTCCATGCCTCGCAATTCCTTTACGGTGTTGCTTTCCACATTCAAATCCGGGAAACGCATCTTGAACATCCTGCGGGCGATCTCGGTGCGGCGTTTTCGATCTGCCCATGCGGCGGCATGAAGGCGAGGCATGTCATTGGTGTGATTGGGCGTAAGCCCGAAGGCATAAAACCGAAGGCATTCCTCACCCGTCCAACAGACCGGCGTGTTGGAATCCGCGCACGCTTTCATGGCTGCGTGTGTGACGGTCGTGCCGGGACCGAGCAGGATGGCTGACACCGTTGCAACAGGAATCCGGCAGAGTAGGCCATCGGCGCCGATCCATTTCACGCTGGAGTCATCCACTTCCAGCCGGCCATGTTCGAGATACACCGGCGTCCAGCGGTCCTTTGCCGGCGCAAGCGATTCGAGGGGGGGACGCTCGAAGAGGGGCATTGGGTTAGCTAGCGCGGAGGGGGGGTGCGGAACGCGGAACGACTTTTACGCGGCGCGGGGTGAAATGCCGGTCTTCGACGCCGCTGGAGTCGGCGCGGCCAAAGGAATGCGGGGCATCGTTCCATGTGTCAGTGCCTTCCTCAAATGACACGTCGTCCCGGACGTGGGTGAACGCTGTCCACAGTGTCGGTGCGGCAGTTGCATGAACTTCATCCAGAGACTCCGCGAGGCGCAAGGCCGCTTGCCAGGCTGCTTCGGGGGAGTCGTAGGTGGACCGCTCATCCTCGGTCACCAGCACCGGCGCGGAGGGGACACAGGCTTTGCGGCCAAGCCAGACACCCCAGACTGGATCACGGAGCTTGCTGGCGGCTTGTCCAACCACCGGTTGCTCGCCCGGCACCAGGACAACGAAGCGGACGTCCATGAGATAGTCACGCCAGCTTTGAACGGTCTGATCCTCGCGAGGCTTTGGATCGTCGGCAGTTCGGGTGTTCCCAATGGTGTGATAATCTGTGAGCCGACGCGGTGCCAGTTCACGATGGCCCATCCGGCGAGGGAAGCGCACGGCCACCATCCCAGGCTCAGCAAATGCCGCCAGCACCTCTCGCTCCCGATCCGATCCCTTGGGCGCACCCATCGCGGCGCAAATCAGGCCGAGCACCCCGCTCTTCGTCGGGAACATGCCGGTGTGCCGCCGTTCAAATCGGCTCTCGAATCCCCACGACTGGAGCGGCGCATCCAGCCATAAGGCGAGCCAATCGCGTTTAGTGGACATGGGCGACGAGCTTCTCGATGAAGGTGTCGAGCGGTGTTTGCTCCGAGAGCAGGACTTCCTCGCGAATGAGACTTTTGGCAGTGAGGGTTTGCTTTTCGCCCTCGCCCTCGAAGGACTCCAGCGAGAAGACCTTTTTGAGCTTCCTGTAGTGCTCTTCCAGCGCCTCAACGGACGGCTGAAGCCAGCCGTCGCCCTTCGCCTGAACCGGCTTCTCGAAAGCATTGGCGAGTTGGAAGGGTTGGCCGGTGGAAACCACGGCGAGAGCGAACCCCGGCAGGGAGTCACCGTTCATGCTGTTCTGCTTGGCAGTGGGAACTGCGAGGATTACTGCGCGTATAAAGGCACGAGCGATGTTGCGCCTGGTTTCGACATCCTCGGGTTTCATCAACCCTCGAAGGTTTGAAGTGAGTTCTCCGTTCTCACCCGTTTGGTAAAAGAGTTGGTTGAGATTCAGTGCCACGTAACGGTAGTAACAAGCGGAATTGAATTCCGCATGGTTCATATTGTCTGCGCCCGGCCCATCCGCAGCCTGCCTTTTGTCATCCACAGCTGTCCAAAAATCGAGGTCATTGTCGCATTTGTGCGTGGAAAAGGCGTGGGCAAATAAGCCGGCCCCTTCGACGTTCATGGAAGCATCATTGGCGACCATCCGACCGAAGATGGCAATATCCGCCGCATCTCTGGGAAGGCCTGCTCCGATCTTTTGTTCGAGCGGCTCTTTCAGTGCCTTCTTCAGGAGTTTGAAATACTCCTTCGGTTTCAGCGGCTTTGGCTCGTCTTTGGCACGCTTGTTTTTTGGCGCCGCACCCGGCTCATCTTCCGGCTCTGAGACATCCCCTGCCTCATCCGCCTCAAGGGCCCTTCTGTCGAGCCGTGAATAACCATCTACAAGCGATTGCCTGTCTTCCGGTTGGAGAGATGCTAGGATGTCGGCGATGGTTTCATACTCGGTCGGAGAAAGAAGCATCATGGTTTTGGTTTCACTCTCATTCTTGGGATCAATCGTCGCTAAGTAGTGTGCGGCGCCTCGAGCGAGCGGTTCAGCTATGCTCATTGCGTCGAGCTTGTGTTTGTCAGTAAGGTAGCAAGCGATGCCGGCAGCCACCCGCGCCGTCCGATCTGACACGAAGCGAGGCACGTTGTAGGTATCGGCGAAATTCTGAGACTTCGCCAGCATTCGGATTTGGCGCTTCCAGCACTGGCTACTGACGCGGGCGCGGGTGGCACCTCCGAAGATGAGGTTCTTGGGTGCGCCCACGTCGTCGCGGTTCAGGCAGGTGGCGGGGAACGATTGGAGGATGTGTAATGCGATATGTTTCATTTGTTTTGTTAAGCGTTAATTGAAAGTCAATCGAGAGGTTGGAGGATAAGGAGGCCGCAGCCAAAAGCCTTGGCGCTGCCGATGCCGTTTTGAAACGCCTCTTTGAAGGCAGCATGGTCGGTGACACGCACGACGCCGTCAAAGTCCACAATGTTCAAAGTGCCGAGACGCCGCTCCTTTTCCTTGGTGAAGTGATACAGACCGCGCTCGGCGATGCGCAAGGTGCCTTGTTCAATGGCCAAACCGGCAACCGTTGCCTTCCGGTCCATCCAGTTTCCGAGTTCAGAGAAGTCGCGCACGGCCACCCGCTTGCCCTGACCGTGGCGTTTGCCGTCCGCGCCTTTGGGCGTGAGCTTCTTCGTTGGGTTCGCCCGCAAGCTGAGACGGTAGCGGGCGTGCTCCAGGAAGGAGCCGGCCACGGGCTTCGTTTGCCAATTGGCTTCATGATCGGGGCACCAATCCGGACGGCGCGGTTCCGTTGGAGACAGAAGCAACATTTGGTAGCCGCCCTCCTTGTCGTCCAGGCGGCTGAGGAAGTGGCGCGTTTCGCCATCATCTCGCCGGTCGTTTCGCGCGCCGTCGAGATGAGGGAAGGAATCCCAAGCGCGTTGGTGCCAGTCGTAGGCATCGTGGATTCCACGCAATGCGGCGGTTTCGTAATCGAGGAAGACGCGGGTGAGGTGGCTCATAGCTCGGTAAATTCGGCGTCACCAGGGATGCCCGGTTGCCAGTAGGCGGTAGCCCAACGGCGGCGGACTTGCTCACGGGAGGCACCGTCGCGTGCCTCCCAATAAAGCAACGCGGTCAGGAGTTCCTCGTAGTTGAGGCGGGCGGGTTGTGGCTTGGCGGCTCTGGCCCGCTTGGCGATCTGGATAACCCACTTAGAGAGATCGTCGGTCGATTCGGCAGCGAGCACGCGGCGGAAACGGGAGTCGAACGGGCGCTTGCCATCCTTGGGCGGTTTGCCCGCCAAGGTGTGACAGGTTGCGCCGAGGTTCAACCCGCCGCTCGCCCTCCCTTCGGGCTGCGGGTAGAAAGCGAAGGCCGCGCCGATGGCGGTCCAGGCAATTGCGTTGTGTCCGAGGTCGCCGCCGCACTGGCGAATGACCGGCCAGGCCAGATGACGGGTGGTTTCGCTGGCCCCATGGCGCAACGCGGAGAGCGCACCTCGGTCATCACGGGCTGCAATGCGCCTAAGGTTGCCGAGGAACCTGCGGACGTTTTCTGGGAACTGGTAGGAGGATTGGCTCATAGTTCTGTGGATAATGGTTCAGGGATGGTTGCTCGAGCCCTCAGGTTCGGCCGTGGTTGTTTTGCCAACATGGCCCGCCGTCCCGCCCCGAAGGCGGCGGCCTGCCGAGCGCTGGCCTGGGGACAGGTGAGGGCGAGGGCGTCTTCCGCTGCCCACCGCACAAGCGGCCCCCAACGGGATTCGGCTAGGCTATAGTCGAGGTAGTAAGGTGGATCGCACTTGAGATCGTCCGGCGGGGCGGCGGCGAGCGGAATCAGCACTTCGCGCACGGAGGTTTCGATGGCCGTCCAGAAATGGGAGGCGGCGCGCTGCTTCATGAGGTTTCCCGTCTTCTTCATTTTACCTCGATCAATTTCGCTGCCGAGCACACGCCGGTAAGTCGAAAGGCCCGCTTCAATCGCCGTGGCCCAACACTCAGCAAACAGAACACCGCCTGCGAAAAAAGCGGCAAAATCATCCGTGCATGAAGTCGCTGGGATGTGGAAGACCGATTCCACGGAGTTTTCAATCTTCGCAGTATTCACAACAATTAGTGCCCCCACCCATAGGTCCACGGCCTCTGTACCGTCGTAACGCTGGAGCGCGACTGGAGCCAACCTTGCGTCCCGATCAAGCGCTCGTCGGGGCAGCATGGCAGGCAGATCGCGCCAGATGGCTCTCTGCGAATCGGCGGCGAGCAGCCAGCGTTTTTTTCCATCCGTACAAAGGGTCCCGGCTGGCTCGCGAAAACCGCCCTTGTCAAACGAGGGATAAGTCATGCCCTTGCGCTGAAGATCCATTACGGTAACGTCCGTTGGCCCAGCGTCGCCAGATTGCCCTTGGAGCCACACACCTTTGGTCAACGGACACAGCCGACCGAGGTAGCTGCTCAGGTGCTTCGAATCGCGTCGCCAATTCTCAGGTAAAAGCCAACTCGGCCGCCCCCACCCACTACAGCCAGGCAGTTCAGCAACATCTTCCTTTGTCATCAGGTTTCTCCACACGGTTTCAAGCAGATCACCTCCGCGAAGAAATGCGTGCAGCATTTTACGCTCACCACAAGGAGATTTGCCGGTGTAGCCGCTGCCGCCAGGCGGCGCAAAGCACTGAAACGCCAGCAACCATAGAGCAGCTTTCGCGGGAGAGACGCTGCGCGGCATGGTGGATGCGGCGCTATTGTCAAAGACCGTCTGGTTATGTCCCGTTGCCAACGCGAAATCAAGCTTGGTCACGGCCTCCTTGGCTCGGTCGTCGGCTTTGGCGGCAGGGTCAAGCTGCCGGACTTGGGCGAACCTCACATCGCTGCCGAACAATTCGAATGCCGGGCGGTTGTCCTTGAGATGCATTTTCGCCGCTTCGGCTAATTTGTCACGGCAGCCCCGCCAGTCCTTGTCATCGCGCGGCCCATCAAGCCCGGATTGAGCGATGGCCAGCAGCAGGCGCATCAGAGCGATGCGCTCATATGGACGGACGGCAAGGTCGCGGATGCCGGCGCCTTCGCCGAACACCTGTTCTAGGCTCACCGTGTCGGATCGTCCATTAGTGCGGACCACCGGAATCCATTTGTCAGTCGTCAGATTCATCGTCGTCGGGGAGATAGGTTGTAGGTGATCGAGTGCGAGCATAACGAGGCAGTCTCTCGACACCAAGGTCTGCGTCGTAGAAAAGCCGGGAGTCGGGAGCCTCGGAGCCGGGCCAGCGAACGGGTCCGTTGGTCGAACCATCCACGATGCCAAGTGCAATCTCGCCGTGAACGTGGCGGGCGAGCGCCTTGGATGCTGGGCCAAGCGCTTCTACAGTGGCGGCAATTCCGTCGCCAACCAGCCAGCGGTCCACGCGCACGAGATTGCAGTGAATGATTTTGGATGCAGCGAAAGCCTTGTCACGTTCCTTTTCCCAGAGGTGCGGATAAATCACGAATGGCCGACCGTGCAGCGGTTCGAGTTCAAGCTCCTGGCCCTTGGTTCTGGCTTTTCGGACGAGCAACAACGAGGCGGTTTTCAGCTTGCTCCAACGGGTCTGGACGCCTTCTTCATCTTCGAGATCGGGCAAGGTCCAGACACGCGTCGCGCTCAGGGCTTTTTGGCGCAACTCGGCAGCTTGCGTTTCAAGGTCGCGTCGCAGGCTGGCCCACGCTGGCGTGTCATTGGCCTCTTTGCCGGGATCGTAGGTTGCTTCGAGCAGCGGGCGGATGTCTGTGGGCAGCGTGAGCGAGCCGCGTTCCCCCACCTGTTGCCACTCGACCAGAGAGCGCAGCAAGACGTAAGGCGCATACACATGGGCTGATTTCCCGAGCGCGGCTTCAAGTGCCGGAGCGTCCGCGTCGCCTGGCAAGGCAGGATGATTCACCCAGACCTCGTGTTTCGCTGAGGCGGGACGGCGTGCCGCCATTGCGGGTCGGCCTTGGTGGCGCCAGAGCCGACCGATGCGCTGGAGCAGCATGTCGGTGGGGGCCAGGTCCGTCAGGAGGAAGTCGGCGTCAATGTCCACGCTTTGCTCGACCACTTGCGTGGCCACAAGAACAGAGCCGTGCGGGCGGCTGTGCGGGTTCTTGCCCAGACGCTTGAGCCAAAACCGCTCTAATCGCTCGCGGCGGAACAACGGGAAACGCGAGTGCAGCAGGGCGAGTTCCGGCGTCTCGCCGCAGCGATCCGAACGGAGGTGCTTCATCGCTGCTTGCGCCTCGGCCACGGTATTGCGAATCCAGAGTACGCATTCGCCTCGTTCGGCACGGCGCAGGCATTCAGCAGCGGCGTCAGCCTCAGTCAGTTGAACGCAGCGAACCTGGACTTCGTGTGAGACCCCGGCGGATGATGCTTGTTCCTGCAACGGGCCGCCATCGCGAGGCGTGGTAGTCAGCAGTGGGTAGGCACTTCCGACCGACGCGTCTTCGGGCAGGCCGAGCAGTTCACGTTTGCGCTGGGCCGTGAGCGTGGCGGAGAGAATGACGGCGGTGGCCCCCAGTTCCCGCAAGGTACGGACGAGTTGACCGACGAGCGTGCCGGTGTAGAGGTCGTAGCTGTGGATTTCGTCCAGCACGACAATCTTTCCCGCGAGTGCAAATTGGCGAACGAAAAAATGCCTGGCCGCAACCACACCCAGTAGCGCCTGGTCAATGGTGCCAACGCCGAACGGGGCGAGCAGAGCGCGTTTCCCGGAAGCGAACCAGTGGCGAGCAAGATCGGGTGTTTGATCCTCATCACCGGATGGGGCAATGGTCGCAACGGAGTCATCCCGCAACCACGAGTTCATGTGGGCGAGACGCAGCAGGGCCGGCTGCGCCAAAGACCGGTTGAGAAAATACCGGACCCGAAGATGGATGCGGTTGCTGGTCACCTGGGTGGGTAACGCAAAGTAGAGCCCATGCGCATCGCCACCGGCGATGAGGCGATAGGCCAGCGCAAGCGCCGCCTCCGTTTTTCCCGCGCCCATAGCGGCTTCGACAAGCACGACTTCCGGTGCTGGGATGCCTTCCAAGACTTGACGCTGAAGTTCCGAAGGCTCGGCGAACCCGAACAGTTTGGCGAAGTCAAGGCCGGGGCGAAGTGTGGGCGTCTTCCATCCGATACCCAACAGCGCTCGTCGCGCTTCGCGGCGGGCGTCTTCCAGTCGCTGTGGAACAGCTCGGCGTTCAGGAGCGAAAAACCTCTTATCCGAGCCAATCCAATCCGCCACTGCGACGAGTCCGGCGAGCAGCCAGAGTTGAGCGTCCGTGACGGGATTGAGAGCGCCCGGAAGCTTTTCAAACAGTCGCTCCAGTTCTGCACAAAGACTCAAGCGAAGTGGCCTACTGAGTTCCCCAGCCTTTTCCGCGAGCGGCTTTGCAAAAAGTTTGCTGCCAAAAAGGCTGCCGTGATGCGCTCCGATGGCGTGCGCGAGCTTGTCTGAACTGGCATCCGCCCAGCGGCCACGCAGCCAATCGCGGAGCACCCAGGCGGTTATCTTCCCGTGATCGGATTCCGAGAGGTTCCAGTCCTCTCGCCGCGCCCGAGCCGCCACCTCAAATTCCGCGAGCCAACCCGGACACTTGCGCTGGAACCCGACACTGATCTTCCCCACATCATGCAATGCTGCCAACGTGGCGGCGCCGGGCGGAAGTAGTGCGCGAACCGAACGCGGCAGAGCCTCGATGATAGCCTCCGCCACGCACCCTACATTCAAGCAGTGGTCGCGCACCGAGATACCCGGAACCTGCCTGCCTGAGTCTATCACCGTTTTGGCCCAAAACTCCGGCTCCAGGGGGCCTTGAGCGGCACCGGGAGGTTCGACAGTCATGGGTTCGGGGCTTTCCACCTTTTCCAACAGTATTCCCTGATACGGGACAAAAACTGGCTGAGGGTATCAATTTTGTCGAGCCTCACCCAGCAGTGGACGATATTTTCAGCGCTACACGCCCAAGGCCCTTGGAACTCCCGTGTCCTCCGCACCCTCAATCGGCATCCTGGAGCGTTTACACGGTGGCGCCGACCGATTTCAAAGGGGCTTACATCATGCGTTGCGTCATGGCCATGGCCAAATCCGGCGTGCTAAAGTCCCGGATTGAAAACCCGGGACACCCAGATCGACTTCATCCGCCTCAACGGGGTCCGGATCGCGGCCTGTGCATGGAACGGCTTCAAGGGGAAGGGCCGTGGGCTGGTGTGCGTACTGTGCGATCTTGAGAATGAGGTCCTCCAGCAGGTGCCCTTCGATTTCATGCCGGAGATCGACGCCTCGAAGGTGATCCGACCCTGGTACAGCACGAAGGAATCCCGGATGGTCGCCAGGTATGACCCGGATAAGGAGGTCGTGATCTGCTTCGTCCGGCGAGCCACTGTGGACCGCACCGACTTCGACTGCTACAAGATCGTGACATTGCCCGCGCCACCCATGGCCGCGGAAGAAGATTGACCGCATGCTGAACTATAAACCCGCAGAGGCTCTCCAGCGGTTCGTGCAGGAACAAGGGATCAAGGTCCTCAACGTGGCCGGCTCGCGGGAGAGCAAGGAGCCGGGAATTTACCTCTGGGTTTACGATGTCATCGAGGATGCCTTCTTCTGGAGCCAGAGACATCCTGGCATACTTGGTAGGCCGGGCGAGGGGTGAAGTCCGGACAAAGCAAAAATGTTTACTGCGCTCCCATCCAATCCCGAATCTCCTTCCATATCCCGGTAAACTTCGCCGCCCGCCCGGGATCATCGCTGATGTCGAAGGTGTTGTTCTCCAGCCGGGCCGCCGCGGGCCTCGGTTTTGTCCAAGAACACGGTAGAATATGTGGTCGCCCCCTCAGAAAAGCCCCATACTGACGTAGTGACGTTCATCCCTCGGGAATGGATCGGCTCGCGTCCACCCCTCTTCCATGAGGTCCATCTCGATATGGATTCTGGCGGCTTCGGCTGCCCGGTCGCCGAACATCCGCCTGACTTCTTCGATCCCGGCGGCATGATGGCGCTTGCGCCGGTGTTTCATCCCGTAGGGTTCCTTTCCCGCCAGTTCGTCCAGCCACAGGTGGACTTGCTCGAAGCGGTCGCCAAGTAATTGCTCGGTCTGCTCACAATGTTTCTCGAATGCTGGCATTGCGAATTAACCCAATCCTTTCTTCTGACGGGAAGATTCTTAATCCACCCGCTTGGCGGTCTCCGCAGCCTGCGCCTTCCGGAGCAGAATCGCTCGGCGTGTTTCAATGTCACGGGGATACAGTTCGGCGATCAATCCGTATCCGAATCGTGCTGCCAATTGCGGATCGAGACCAAGTATTTCGCCGGGAGGACAGATACCGGCGAAAACGAATTGTTTCCGCTCCTGGAAGTAAAGGGTATCGAATAAACGAAGAAACGCGCCCTGTATTTTTTCCCCCGCGAGCGATTGAATATCGTCCAGAAGAATTACGTCGGCCTCGCGGAAGTGGTTCCAGCAAACATCCAGCGTCCCAACTCTGGTCGCTCCCCTTGTCAGGTCCGATAAGCGCTCGCCCGAACAATAGACGGCACGCTTCTTCGAATATGAAACTGTGTGCCAATAGATCGCGTGCATCAGGTGGGTTTTGCCGGCGCCTTCTGCTCCATAAAGGAAGAGCGGGTTAAAGGCACTTCTCTGGGCTACGGCCAAGGCTGCTGACTGCGCAAATTGGTTGTACCAGCCAACGACGAACGAATCGAAGGTGTTGAGAGGATTCAACTCGTCTTCCAAAGCCGAAGACCTGTCCGCCGGATCAGTGGCTGGGTCAGCCCCCACAGCACGAGGCCGAAGGTTGAAGAAAAGGCTGAAAACACTGAAGAGACCGATCATCCGTAGGAAATCGCGGCGGCCTATGTGATGTTTGTTTTCGATCATGCTTTGAATTGTGGCGCCGGCGGGAAACGCGCACGCCGGGGGACCTCAAACGCTTCTTTTCCCAAGACACGGCCCACTGACCTTGTGAATATGCAGCGTTCTGCCCCCGCCGGGACGCTCTTCCACGAATGAGACCCTGTCTCCAGAGATCGCGGGGGTTGAGACGACCTTTCCCGTAACCGGGATCCTGCTGTACCGCGCCCCGTTCGGGTGGAGGATGTCCACCCGGTTTCCGTTTGCAACTGCCATGAGGTTTTTTTCCATAAATTTCTTCCGATTGATGATTGATTGGTTTGCCGGGCTGTTACCCCTGCTTTTCTGCACAGCTTAGCTCTTCTGCTGTGACATCCGCCGCTCCACCGAAAAATATTTCGGGATTTTCAAAAGTCTGGTAGGTGTGCCTCTGGATGTCACAACCCGCCGCTAGAATGCAGGGCGAGACCATGAAAACGCAGCGCCATAGACCCGCCGGGGAAAAGCGGAAAAAACTGGGCCATTCCCAAATAGCCACCCGGCCCCAGATGGAGCGGCTTTTCCGAATCGTCGCCGAGGTTCAAAAGGGCGAATACCCGAATTGCGCCACGTTTCAGAAGCTGTTCGAGATGAACCGCCGCACCATCCTGCGGGATATTGAATTCCTCCGTGACAGACTCAAGGCCCCCCTAGAATACGATGCGTCCCGGAACGGCTATCATCTCATCGGCGATTTTCATCTGATGCCGCCGCTCGATCTCAAGGACGAGGACTTCCTCACGCTCTATTTTCTGCAGCAGTGTCTTGCCCCCTACGAAGAGACGGAAATCGGCAACCACATGAAGAAGTCGTTTAAGCGGATGTTCGGGTTGTTGACCGGCACGCAAGCCTGGAAAAAATGGGACGAGGCGGTCGCTTTTCGCGGTGAACCGAAAACCGTCGCTGCCGGTGAGGAACTAAAAACCTTCGAGGTGCTGTTTTCGGCGATCAACGCAAAGCAGGTGGTACGCTTTGAATACCACGGGCGCGGTAAGGAGGCATCAAAACGCGAAGTCGAGCCGAGCCTTGTCGTGATGAATAAGGGACGCTGGTATCTATATGGCGTGGACCGGAAGGCGAAGGCGATGCGGACTTTCGCCTTGGGCCGGATCAAGAAAATCAGCACTGTCGCCAAGAATTTCGTCCGCGATCCACTCGCGCCGGAAGAGCTATTTCAGCACAGCTTTGGGATCGTGGTGGAAGATAAGGAGCCGGTGGAAGTGGTGATTGATTTCACTCCCCAGGCTGCCGACCTGATCCGTGAATCGGTCTGGCATCCGAACCAGAAGCTCGAACCTCTGATGGACGGCGGGGTGCGATTTCGATTGCGTCTGACCTCGTTTTACGAAATCAAACCGTGGATTCTTAGCTGGAGCCATTACGCCCGTGTTGTGGAACCACCGGAACTCGTGGCAGAAATCCGGGCGGCGATCACGGCAGCGGAAGCATATTACAAGGCAACATAACCCGTTCTTAAAGTGCGTCGAACGGATCCAACATTATCGCGGAACTTCAAATGAAATCGCCATTGCCAATCTCACGTTGACCACGAATAACTTGGATCGCTTCACCGGCGGCATCGGGAACCCAACGGTCCGGCCATCGAATCGAGGGAGGGGTGCTCGCAACGCACTCCAAGAACGAAAGACAATCTTTGCGCATCAAGAGCGCCATGATTTTCATGATGTTTATCTGGCTGCTATCGTTGCATTCAAAAAATTTGGACCTAAAAGCTTCAATCACGGCGTCCGTTATTAAACTGGGGGACAGCTTTGCTGCTGTCACAAAGAAATCAGTGGCAAACATTTTGCACACGTATTTACGTCCTTCCGAATCGGCTTCATCATGGCGGATGTTATTCCTCTCCTCAGCAGTCAGAAAGTCTTCGTAAGCCTGCTTTGCCGCTGTGGCTTCATTGTGACGCGCCAAATTGACATAACGGTCATAGTAGGGAAGCTGCTGCTCCAGTTTCGCGAGTAGATTCGGTGGCTGTTGGTTCGTGGGTATTTGACTCATTGGAGTTAATTGAGTTTTAGTGCTTCTGGCAGAAGTTGCAAAAAACGGGCATACCGCTTATCTGGATTGCAAGTAAACTCGCGAAGTGCTTCGTCTTCTCCGCCTTTAGGTATTTTCTCGATTGGAAAAACAAAAATAGAATTGGTCTCGTCGCTTAAGTCTATTCCGCCTTGTTTGGGTGGGCATTCGGCCTCCTGTGTTGCCTCTAAAAGCTTGTCAAACGAAGGGTCCTTAATTCTGACGCGAGCGCTAATTTTGCAGTTGTTGCTTCCGGGTATTCTGTAAAATTCCATAAGTATGCGATAATTTCCAAGCCCGTGCGCCCCGGAATGAAACCGAAGACGGCTTGAATCATTTAACTCTCCGCTTATGCAAGCCGGCTCAAAGTGAATCTGCGATATTCTGTTGACTATACGGTGCCCACAAAGAGTGTCATCTTTGTAGCGTGCTGTGGACGGAGATTTGGCATTTCCGCTGGGTGTCGAGCACGGCGGAATGAATGAAGGGTCGCTCACATCATCAATAAAGAGGACCATGTTTACCTTCCAACGCGTCCATTCCGCATCCTCAGCAATACGCCCGGTTGTCGGAAATTTCGGAAATGCCACCCCTGTTCGTTTGAGTTCGTTGGCGATGTCATTGATCAATCTGCCTCCGCTGAAATGCCCATCCCACTTTTTGTAGACATTCGGCCAGTATTTGTGGATGAGAGGCATCCTGCTGCTAACTCTTTTGGACATGCCTTCGATGTAGCCTAATGATGGGAACAGTCTTTGTGCCAAGTTCGAATCAACTCCGGCGTTCTGGAAAATGCGCGCCAACCGGAAGCACAATGCTGTGGATACACGCGAATCCCAAATCGTGTTCCATTCTTTAGCATAACCAAAAAGAGCAGCAATCTTAGTATAACTGCTGTTCATTGGCGCACCGTTAACCCGTTTCCCGGAAATGGCCGAATCAATCACTGATTGCAGTACGGCTGCATCCTTGATAACCGTGCCCATCCCGCCCCAATTTAATATCTCATTTGCAATTTTTATTTTGTCGTCGATGCTGCGTGCCCTGTTGATACGAACGAGCATTTCTTGGAGCCAGTTAAGGTGAACTTCTGGCTCAGGTTTTTTTTTGTTGGGTGAATAAAGTTGGAGCCCCCCGGCCCAACTTTTGGCTTGTTGACCTGTGGGTCTGTTTTTATACAAGTGCTCAAAAGAGTGGCTATTGATGTCCTCAATAAGTGCAGAAATGGCCTGATCTGAATGGCGCTTAATTAAGGAGGATTTAGGATGATTTTTGTGGGCGGCGGCGCATTGGTCCGGGGATGGCTTCGAGGAGATAAGTTTGGCTGAGCGCGCGCATCTCTTGGATGAGTTTTTCCAGGCGGCGGTGATTGGCGATAGCGGCGGCGAAGGCTTCGGCTTGCGCGGTGGAAAGCGCCACAGTGACGGTTTGCGCTTTGACCTTGCGGGTCCACCGCCAGGTGCCTGGATGGTTTTCACTTACGCTGCCTTCACTGAGCCAATCCAGCTTGCGGATTTCCTCCTGGCAACGCTCGAAACGGGCGCGCAGTGCCGCCACTTTGGCGGCGGAAAGAAGGGCGGTTTGAGGACGATTTGCCTGGGGTTTCATGGTGCGTATATATACATACAATAGATGGCCTCTCGCACCCCTTTCTTCGCCGCTTTCGCCTCTCTGCTCTTTGGCAAGCCCCGCCTCTCGAATCTCGAAAAACTCCTGCGCTTGGAGGGCGGCCCGGCCCCCTCCCTAAGCCAATACCAGGCGGCCTTCGGAGCCTTCATTCCCCAGGCGCTCCTGGCCCCCGAAGAGCAGGGCGTTAATAGTCGCTCACGCATGTTTCCTCCTTTGATAACCTTCTGGGCCTTCCTGGCGCAAGTGCTCGAACGAGGCTCCTGCTGCCGGGACGCCTTGCGCCGGATCACCGCCTGGCGGCAGTTTGAATATCCCAAAGCCCCGCTTCCCTCCCCCAAGACGGGCGGCTATTGCAGCGCTCGCGCCCGCCTCGCCCTTCCGGTGCTCGAACAGATCGGCACCCATCTGGCCGACCAACTGGAGCGCCATCGCCCTGCTGGCGAGTTGTGGCAGGGGCGGCGCGTCAAGATCATCGACGGCACCACAGCCTCCATGGCTGATACCCCGGAGAATCAGGCGCTCTGGCCGCAATCCCACAGCCAAAAGCCCGGATGCGGCTTCCCGTTGGTGAAGTTGGTGGCTCTCTTCAGCCAGGGCAGCGGCGCTCTGCTGCATCTGGCCGAGGGAAACCTTCATGAGCATGAAATGATCGTGGCGCGCAAGCTCTGGAGAAGGCTGGAACTGGGCGATGTCCTGCTGGCTGACCGGGGCTTTTGCTCTTACCTGGATTTGAGTGAAATCGCCCGGCACGGCGCCGATGCCGTCATGCGCCTGCATCAAGCCCGCCGGGTCGACTTCCAGCAGGGCCGGCGCCTCGGTCCCGATGATCAACTGGTCACCTGGCGCAAGCCGGTACGGCGCCCGGCCGGTTGCCCGTCCGAGGCTTTTGACGCCCTGCCCGAAACCCTCACCGTCCGCATGGTACGCTACCGCATTGCGAGCGCGGGTTTTCGAACCGAGGAAATCATCCTGGTGACCACTCTGCTGGACCCGGAAGCTTACCCGGCCAGCGCCTTGGCCGAGCTTTACTTCGAGCGCTGGAGCATTGAGTTGCACTTCCGCGAGATCAAGACGTTGCTGGGACTGGACGTGCTGCGCTGCCTGACGCCCAAGATGGTGCGCAAGGAAATCGCCCTGCACCGCATTGCTTACAACCTGGTGCGTCTTTTGATGCAACGCGCAGGCCTTCTCCATCACGTCTCCCTGGCGCGGATATCCTTCAAGGGCACGCTTGATAGTCTGCACCATTTTGCCGACGCTCTGCATGCGCTGGCCGGGCGACCCCGCCGGCAGGCGGAACTCCTCGAAATGTTACTCCTGACCATTGCCAGCGACCTCTTGCCGGAGCGCCCCAACCGCGTGGAGCCGCGCGTGAAAAAGCGCCGCGCTAAAAACTATCATCTCATGACAAAACCCAGACGACAAATGCGCGTCCCCAACCATCGCAACCGCCCCGCCAAGCTATCCTAAATCCTCCTTAATTAAGCGCCATTCTGGCCTGATCTCTATTCATAAATTTAGCGAAGATATGTCGGGGAGGCGAAGCGGCGCTATTATTCTCATGTGATGGTCATACGCCTGACGTCATGGCTTCTTATCGGGGTAAAATGAAATCCTGGTCCGGGAAGATCAAGATCGCGGATTCCCAATCGAAGACGGGAGGAGTTTCGATGCAGGAGACGGCTGTGGAGCGACACGGATGGCATGGGGGTTAGTTCAATTCATCGCTACCAGCTTGACCTGAAATTGTCCAAGACAATCCGGGCACAGCAAAACACGCCAGGCCCGTCCGCACAGTTGTTCCCAGGTCTCTTGGGGAGAACTCCATTCGTGTTTGATCGGAATCACCGGGCCATCGAGTGGGCAATAAAGCTCCGCATTCTTCAACGGTCGCTTTTCCTGCCATGATAGCAACGGGATGTTGTGCAAATTGGTCAAGAGCGGGTCGTGCCCTTTTTCGAACGGCCATTTCAAGCCTTTTCCAATCATCCAAAGGTCCTTCGGGTTCCATTGCCTGGGTTTCCGCATTTCCTTGCCCTCGGGCTCGATGACGAATAACAGGGGTATAGCGTCTGCAAGCGCCTGCCTGGTTGCAAAAAATTCGTCCCTGAACCGCCGCCGAATTGTCCCTTGCTTGATTCGCGATTTGACTGGCGCAGGTTCAGTGCGTTCGGATTCATCGTGTCCAGCGGATTCCGGAAGAACGGACTTGTCCGCAAGTTCCAAGAAGTAGTGGGCATTTCCAGCCCTCTTGAGGAGTGCGGCAAGGAACAGCAAATCCTCTGTTTTGCAGATTCTCAGACTGTCGCGAGGGGCCTTGCATTCGTCCCCGGGCAATTCCAGAAACAGTTTCGGGAGCGCGTTGCTCGCTCCTGGGGAATAAACGGCGGGAATCATCTTTGTGTGAAGTAATGGATTGATCTTTTCTTATGTAAAACTCAATGCGCGTTTGAAAGCCACTGGGCGACACCCTGGTAGGTGGAATCGGAGACGGGTTTATTGTGGGCACGCAGCAGTTGGCCGATCTGCCATCGGCCGTTTTCACCCGGGACGATGGAAAGGGTGGCCCGTTCCGGTTGGAGAACGCGGTAGAGATAGATGCCGCCACCGGCGATGTCGTCCGCGTAGGACATGGCACAGTTGTTCTGGTCCTGACCCTCGTCATACAGTTGATCCGTATTCTTGAGAGGAACGACGTTCTCGCTGCCTGGGATTGGCGGTTCCGGGAAGTCCCGGTAGGCCACCTGCGATTTGTCAAGGCGATGACTCCGCTCCAATAACTCTTCGTGGAGGCGGAAGAATTGCTTGGTCGAATGGAACCGTTCATTACCCGGCTCTCCAAGTTTCTTTTGGAGTTTCATCACGGCACACATTTCCGTCCCAAGGCAGTAATGCGGGTTTTCTGAGAGTTCGTGAAGTAATCGGGGAGTCGCCCTGCGCAGCATCAACCTGTTTCCCACGAACTGCATGACGGCCATGTTCAGGCTTGGCAGATGCGATAAGGTCTTGCGCCATTCCGGATCTTTTAGCACGTCGCGAATTGTCCAAAGTCTCGGGATGCAGCACTCGGGCGCGGGTATTTTGGAAAGAACAGAATATGAAGATTCAATCTCCGGAAACCCGAGCGCCGCGCATATCTTCCGACGGCGGGAACGGATCAAGCGGCGCGCGAGGTGCATGGCGTATCGGGAAGGCGAGTCCGCGAAAACCCAGCAAGATGCGAGACAGAACGCGAGAGCCGGATTGCTCATGATGAGGTCGAGTGCACCGGCGCACCGCGAGGCCATCGCATGCAAATGCCATTGCCGGCTGCAAAAGGGGGCGATGGCGTCGCCGACCTTTGGCGGCACATTGGCGAAGTAATTCAGGACAGTCCGCTGTTCCCCCACAAACGACTCCCGCAACTTCTTCTGGTCGATTGTTATGGCGTGACCCGGGTGTTCTTCGATTTCAAAAGGTGGACCCATGCGTAGGTGAGGCCAAAATCGATGGGGGCTTCGCACGGACTCAATGAGCCCTTCCCGAAAATCGATTTTGGGCCTGAGCCGCGACCACCCCGGGCGCCGCCAGGTCCGTGTCCATGCCGAAATTTCCGGCCATCCACGCACCACGATCACGCGAACTTGTGAAAAAGCGTAGAGTTTGCCGTTCTTCACGCAAACGCCGGGGCGGAAACCGGGCTTTTTCTCCTTCGACGCAGGCAGATCAATGCTCATCCGAAGGAGGCTACCAGGTGGGGTGTGACATCGAAGGACACAGCACGAAACAAAGGTTCAGGTACTCAACGGGTTCTGGCTAGGTGGGGGATACTGCGACCCCGGGGCATCAGCAGCCGATGAAGCCGGTCCCAAAGTGAAGCAGACGATTGCTTCCGGCCGATCACGCCTGTTTCCGTCGAATGCGCGGGAAGCGCTTTCGCATGAATTTCCGTGATCCTGAAGCTCTCGCCCTGATTCTTGAGGCGGGCCTTCATGGCGAGGGTGCCATTCCTGGTTCCTTGCGCGTTGGAAACCGTGTACCCAATGGTGAACTCCACAGCCCAGCCGTCTTCTTCGGCCCAGGCATCCGGACCTGTAATGATCGAGTAGGATCGTTGCGACCATCTACTGATGTCATGCTCCAGATCGCGGCGCACGAATTCCCGTCCGGCATGCGCCTTGCCGAAATAAGCCACCGTATCGGCATAATAGGCGAGCGGCTTCCCGACGTCGTCGCTCCCGAGCGCATTTACAAACGCTTCCGCGAACGCCGCAGGGTCGCAGGGTATCGAAGATTCTGGGGATGCCGGAGAAAAATCACCAAGCCGAACTTCTTCCTGGCCGGCCCAGACTGGCTCAGCGCGTGGAATGGGGGCACTGGATTGGCTGGTCCGGCGGGTCACGTCGCACTGTCCATGATCCCGGAATGAAATTCCGATAAGCAAGATTCCGCCTATCAAGCTGAGCAATCCGAACCACCGATGCTTGGTTCGAGATTTCGTCGAAGCATCGGGGCGCGCCGCTTTTCGTGGAACGGCGCCAGTGCCGTCTTCGGCATCAGGCGGCGGGGGCTGCGCTGCCGGCCGCCGTGGGGGTGGTTCGCGCCAACCACCATCGCGAGAACAAGAGACAAGCTGCTCGTAAGATGCGTTGATTTCCTTTAACCGTTCCTCTGTTTTTTGCCGCAATCTGGGGCTGTGTGCAAATCGATCTGGGTGCCATATCTGCACGAGATCGCGATAGGCTTGCTTGATTTGGTCGAGCGACGCCCCGGGCGCCAGGTCGAGCGTCTGAAAATGTTTTTCAATGGTCGTCATGCCTCGTCTGAAGCAAGTTACCACGGGGGGTGTGACATCCGGATGCACACCACGCCTGCAAACGCCAACCAAGCGCCGCGGGGCATGGACCAATTGTATCCGGAGACCGAACGCCTAGGAAGTCCCCACCACCAGCAACTCATCCCACCGCGTGGTGTAGCAGGGTGACTTTCGCTGCTGCCGCATCTTCCATGTCTGCCGCATCCCCATCGAAGCGTACCGGCCGGTGTTTGGGCCGAGCTTCCTGTTGAGCTGATCCACCACGGATTGAAGGTGCTTTTGTTGTCGTTCATGCCCTCTTCAATGGGCAACCGGTTCAATGGGCCGACGGGGATTTGACTTCCGGGTTTCGTTTTCGAAACTGAGGGGATATGAACTATCGACCTCTTGGACGGACGGGCGTGCAGGTTAGTGAGCTTTGCCTCGGGTGCATGATGTTTGGGGAGAAGACCGGCGCGGTTGAATCGTATGCGATGATCGACCGCGCAATCGACGCGGGGATCAATTTCCTGGATACGGCGAATGTGTATAGCCGCGGGCGCAGCGAGGAGATCACGGGGGCGGCGCTGAAGCGGAATGGGAAGCGGGAGCGGATTGTGCTGGCGACGAAGGTGCATGGGCGGATGGTGGACGACGATCCCAATGGGTTAGGGAATACGCGGCGGCATATTATCGAGCAATGCGAGGCGAGCTTGAGGCGGTTGCAGACGGACTGGATCGATCTGTACCAGATTCATCGTCCGCAATCGGCGGTGCCGATCGACGAGACGCTGCGGGCGCTCGATGACCTGATCCGGGCGGGGAAGGTGCGGTACATCGGGACGAGTACGTTTGCGGCGTGGCAGGTGGTGGAGGCGCTGTGGGCGTCGCGTGAGCTGGGGTTGAACCGTTTTGTGTGCGAGCAGCCGCCGTATAACCTGGTGGACCGGCGGGTGGAGCGGGAGCTGATCCCGATGGCGCAGACGTTCGGGCTGGCGATCATCCCGTGGAGTCCGCTGGCGGGCGGGTTGCTGACGGGCAAGTACCGGCGCGGGCAGGAGAGGCCGGCGGGGGTGCGGTATACGGAGATCGCCGATT
>Ga0182030_10007607_pt1 | contig 22581 bp, 25 predicted proteins | sample 812S3MmetaG_FD_121299 | JGI IMG/M metagenome (GOLD analysis project Ga0182030, IMG submission 121299) | Permafrost microbial communities from Stordalen Mire, Sweden - 812S3M metaG (Illumina Assembly) | ecosystem: Environmental > Terrestrial > Soil > Wetlands > Permafrost | place: Sweden... | reverse complement strand
TGAAGAAACACTAAATGCTTTTACAGAAGCTAGATCTAAAAATGCCTTCATTGTTGTTATATCGAGTGGAGGGAAGTTAGTAGATATGGCACGCCAAGAAAACATCCCAGTTTTAGTTCTACCTGCTGTTTCACAGCCTCGTTACGCTGTATTTTATGGTCTAAAGGCTACTCTAACAATTACAGATAGTCTGGGGATTACTACTGGGAAGGCGGATGAACTGAATGGTTGTTATCAATTTCTAATAAATTCTTCCAAAGATTGGCTATCAACGGTACCGGTATCTCAAAACTTGGCAAAGCAAATTGCGCAGGAATGTGTTGGAAAATCGATAGTTATTTACTCCGGCCCAAAGTTATTCCCGGCTGCATACAAGTGGAAAATAAGTTTTAATGAAAACGCAAAGCAAATAGCATGGTGTAATCAACTACCAGAATTTAACCATAATGAATTTCTTGGTTGGACAAAACAACCTACAAATAAGCCATATACAGTTATAGATATAAGAAGTAACCTAGAAAATCCCAGAACTCAAAAACGTTTCTTAGTAAGTTCCAAGCTTTTATCAGGTTTAAGACCGGATCCGATTGTAGTAGAACCACTTGGTCAAAGCCTTGTAGAGCAACTTCTTTGGAGCATTACTCTTGGTGATTTTGTTACTATTTACACCGCTTTACTAAATGGTTTAAACCCAACACCAGTTGATTTAATCGCAAAATTTAAGCAGGAATTGGCCTAACAAAGGTTTATTCAACCCCACAGGTTATTTGCAGGTCAACATGAGATTATTAATTAAGTTAAATCAGGTAATAAATTATGAAGATATTAGTTGTTGAAGATGAGCAAAAAATAGCTCGTAGCCTAGAGAAAGGATTAACCGCGGAAGGCTACATAGTTGATGTGGCAGAAGAGGGTGATACTGCTGAGAGACTAGTCAAGGATGGTAACTATGACTTGGTTATTCTAGACTGGATGATTCCAGGTAGATATAATGGTCCGGGATTAATTGAAGTCTGGCGAGATCGTGGGGAGCAAGTACCAATTTTGATGTTAACCGCAAAAACTACGATTGGTGATAAAGTCCAGGGTTTGGATATCGGCGCAGACGACTATTTGCTCAAACCTTTTAGTTACGATGAATTACTCGCTAGGATACGTGCTCTTTTACGTCGGCCTAAAGCCCACAGCGGAAATATCTTAGGAGCTAGTGAACTAGAACTTAACACTATATCTAAAGAAGTGAATTACCATAAAAAGGTAGTTAACTTAACTGCCAAAGAATTTCAATTAATGGAATATTTACTACGGCATAAGGACGAAGTTCTAAGCAAGGAACAATTACTAGATCACGTTTGGGCAGACGAAGCCCGTGTACAGCACAATACTGTTGAGACATTCGTAGCAAACTTACGCAAAAAAATCGGACCAGGGGAAGCTGTTATTAAAACCGTTCGTGGCTACGGTTATAAAGTGAACTAAAGTATGGATAATTTTCAGGCAAGGCTGAAGGGATATTATAAGAATATTACTTCTGATAATAGTGATGAAAATGACCGGAAATCATCTCGCTGGACTTCAGGAATTTTTCACTCCGCAAGACTTAAGCTAACTGGCTTTTACCTGTTAATTTTAATTGTATTTAGCTTGGTGTTAACCCTTAGTTTTATGGGTTTAGCTCGGAGCGCATTTGATCATGCTGACCAAGATGACAGGGGCGCAGTCAGACAGCTTATTAATAATTATTACTCCGTACCAGTACAACCCAATTACTTCAATAATTACCAAACAACCCAATCGAAAAACGTTCATCGTGCTCTAATAGAAGATGCCATAATTATAAATCTTGTTGCTTTGGTCGTTGGTGGGCTAATGAGTTACTGGTACGCTGGAAAAGCTTTAAAGCCGATTGAAGAAGCGCATGACGCGCAAGCTAGATTTGCTTCTGATGCCAGTCACGAACTTAGAACCCCTCTAGCTGCTCTTCGACTTGAAAATGAGGTCTTCCTACACCAAAAAAATGCCAGCCTAACTGAGTCAAGAGAACTCATAAAAAGTAATCTCGAAGAAGCGCAGCGTCTTGAAAATTTAGCTGACAACCTATTAGCCTTAACCCAATATAATACCGTCCGTTTAAATCTTAAACCTAATAAATTATCAGCTATTATTAATCAAGCTATAGAGAACACAGCTAAATTAGCCAAAAACAAACACATAGCAATCACAGTCGATGTTGCGAATACAGCAAAGGTCATAGGACAAGAAGAGAGCTTAGTGCAGCTGATTACTATCATCATCGATAATGCTATAAAATACAGCCCGGAACATACCTCCATCTATCTCCACGCCATTAAAGACAGCGATAACTACCATCTTAGTATTCGTGATGAGGGGCCCGGAATTAGTGAGGAAGATTTACCGTTTATTTTTAATCGACTATACCGAGGTGATAAATCAAGAAGCGCTAAAGTCGCAGGCTATGGCCTGGGGCTATCGCTTGCACAAGAAATAGCACGAGCTAATAAGGCCGGCATCATTGTCAGAAACTACCCGCAAGGTGGGGCACAATTTGTCGTGAGCTTAGTAGCTGCTAAGAGTTAATCAGACCAATGTTGCTATACTAGACACATGTATCCAATAGAGTATTATCGGCGCAACTCTACACTAGTAGTGTTAGTTTTATCGAGTTGCGTAAGCCTGGGAATACTGTTAGTACATATCATCTCTACCCACAGCTTTCTATATTGGTATCTTGGCTGGAATTTATTGTTAGCGTGGTTGCCACTTCTTTTTGTTTTCCTTCTAAATAAATCTCTTCAATATCATCCATGGTTAGCTTTGCGTCCGATGGTATGGACAGTATTATGGCTAGCATTCTTACCTAATAGCTTTTATATAGTTAGTGACCTGCTTCACCTCCAAAGTGTTTCTACCACCGACGTTTTATATGATACGATCATGATGGTATCGTTCATGCTAAATGGGTTAATTTTAGGTTACATTAGCCTATATCAAGTTCATCAGGAGTTAAAAAAGCGCCTCAGTATTCGTTGGGTCAATAGTTTGATTAGCTTGTCGCTACTAGTCTGTAGTTTCGCCATATACTTAGGTAGAGATTTGCGGTGGAGTAGTTGGGACTTAATAGTAAATCCGCAGGGCATATTATTTGATATATCTAACCAACTTGTCGATCCAAGACATCACGTTCAGGCATTCACTACTACGCTACTGTTTTTCGTCCTGCTTGAGACCTTCTATATCGTAATTTTGAGTATTGTCTCTAATTTGCGTACACCTAGACAAGCACGGAACAACTATTCCTAATATTAAAGTCTGTTAGCTAGCTGATATACTTACAAGTAACAATGGAACAACAAATATCACAGGCTACCAAAAGCCGTATTAAGGCACTATTTGATATTGATATGGCAGTGGAACTTAGCCGCCCAGAAGAGCAATTCGGTGATTTTTCAACGAATATCGCAATGCAATTGGCTGGGAAACTCGGCAAGCCCCCACTCGAAATAGCCGAGACTTTAGTTAAAGACCTAAAAAACGACTTAAAAGATTTTTCCGATGCTTCAGCGATTAAACCCGGCTTCATTAACTTTACTTTAACTGATAAAGCGCTATTGCAATCTCTGAAAACACAGATATCAAAACCTCTGGAGGGAAAAGTTATTGTCGTCGAATATTCTGACCCAAATCCATTTAAAGTTTTACATGCCGGCCATCTCTACACGTCTATCGTCGGTGACGCTATAGCTAATTTGCTAGAGTCGGCTGGAGCAACCGTGCACCGGGTTAACTATGGTGGTGACGTCGGTATGCATGTGGCTAAAACACTTTGGTCTATGCAACGGGAACTTAATGGTGAGCTTCCCCATGTATATGCGGATTTACCTATAGATGATAGGACTGAATGGATGGCTGAACACTACGTTGACGGTAGTCAGCAATTTGAAACAAGCCCTGAATTTAAAGCAGAGATATCAATTATTAATAAAAAAGTATACGAAATCCAAGAAGCCAATGACCATGACTCATACTTAGCCCAGCTTTACTGGATGACCAGGGAGTGGAGCTATGAATATTTCCGTAAATTTTATGCTTTGATAGGCACTAAATTCGAGAAATTCTATGCAGAGAGTGAGGTCGAAGAGCTTGGATTAACTACGGTTCGGGACCAGCTAGCTAAGGGTGTCTATGAAGAGAGTGATGGAGCGGTTGTTTTTCGAGGTGAAAAATTCGGTCTTCATACCAGAGTTTTCATTAATTCTGAAGGTTTACCGACTTATGAGGGTAAGGAGGTGGGATTAATTATTCGAAAATTTGCAGATTATCATTTTGATAGATCAATAATTATTACCGCTAACGAGCAAGAGCAATATATGGCTGTTGTCCAAAAGAGTATAGAACAATTTAATCCAGAATTAGTCCGCGCCACAACTCATCTAACTCATGGTCTTGTAAAACTTACTGGCGGAGTAAAAATGAGTAGCCGTCTTGGTAACTTTTTAAGGGCTGTTGATGTACTAAATAGTGCATCAGAGGCAAACATTCAGTTAATTGGTAAGGATAACCAGGATTCTGTCTTGGGGGCAGTAAAATACTCTCTCTTAAAAACTAGAATGGGCGGTGATATTATCTATGATCCAAAAGAGTCAGTCAGCGTCGAAGGTAATAGTGGGCCATACCTACAATATGCTTATGCGAGGGCTAGGAGTATCCTAGCTAAGGTTGGTCAAACGTCTAGGCTTGATAGCGGAGAAACTAAACTGAACCCTAGTGAACGTTCATTGCTCAGAAAAATGAACGAATTTGTCGAAGTTATAGAGAAAGCCAGTACTGAGTTTATGCCTCACTACGTTTGTACATATCTATATGAGTTAGCGCAAACATTCAACAGGTTTTATGAGCAGAATCGTGTAATTGATGATGAACGCCAAAGCTTGCGGGTTATGCTAGTTGAAAACTACTCACATATTCTTAAGCAAGGGCTTGATCTTCTTGGTATACCGTCCCCAGAAAACATCTAATCATAAGTAATTTTTTGTTTTCTGATAATTAGGTATACTAAAAGTCGAGTATGGCAACGTGAAGAAAACATCAAGTTAACACTGGAGAAGTTCGTATAAACCGAACGGTGGCTCAGTCATCTAAAAATAATAGAAGTTCTGGCCTACCAGCTCTTAAAGTCCCTCGACCTTTCCAAGGCTTTGTTAACTTTGTCAGGGAACAAGGAGTTGTTGGTATAGGTGTCGGCTTCGTTATTGGTAGTTCTGCAGCTGTTTTAATAAAGTCAGTTGTGACTAATCTACTAAATCCGATAATTGGCGTTGTTATGGGTGGAACTAATCTAGCGAATAAAACTATTTGCTTAAATAGTAAAGTTGGCGTTTGTCAAAATACCTTAAATTACGGCCAAGTTATTAGCGATATTATTTCATTCTTGCTTATTCTTGTAGTTGTTTACTTTGTTATTAAAGGTTTAGGATTAGAGAAACTAGATAAAGAAAAAAAAGATAAAAAATGAATGTCTTCGAAGATGAACTTAAAGAGAAATTAACACCCGAGCAGTACAAAATACTAAGAGAAGGCGGCACGGAAGTTCCTTTTAGTGGAAAATATCTTGATCACAAAGAAGATGGAACATATATTTGTACGGTTTGCGGGGCGAAATTATTCAGCAGCAAAACAAAGTATGATTCGCATACCCCTGGACTTATCGGTTGGCCAAGTTTTTCTGAAGTGATGGATAGTGATGCTATAGAATTAAGGGATGATAATAAATTGGGTATGCATAGAGTCGAAGTTTTATGTAAGAACTGTGGCAGTCATTTAGGGCATCTCTTTGACGATAAAGACGCTCCGGGAGGGAAGCACTATTGTATTAATTCGACGTGCTTGGATTTTGAAAAAAAGAAGTAGGCTCTAAGAAGATACGTCAGAATACTTCTCACCCCAACTAGCCATTTGTCGGATAATCGGTAATAAGTCGTTTCCCTTAGATGTTAGAGTATATTCAACACGAGGTGGCACTTCGGCAAAACTCTGTTTGGTAATTACCGCATATTCTTCAAGGTCATCTAGACGTTGGCTCAGAGTACGAGGATTAATATGTTTAACTGAATCCTCTAGTTCGCAGAAACGTTTTGGGCCATAAGATAGGTCTCGAAGAATTAAAGCAGTCCATTTATTACCTATAATCTTGGATGCTGAGGCTATACAACCGGTTTTTGGTTCGAGTGGTTTCATGATTTACAATTTAATACTTTACAAAGTATAGTATTGTCTCTATAATTGTTATTACTATATAAAGTATATCATAAGAAAGGCAAATATGAAGTTACAAATAATTATTGGAAGCACTCGTCCACAAAGAGTGAGTCATTTACTAGCTCCTTGGGCTGCAAACGAGGCTAAGAACCTCGACGATACTGAGGTCGAAATTGTCGATCTAATGGATTATAACTTACCATTTTTAGACGAACCCATATCTCCGCAATATAATCCTGAGCGTAAACCAAACGCAGTGGCCAAAAAATTCCTCGATAAAATAGCAGAGGCTGACGCCTTTGTTTTAATTACGCCCGAATACAATCGTTCATATTCGGCGGTTTTAAAGAATGCATTAGATTATGCCGATTTCCAGTTTAAGCAAAAACCAGTCGCATTGTTAGCGCATGGTTCGACAGGTGGAGCTCAAGCCGTTAGTCATTTAAGAGGTGTATTACCCGGGTTACTAGCTATCACTGTCCCATCGGCAACTTATTTTATTGGTCAGGTTGCCCAGGCAATTGACGAACAAGGGAATTTAAGCGAAGAGCTTAAGTCAAATCCTTACGGTCCCCAATCCGCTCTTAAAAATATGCTTGCTGATACAAAATGGTATAGCGATGCACTAGCTTCTGCTCGGTTAAAAAACTAAGTTTCTATTTAGCAACATAGGGCAGTATAATTGCCACTAATGCATATTAAGGAAACAAATTAGTCATGACAGGGAGTAATTTACGACCCCAAAAACTTTTTTGGGTTGATTTAGAGATGACTGGCTTAGACTCCACTAAGGACTGTATTCTAGAAATTGCCGCGGAGATTACGGATTTCAATTTCAAAACTCTAGCCAGTTATGAAGCACGAGTTAAACAACCCAAAGAACTTGTTGCTGAGCGGATGCAAAAAAATAGCTGGTGGCAAGACTATCCCGAAAACCGTGATGATTTTTTATCAAAAGTTAATGATGGTAAATCGCTTGGTGTCGTCGAAGAGGAACTCACTAGCTTACTAAAAACACACTTTTCCTCACAACCAGCTATCTTGGCAGGTAATTCTATTCATAATGATCGATTATTCATTAAAAAATATTGGCCGACACTTGATCTCGCATTGCACTACAGAATGTTAGATGTCAGCACTCTAAAGATATTATTTCAAGGCAAGTACGGAATTGACTATGAGAAGCCGAATGCTCACCGAGCCTTTGAAGATATACAGGCCTCTATTGCTGAGTTACAGTATTATTTAGATTGGTTTAAGAAAAACCAAAGTTAATGTTGTAATGAATCAAAATTCAATCGAAGAATATCTAATTAGTTTAGGCGATGTAACCAGGGAGAAAGCACCTGATGAAGGTGTTATTTTGTTCAAAACCGGAGATAAGTTGCTTGCAGTCTTAGAACTTAGTAACCCGCTTAGAATAAGCCTCAGATGTGAAACAGAACTTGCTACTTTACTTCGTGAAAAATACGAAACCGTTATGCCGGGGCAAAAATTAAATCATAAACACTGGAACACCATCGTACTCACTGGACAAATCGAATGGCCGGAGATCAAAGGGTTTATCAGACTTTCTTATGACCTTACACAAGATCAACTATAGATCAGCTGCGGCACTATTTGCCTGTTTTAAGAGTAAGATTGCTCCGGCATAAAGGTTGCTTATTATAATTTTTTGGCTAGCTGGATCACTTGAGGAAAATACTTGTTTTAAAGCAGAAACATAATTAATTAACTGAGTTTGTGTTAGCTGAACATATTCGGAGTCAAAATTATTTGCAGGCGTTGCAGTAAGTTCAGTTGATAATGTAATAGATTGAGTAGTTAGCAAAGAGGCAGAAGTTAGTTTGCTTCCGGTAGCTTCCAGATAAGTAACTAGGCTAAGCCGACCCGATGTTAAGCTAAGACTAACGTTTGTAGCCAAGTCCTTTGTTATTTGTTGGGCAGCAGTCTTTTCGCCTAAATAAGCTAACGTGATTAAAGTACTCTGCTGCTGGGCAATAGAAAGTAAACCGGCTGTCTTTGGTTTGGGACTCAATATAGAGGCAATAATAATAATTACAATAATTAGAACTATCCCTCCTCCTAAAATAACTATAAGACGTTGCTTGAAAGAGGTTTGATTACTCAGTAAACTTGGCTTTTGTGGTTTAGGAGCCTCATTAACGATAAAATCGTAGGGGTTTTCGGTTTGTTTATTACTTACTTGGACTGGAGGCATAAGCATTATTCTAGAGTAAATTGCTAAAAGATAAAAGTATATAAAACAATGATTTCTTTTACTTTCAACAAGTAACTTTATAAACTATCTATATGGACGCTGTTGAGGAAATCAAGAGTCGCCTGGCAATAGAGGATGTAATTGCGGAGTATGTAACACTCAAGCGCTCAGGACGAAATTGGAAGGGCTTAAGCCCATTTAATGCTGAAAAGACCGCAAGTTTCGTAGTTAGTCCCGAGAAGCAAATCTGGCATGATTTTAGTAGCGGTAAAGGTGGAAATGTTTTTAGTTTTGTAATGGACATGGAAGGTATTGATTTTCGAGGATCTCTTGAACTGCTAGCCCGAAAAGCTGGGGTTGATCTGGACCAATATAACAAGGGTAGTCATAAAACCAATACTAAAAAGAAAGAGCGATTATATGAGGCTTTAGGATTGTCCGCTAAATTTTATCAAACACAGTTTAGTAGAAATAAAGAAGCACTCAGTTATATACTCCGTCAAAGAAATTTTACCAAGGAAACGGCCCTCAAATGGCAGATTGGCTATTCGCCGAATACTGGACACGCTTTACTTGATTTTTTAAAGTCTAAAAATTTCACAGAAGCAGAAATGGAACAGGCCGGCTTGACCAGTCATCGCTACAGTAATTCGGTAGATATGTTTCGTGGTCGAATAATGATTCCTCTAGCTGATAGCCAAGGAAGGATTATTGGTTTTACGGCTAGGTCGCTTAAAGACAGCTCTGACTCACCAAAGTACATAAATACTCCACAGACAATCTTATATGATAAATCACGACATATTTATGGTTTACATTTAGCTAAGACAGCCATCCATAGGCAGAAGTATGCTGTCCTGGTTGAAGGTAATTTAGACGTAATTGCCAGCAATCAAGTTGGTGTCGAACAGGTCGTAGCTACTGCTGGTACTGCTTTAACAGAATACCAACTAAAGGCACTAAGTCGATTAACCACTGATATTAGGTTATGTTTTGATGCTGACTCGGCAGGTATAAATGCAACCGAACGAGCGATACCAATTGCTAGTAAAGTGGGTGTTACTTTAGGGATTATTACTATTCCGAGTGGCAAAGACCCAGACGAACTTATCGCAAAAAATCCCGACCAGTGGCAAATAGCTATAGGAAAATCACAATACGCGCTTGATTGGTTAATCAATCATTATAAAAATGAGCTAGATATTACAAGCGCTGTTGGTAAACGACAATTTAGCGATATTATTATGACTGTTGTGCAGCGCCTAGCTGATCGTGTTGAACAAGATCACTATATCCAAGAAGTGGCCGGTATACTTGGCGTTACAAGGGAAGCCCTAGTTAGCAAGTTAAGCGATAAGAATAATATAGCGAAGACTACTCGGCGCCATGTTGAGCAGCCGGAAATCGAAAAAAATGAAGAAAGTACGAAGTCTCAAGATCATTTTCTATCGCTCATGCTAATGCAACCAAAGTTGAGAGATTTCGGAGTACAAGTAACAGAAGGAATGTTATTAACTCTTCCAGCACAACAATTATTACAGTTCCTACACGAAAATCCCGATTTTGTAGGTGACACAAATAACTCTCTCGCCTTGGAATCAGTCAGTGATTATGTTAAAATATTATCACTACAGTATGAGGAGCTTTATCAAGACTTAGATTTGCTTGAACTGCGTTACGAAGCATCCAGGTTACAGACCTATCTGATAGAGCAATATGTTAAGACACAAAAAAAGCAATTATCTATGCAACTTAAAACAGCCGGAATAGCAGATACTGATGTATTACTAGCCCGAGCAAAACAACTCGATGTGTTACTTAAGCAACTGAAGGAGTCATAAAAGAAATGGTTAAAAAAGTTATTCCATCTGATGAAAATAAGCAAGCAGAGCTTGAAGAAGCTAAAGCAAAACTGTTAGCTAAAGCCAAAAAAGATAAAAAAATAAGTCAACAAGAAATACTTGAAGCTATCGCTGACGATAACGTCGAATTACTAGACTCACTATATACGGAACTTGCAGAATTAAATATTGAAATTGTTGCTCCTGAACCCGGAACTGTTCCGTTTGATGATGAATGGGCAATAGAGGACGAGGAAGAAGTAAACCTAACTGACCAGAATTATTTAGATGATATCGCGGATGATTCAGTCCGTCTTTACTTACGAGAAATAGGTAAAATTCCACTGTTATCAGCTGAGGAAGAGTTAACTTTAGCTAAACAAGTTGTAGCGGGGGATAAGGGCGCCAAAGATAAAATGGCAGAGGCTAATATGCGTCTTGTGGTCTCAATCGCTAAGCGTTATGTCGGGCGAGGCCTAGATCTTTTAGACTTAATTCAAGAAGGGAATACAGGACTACTACGAGCAGTAGAAAAATTTGACCCAGATAAAGGATTTAAGTTTAGTACTTATGCTACTTGGTGGATTAGACAGGCGATTACCAGGGCAATTGCCGACCAAGCAAGAACAATTCGAATCCCGGTACACATGGTTGAAACAATTAATAAACTACTTCGTACCCAAAGACGCTTAACCCAGGAGTTGAACCGTGAACCAAGTAATGACGAGATTGCTAAGGCCATGGAAATAGATGTCGATAAAGTTGAGCACATAATGAAGATCAAACAAGACATATCTAGTTTAGATGCTTCGATTCGTGATGACGAGGAAGAATCAGTTCTGGCAGATTTTATTGAAGATGAAGATACTATGACTCCAGAAGAATCGGCAACTGGACAGTTGCTTAAGGAACATGTTAAGGAAATGCTTGGGGCGTTAACTGAGCGTGAACAGAAAATATTAAAACTTAGGTTTGGTCTTGAAGACGGAAAACAGCACACTCTTGAAGAAGTTGGCCAGGAATTTACAGTTACAAGAGAACGCATCAGACAAATTGAGGCTAAAGCTTTAGCCAAACTGCGAAAACATAAAGATGCCCGCAAGATTTACGACTACATAAAGTAAACGCCCATGAATTTAATAGGTATATCTGGTACAAATGGTTCCGGTAAAGATACATTGGGTGAAATATTAGCAAAAAAACATAATTTTTTGTTTATATCGGTCACTGATATATTGCGCGACGAACTCCGTAGTCGAAATTTACCTCTTTCAAGAAAGTATACTCGAGAACTGAGCGCTGAGTGGCGACGGGAAAGTGGTTTAGGAGTACTTGTTGACAAGGCACTGGCAATCTTTGAAGAACAAGCCGATAAATACAAAGGTTTGGCTATAGCGAGCCTGCGCAATCCAGGAGAGGCTGATTGTATTCATGAGCTTGGTGGCAAGGTAATCTGGCTTGATGCCATGCCTAAAATTCGATTTGACCGTATTCAAACTAACCGATCAGAGCGTGGTGCTCATAGAGCGCTAGATGATAATCTGACTTTCGTACAGTTTATAGCTGCTGAGGATGCTGAAATGCATCCCTCGGGGGATGAGGCGACACTAAATATGTCGGCCGTAAGAGAGAAATCAGACATTTTTATCGATAATAACTCTAAGGTTGTCGAATCATTTTTAAAAACAATTGAAAAAAGCATTATTTTGTAGCATTTTGCTTAAGCTAGCCAATGGCAAGAAGTAGCTTATACTAAAAGATATGAGTGAGCCCAAATCTATCAAAAAACTAGTAATTATCGATGGTAAATCGGTATTTTATCGAGGCTATTACGCGATGCCGAATCTTAGCACAAAAGAAGGTACTCCGACAGGAGGTGTTTATGGCTTTGCAATTATGGCCTTAGAAGTAATGAAACGGCTCAAACCTGATTACGTAGCCATCGCTTGGGACAAACCCAAAACTAATATCCGTAAAAGGCTAGAAATGTATCCTAAGTACAAGGCTGGACGTAAGCCGCCACCGGCTGATTTCTATACGCAGATCCCAATTTTACACGAACTACTTGATGCATTCGGCTGGCCGCTTTATGAGCTAGACGATTATGAGGCTGATGATATTATGGGTGCTCTTGCGGTGCAGGCTGAAGCTAAAGGTATAGAGACGATCCTTATAACTTCTGATCTAGATATACTCCAACTGATTAGCCCAATGACAAAGATTTATATTTTAAAGACCGGCCTATCGAATATTGAACTATATAGCCCCGAGAGCTTTAAGGCTAAATATCAACTTAATTTTGACCAATTTCTTGACCTAAAAGCACTTAAAGGAGATTCCTCAGATAATATTCCAGGAGTCCCTGGAATTGGTGAAAAGACGGCCATTGATTTACTAATTAATTTTAAGACCCTCGATGGAGTTTATGAGAACCTTGGTTTAATTAAAGACTCAACCCGCAAGAAGCTTGAAGCCGGCAAAGCATTAGCCTACTTAAGTAAAGAACTAGCCTTGATCTGGGTTGACGCTCCGATCAAACTTAATCTTAATGAGGTTGACGGGAGCAAGGCGAAGCCGAAGGAAGTTTTGGATGTTCTCCAGAAATTAGAATTTCGGAATTTGATTCGGCAATTACCAGATGTTATGCAGATAGAGGTTGGTAAACAAGCTGAAGGCCAGTCTTTATCACTCAACCCAGGTGAGAATATTCTAATTGATACTGATAAAAAATTAGCAAATGAACTAAGTTTGAAAGAGTCAGGCGATTTATTTGTTTATTCCAGGAGTGCAGGTAAGCATGGATTGAACCCTCAATTACTTATGCTTAGTTCTGAAGTTAAGACAACTTATTGCATCGATTTAACCAAAGTCGATAAAGAAAAAATACGGACATTTTTTAGCAATTCACATTTTCAGTTGATTGGCTACGACGTTAAGTCCACTCTAAAGGTACTACTTGGTCTTGGTTACAGCGATCTACCTCCCGTGAAACACGATGTCTTGCTTGGCGCTTTCTTATTAAATTCTCTGAGAAGGGAAAAAACGCTAACTGAGTTAGCCCGAGCTGAACTTGGCTATGGAGGTTCACCACTAGATAATCTGGACAATGAAGAACTTTATGCTAGGGCACCTGAGATTATCGCCATAATTGCCCAACTATACCGAAAGCAGCTCAAAGAAATCAGAAAAGATTCTAAGTTATTATCAGTAGCGGAGACTATCGACTGGCCAATTATCGCCGTTCTAGCACGCATGGAATATCAAGGCATATTATTAAACACAAGTTATTTAAAGAAGTTCCATAGTGAAGTTACTGGTACAATATCGGACCTAGAACAACAAATTTATGGTCACGCTGACCGTGAGTTCAATATTGCAAGTCCCTCACAGCTAGCTGAAACACTGTTCAATGAAAAATACCTAGGGTTATCATCAAAAGGTATCAAGAAAGGTAAAACAGGCTATTCTACAGCTGCCCCAGAGTTAGATAAACTACGAGGGATACACCCGATTATTAATCTTATTAGCCAATACCGCGAATTAACCAAGTTAAATAATACATATATTGAAGCATTACCTCGACAGGTTGATGACAATTCACGACTCCACACTACATTCAACTTAACGGTTGCGGCTACAGGAAGGTTGAGTTCTACCGACCCAAACCTACAAAATATTCCAGTTCGAACGGACTTGGGTAAAAGGATTCGAACAAGCTTCGAAGCGGGTAAGGGCAATAGTTTGATTAGTGCTGATTATAGTCAATTTGAGCTTAGGATTGCGGCGTATCTATCCGATGATAAAGAATTAATTGAACAATTTAACCAAGATGTTGATGTTCACGCTATTACTGCGTCCCAAATATATAATTGTGATTTAAAAGATGTAACAAAAACTATGCGTAGAGATGCAAAAGTTGTTAATTTCGGAATAATGTACGGAGTTAGTGCCCATGGTTTGGTTGCTCAAAGTGACATGACCTACGAACAAGCACAGAATTTCATTAAACGCTATTTCGAAGTAAGACCAAAACTAAAATTATATATAGAATCAGTAAAAGAAAAGGCCCTTAAAGAAGGCTACGTTGAAACGCTCTTTGGCCGACGCCGACTAACACCTGACGTTAAGTCGAGTAATTTTATTCTAAGAGAAGCAGCAATGCGAGCCGCAGTTAATATGCCATTTCAAGGTAGTGCGGCAGACATTATTAAAATAGCTATGGTACAAGTCGATAATAAATTGAGGTCAAGTTTTCCAGACGCTAAAATACTTCTACAAATCCACGACTCATTAATAGTAGAATGCGCTAAAACAGATAATAAAGCCGTCGCCCAACTTCTAAAAACGACCATGGAGCAGGCTTATATATTACCGATTAAGTTAACAGTTGATGTTAGTATCGGAGACAATTGGGGCGAACTTTAGAACATGATTAGAGCTGTAATATTTGATTGTTTTGGTGTCCTAGCGGGTGGTGATTGGAAGGATTTCTGGACGACACTGCCGAACCCTGAATTAAGATCTGGTGCTAGAGAGTTACGAAAGGCCTATGATATTGGAAAACTTACCCAGGAAGAGTTTAACCTAAAACTCTCTAAACTTACTGATATTCCATTCCAAGAAATAAGATCTATTTTTAATAGTGATAAATTAGCTAAGAATAAGCAACTAATTGACTATATAAGAACCCTAAAAACAAATTATAAAATTGGTCTTCTTAGCAACGTCGGTAGTTCATGGATAGAAGATAAATTGTTATCTTCAGAAGAACAATCTTTGTTTGATACTATGGTCTTTTCTTACCGAGTTAGTATGGCCAAACCCAACCCCCAAATTTATTTATTAGCGGCTAGTAAATTGGGAGTTGAACCGAGTGAGTGTGTTTTCGTAGATGATATTGCAAGCTACTGTGAAGTTGCCGAGAAACTTGGGATGAAAGTAATCGTTTATGATTCGTTCACTAACCTTAAAGATAAGCTAACTAAAATACTTGTCGAGTAAAGACGTCTAATATTTTTGCCGGCGATTACGGCTAACAATCCTACCACCTTTTGCTCTGTATAGCCGTATTGCCAAAATCATTACCCAACCCGCTAACAATACATCTATAAGGCTTGTAATTAGACTTAGTAGATTAGGGTAGTGGTGGGCATCAAAAAGCTCAACTATGAATATCCCGAACTCTATCATAATTAATAATAAGGCTAGGCGTTGGCTGCGTCGATATTGAACATAATACCCGAGTAACCAAAGGCAACAAAAGGCAACAATAATAACAATAGATAGAGTAATTGAGCTGATACTGTTGCTAACGCAGTTATATGATTGTCCCTTGCAACTAGTTATTATTGAACCAAGATTGATCATAGAATAAAGGAATGACATAACAATAAACTGAATAAAAGTTACGACACTTGTTTCATATTTTAACTTAGGCAAGGACATAGTAATTAACCTTATTATATATAAACAAACACAACAAGAATACCTTGCAAAATATTAATTTATATGGTACTATAATGCTGATAATTACATCGAGAGAATCATTATGAGATATTTCTTAGGATTTTTAATTGCCATTGGTTTGTTAGCGCTAGTTATTATTCTTGTTGTAAAAAATTTAAGTAATAATACTACTGGTCCTCAGCCGAAACCTCTATCTAGCTATGCGAATACTGATGCAGTAGCCGGGCTATTGATTAGTGGGCCAATTGTTGCTGATCAAAACTTCCAACAAATACAGATTAGTATTAGCCAATTCTCCTCACAAATCAGTATTATAAATGGTCATCTGGGAACTGTCGTAAATACAAAAATATATGAAAACAACTCTAATGCCTACTCAGCTTTTTTAAGTGCATTGCAAGGAGATGGATTTGCTCTCATAAATAACAATTATAAGTACAAAACCCCCGCAGGCTTCTGCTCATCTGGTGTTACATTTACATACACGTTGATGAATGGCAGTGATACAATATTGAATTCATGGACTACGTCGTGTGGTGGGCAAGGCAATCTCAAAGGGTTAGCTGCAAGCATCAATCAACTTTTTCAGTTGCAGATACCTGACTATGCGGAAATTACCAGTACAACGACTTTATAGTTTGTAAGCAATCCTTCTTTGTTAAAGATATAATTTCGTAAATAACCATTAGAGTGGTTTAATTATCTCATGACAAAAGAACCGCATACGGTTGTTAAAAAACATAAAGTCCGATCATTCTTCTCAGCAATTAGTGCAATTGTTGGTATATATCTAATTCTCTCTAGCATTAGTGTTATCTGGTTGAACCGTACGTTAACCAATACGCCAACCTATGTTGATACAGTTGCTCCACTAGTTACAAAACCAGCTATTCAAACATATATTGCCCAGGAAGTAACAACTGCAATCCTTAAAAATTCACCAACTGAGAACTTGGCCAGTGCGCTTTTACCGGCGTCAGAAGCAGCCTCAAATTTAAACACTAACCAGCTCAATGATCTAATGCGTCCAATTATCGAAGCAGATGCAATTAAAATTGTTAAATCACCATCGTTTGTCAGTTTATGGAGGAATACCAATGAAACAGCTCACGCAACTTTCATTAGTCAACTAAATAATAACTCTGGAGAGATTGATCTAAACTTAAGCCCAGCAATAACAGGCCTAATTGCAGAGTTAAATAATTCACAACTTAGCGCACTTGCTGGGCATATAAGCGTTACTCCAAACACTGGTAAAATATCAATTAAAAGTAATAATATTGTCCAAGCACACCATTATTATCGACTGTATGAAGCCTCAACTTATGGCGTAGTTATTGCGGCAGTTATTGTCCTTGGACTTGCGATTCTTTTATCAAGTAAACGCGCCCGATTACTTCGCCGAATTTTACTCTGGACTGGTATCTTGGCCTTGCTTCAGGCCGCCTTACTAGATAGTCCATCGTTTTTAACGTTTTCAGGTAATAACGTTGTAACTCAAAATGCCGTTAAAGCATTTGCTGAGGCTCTATTCCATAATCTAATGATCGCTAACCTCGTGATTGGTATCTTCTGTTTAGCGGGTGGTATTGGTAGTATGGTTTACGTTCACCTAAAGAAGCGTAAAAAGATCTAGGGGAGAGGTCTCTACTGCTCAATAAACGTTAGGGCATAACCAAGTCGCCCTGCACGCCCTGCACGACCTATGCGGTGTACGTAATCTCCGTAGGTTTGTGGCGTCGAGTAATTAATAACGTGCGTAATAACATCTACATCAATACCACGAGCAGCTACATCAGTAGCTACCAAGACTTTAACTTGATTATCTTTAAAGCGTTTTAGAGCTCTTTGGCGTTGGGCCTGTGATTTACCACCGTGAATGGCGTCGGTCTCAAAGCCCCGAAGTTCAAGTTCTTTACTTAGCTTTTCGACGCTACGATGAGTATCATCAAAAACAAGTATCTTTGTAACACCATCCTGTATTAAAAGATCATGTAATTTCTTAATTTTCTCTTCCTTACCCATATAAGTAACGATATTCTGTTCGACATTGTTACTGGTATCTCCGGTTTTTACAACGACGTGAACTGGGTCTGAAGAAAAGCCGTCTATGATAGTTTTTACTTTGCCATCAAGAGTTGCAGAAAAAAAGAACGATTGCTTCTTAGGTGCAGTTCGATTAAGTATGTGAGTAATATCGTTAATAAAGCCCATGTCTAACATTCGATCAACCTCATCGAGAACAATAATATTAAATCTTTCAAGTTTCAGCGTACCTTGGGTAGCATGATCTTTAATTCGACCAGGTGTCCCAATTACGATCTGTGGGTTCATCCTTAGATCCTTAAGTTGCGGTCCCATCGAGACGCCGCCAATTAATATTGCTCCATGGATTCCGCTACCTTTTGCAATACTTCGACACTCTTCTTCTATCTGTTGAGCTAATTCACGAGTTGGTGCCATAATCAAAGCGGCACTATTTTTATCGGACATTAATTTGTGCAAGAGGGGAATGGCAAAAGCTGCAGTTTTACCAGTGCCGGTATTAGATATACCAACAATATCTTTGCCACTAAGTCCGTGTGGAATGGTCTGGTCTTGAATAGCTGTTGGAATAGTGAAGTTTTTTTGACTCAAATTATTGTGGATAATTCTGTCAACTTCAAAATCAGAAAAACTATGAGTTGGTTTATATTCAAGTTCGGTTTCCAACTTAGCGCTCTGAATAAACCTTGAAGGGTTTATATAGTCCTTCTTCGGTCCGCGACTATTTGATCGTGAGTAGCTTGGTCGGCGATTACGGTCAGTATTTCTTGAACTTTTGTATTGATAATAAGACATAAAAAAATGGATCCTTTATATTAAGTAGTAATGTTATTCATTGTCTGGAATGAACAACGAGTTATACGATTACTACTCAAGATCCATTTAAACAACTAATATTAATTTTAGCATAATTAATATTATTAAGCAAATTAGTTATTTTCCATGTCGCGTGAATTAGTTGATCAATAAAGTTTTAGTTGAGCTGAAAAGATTCTAATGTAGTTAGAACTTGCTTAAAAATAGAGGTATTTTGCCAGGTATTACTATTGATACTTAGTAAACTTTGACTTGTGCCGATGCAGCTTTGAGTGGCACATTGGTAGAAGCTAGCACTAATTATTGGATCCAAACCGCTTAAATATTCAGCGCTTATGCTTTGTCCGAGAGCGAAAGATATACCACCGGTGATTATAACCTCTTCGAAAGCGCCGCTTGCTTTGGAGCCATTGGAAAAGTGGACATAGCTAATGAAAGGATAGCTTGTTTGGTTTGCGGTAGGCTGGCTATAAGCAATTTGGGCGGAAGCTAGGGCAGTTATAGGTGTATTATTGTTCAATTCATTTATAGTGTCAGTACCCGGACGAACTTGAATAATGATTTTACCAACAACACTAGTGTTATCTGCGTTTATGACCGTCGAGAGCGGTGAAGTTAAAGTAATCGTATTATCATTCTTATTATCGTTGGTCGGGGGTGCGACTGACCAATTTTGAGGATAGGAGAAAGATAAGTTTAAATCATTCCCATTAGAAACGTATTTAACATCGGGTGATGAAGTATTGTTAGGAGTTACTTGGATTATTTTTTGACTAGAAATATGACCTTTGGGTTTAGTAGGCTTATGACCGATATAATATGTCAGACCTCCAATAAGGAGCAGTCCTATAATCACTATAATAGCTATCTTTAATCCAGTCTTTTCTTTAGGAACGTTTGGCTGGTAAACTTTGGAATCTTTTTGATCTAAATCGTCGTCGACGCTATCTGGATCTGGTCGGTCATCAACCCGGTACTGAGTTATTTTGTTCATAATATATGCTATTTAATACCTTCAATTTAATTATACGCTGAAGATAAAAGGAATATTTATCCATTTGATACTTAAGAACTCTGTCGAATTTGTTCTTGGATTTCCTGGAGTCGTAAGGCGTCCATTAGTGGACCCTCAACTGTAGTCAAGTAACCCAAATAATCTTCACTAAAAGTTGTTTGATCTGTAAGAATATTAGTTCCGTCAGCTAGTTTCCCGTGCAGGGGATAAAGTTTAACATGGGCATAGGCAACACCGGTTCCTTCGATTACCATAGCTACACGGGGTACCCCTAGACTCTTCTTAAGTAAATTTGCCACGCTCCTTGAGGCCTCCATTAATGCGGCATATTCACTGTCGTCAAAACTAAAAACATCTGCTCCAAGGTTCTTCTTTGGTATAACAACACTTGCTCCAGGAGTATTTGGGAAGGGCGTTAGAAAGGCAAGATGAGTTTCGCTTTCCCAGATTTTATAACTACTGATCTCACCACTTACAATTTTATCGAAGATAGTATCACTCATACCTCCATTCTAACAGATGAGTGGAAATATTTTACAGTGCTTCGTGGGCTTTAATGGTTGTGCGAAGCGGCGCTTCTCGGAGAAACAGAGCGACAACAAACGCCAGTAATATTACGGGTACTGCCAGCAGAAACATATCATGAAATGATAGGACAAAAGACTGATAAATATCATGCGAGATAGTTGGCGGGTATTTATTAATGGTGGACGCTGGTACGCCAGTCTCAATTTTTTTAGCTAAATTGGCAATGTGAGTGGCGCCACTGCTTGGCAGTAACTGCTTAAGGTGATAGGCTAGTCGGTTTGTTAGAATTGCTCCAAATACTGCTCCACCTAACGAGCTACCAATATTTCTAAAGAACGCCGAGGATGCTGTGGCCACACCAAGTTCTTCGCGAGGGACAGAATTCTGTACAGCCAGCGTCATAATCTGCATGAAGGATCCAATGCCAATTCCTAATACCACCATCCAGATAGATAGTTGAAGCTGTGTGGTGTGTATCGTTAAGTGGCTAAAAAGATAAAGACCGACAGCTGTAATTAAGGTTCCGATGATCGGGAATATCCTGTAATGACCAGTCTTTGTAGTTAGTCGACCAACACTAAGCATTGCTACTAACATACCACCGACAAGTGGCAACAGAAGTAAACCGGATTTAACTGCGGAGTAACCTCGGACTTGTTGTTGATAGTATGGTATAAACAGGATCGCCGCGAACATCGCAATACCAGCTAGCAAAGATAGAATCATCGACACGCTAAAAATATCATTTTTGAATAAATTCATGGGTATAATGGCGTGTTTGGCACGTTTCTCCCAGAAGTAGAAGGAAATTCCAGCCACAACTGCTAGTGTGAACAGACCAATAATTGTATTTGATGCCCATGGATAAGTAACACCACCCCAAACAGTTCCGAGTATTAGCGGTACCACTGATGTCGATAGCAAGGCAGCACCGATGTAGTCAATCTTGTGCGACATTTTTTTAACCGGTAAGTGGAGTCTAGTTGCAATTGCCGTGAGGGCAATGATACCCAGGGGCAAGTTAATATAAAAAATCCATCGCCAGGATAGGCTATCGGTGAAGAAACCACCAAGCAACGGGCCGGCGACACTTGATACAGCAAAAACAGCACCAAAGTATGCTAGGTATTTACCTCGCTCCCGGGGAGGGATTATATCGCCAACTATTGTCATGGAGAGCGCCATTAATCCACCAGCACCGATTCCTTGTAGGGCTCTAAAGATAACTAACTCGTTCATAGTCTGAGAGATTCCACAAAGAGCAGAACCAACTAAGAATAGGATGATAGCGAATTGGAATATTTTCTTTCGTCCGAATTGATCGCTGATTTTTCCGAATAACGGTGTTGATAAAGCGCTAGTTAGTAAGTATGCCGTAGCAACCCAAGCCAATTTGTTCGCCCCATGTAGAGCATTAGCAATGTGAGGTAGGGCAGTCGCTACGACTGTTTGGTCAAGAGCTGCCAAAAGCATGGCCAACATGAGAGCAACAACAATAACCATAATCTCTTCATGGCTTCGTTCTTTATGTTCTTCAATTGGGACTACGTCACTATCCACTCTTATTCCTTATATTTTGCTTTAGCGTGACTTAACTTCTCTAACATTGTTTTAGCTACTGACTCAAGACTATCAGGTTTGACTAAAAATACTCCCTCTTTAGCTGGGTGCACCATAACTAGTAGTTTGTCGCCTGCTTTTAGACCAATCATTGATCGAGCTTCGGCGGGGATGACAACCTGGCCTTTATCGTTTACGGAAACGATACCTAAAATAAGGTGTTCTTGAGTAGTATTTTTATTACTTTTCATACTTATAGTATATATATTCTATGATTAATAATCAACCTTTATATTTATTTAGGAAATTCTAAAAAAAAGTTTTTTGTCGGTTTTTGCAACTTGTTGTAGTTGTGGCCCCAATTGTCTGAGCGAATCTGCCAAGGCAGAACTACTTGAGATAATAATGATCGAATTGTTTTGTAACTGGACACTTACTATTTCATCGAAACGCTTCTTAACGAAATTTTTTATAGCTTTACTCTCGCGTGGTTCGCTAAAATCTTTATTACGCAATATATCGTCGAGGGAATCCATAATAGCTATTATAGCTGATACAATATAGCTTACTATGCCGGAGTTACCTGAGGTAGAGACAGTTAAGAGAGGTCTAGCAGAATTGTTGCCGGGCCGAATAATTACAGCAGTTGATTATAATTGGCCAAGGAGTTTTCCAAATGCTAAGACCGATGTTGATAAGTTTTTGATTGGTTCGAGTATCAGTAAAGTTAATCGCCGAGCTAAAGTTCTATTAATCGGTTTAGACAATGATTATAGTTTAATTATTCACTTGAAGATGACAGGTCAATTAGT
>Ga0182030_10007605_pt1 | contig 22582 bp, 27 predicted proteins | sample 812S3MmetaG_FD_121299 | JGI IMG/M metagenome (GOLD analysis project Ga0182030, IMG submission 121299) | Permafrost microbial communities from Stordalen Mire, Sweden - 812S3M metaG (Illumina Assembly) | ecosystem: Environmental > Terrestrial > Soil > Wetlands > Permafrost | place: Sweden... | reverse complement strand
TGGGGCCTAGCAGGCCGAAGATTTCGCCTTTGTTCACTTCGAAGCTGACGTTCGAAAGCGCGACGCGGTCACCGTATCGATGGGTTAGGTTCTGAACTTGGATCACAGACCGGGCCTGTCCAACAGCATGAGGCCGTAAATGAGCGGCAAATACAAGACCGAGGTTATCAACACGCCACGCGCGCGGGACAGACTGCGTTCCACCGCCACCCGTACTCCCGAATACAGAAACCAGAGACCCAGCAGCAGCGCTCCCACCACATAGATGCGCCCCGACATTCCCAGCATGGCGGGAATCAGGCTCACGGGAATGAGGACGATTCCGTAGATCACGATCTGGCGCGCGGTGGAGCGGCAATCGGGCTCGACGACCGGCAGCATCAGGATGCCGGCGCGGGCGTAGTCTTCTTTATACATCCAGGCGATGGAGTAGAAGTGCGGGAATTGCCAGACAAACAGGATGGCGAAGAGCACCCAGGATTGCGGCGTGATGGCGCCGGCGGCAGCCGCGTAGCCAATCATCGGCGGCATAGCTCCGGGGATGGCGCCCACGGTGGTGGACCACCAGGTGCGCTGCTTCATGGGCGTGTACAGGAACAGATAGCTGGCCAGAGTGAAGAGTCCGATGGCCGCGGCCAGGAAATTGACGCCCAGCCACAACTCCACGAATCCAAGCACCGAAAGCGCGACGCCGAATACCAGCGCGCCGTTGGCGGAGATCCGGCCGGAGGGCAGCGGACGGCCCGCGGTACGCCGCATGTGGCGATCGGCCTCGCGCTCGTACCACTGATTGAGGGCGGCGGTGCCGGAGGCGATCAGGCATGTTCCGGCGATGGTGTGCAGCAGGGAGAGGAGGTGGATTCCCTGCAGGAAATCGAGCCAGTTGGCGGCGGCCGGGAGTCCAAAAAAGTACCCGATTCCGGTGCTCATGAGGATGAGCCAGGTGATTCTCGGTTTGGTCAGTTCGATGTAATCGCGCATCAGGCGAAAGCTATTCCCTCGGGCAGGCAGACATTCTATATAGAATGCTCGTGCCAGTATACTATAGATGCTGCGAAGCGGGGATGGGGTTCAGGCAAGAGCCGAGAGCGGTATCCTGAAAGGTACGCTCCTTGAGACTTGTCCAAAATGCTCCAACTGTATGTTCAACGATCCGAGCTGACCTACGAGGCGGCGCTATCGCCGTCTTTTGGCGCGCTCATCGATACGCCTGGCAGGGTACTCTCGGCGTTGCTTTCCGAGTTCGACCATCTGGATGTGGGCCTCTCCGATATCAGCCTGGACGATGGCCCTCTTGAGGATAGGGGCCTCAGTTGCCAAGTGGAGAGGCTCGACGCCAATATCGTAATTCGAGCCGACCGGGTTGAGATTGGTTTCTTCGCCATCGACGAGACTGGGGACACTTTGACCGAGGCCATGCGGGGCATGTGGAAAGCTATTGCATTCATATCGCCGGAGGTGACCGCAAAGTCCCATTCGCTGCTTTTCGAGATGGATTGCGAACTCGCGAGCGGATCCTATAGTGCGGCGCTGGAACGGTTCTGCCGTCCGCCTGAGAATCTACCTCGAGGCACCGAAACGGCGGTCGTGTACTACCTGCCGGCAGACGCCAGCCAAGGCTTCTTGGACTCTAACTTTGTGCTCAACCGATCGGCGGAAGTTGACGGCGGTGTACTGCTCGCCGCTACGCTGGTATTTGATGGCCAGCATTCGCGCCCCGATGAACTGGTTCACGCCGGCCGAGAGAGGCTGGCGCATTTGTTGAGGAGCCTTGACATCACGGTGGTGCACGACTCAAAGGCCGGAGGCTAATGGAACACCGAACCAACTCCGCCTGGCTCCCGGGTGCGCGCAAAGCCACAAGGCGGCTTCGCAAGCGAAAACTGAAGGGGCTGTCAAACACGGGGAGAATTGTGTCGATGCACAAAACGCCTTCCAAGCGGCGGGTTTCCAAAGCGACAGTGCCCGCCGATTGCGACCTTGCGGCAGGCAGACAAGAGCAGGCATGGGTACAATCCCATTGCCGTGAATACGCCGGGCGGTGGGTCGCCCTGGATGGCGGCCGCCTGGTGGCCGAGGCTGCCGGCGCACGCGAAGCCCTGGAGAAGGCAAGGGCGCTGGGTGTCTTTTCCCCGTTTCTGGTGCATGTGACCGAGCCGTCCGAACTGCCGTTCGGCGGATGGTAAGTGATGCCATACCCGCTGTCCTTCCGCGTTCGTCACGCCTATAAACCGACCGACCGCGGCGTTACCGTCCCGGTGTCGCTCAGTGCGGGTGCGGTAACGGTCAAGTTGTTCGCGAAAGTTGACACAGGCGCGGAGCATTGCACATTCGAACGGGGATTTGCGGAGATGCTTCTGATCGATGTGGAACGCGGGACGCCTTTGACGTTTTCAACCGTGGCCGGCGGGTTCCGCGCCTACGGGCATGAGTTAAGCCTGACTGTACTTGGCATCGAAGTGCATGCGCTCGTGTATTTTTACGAGAACCCGGTTTTCACCAGAAATGTTTTGGGGCGCCATGGCTGGTTGAACCGGTACGACTTGGGATCGTGGATCACGATTCAGTGTTGTACTTGAGCCCTTACGACGAGTGAGCGCACCGGCGCCGGCATGGTTTCCCCCGGCCTCAACGCCGCCCACAGAATGCGATTCAGTTCATCGGGATCGGCGCGGTCGTAATCCGAGAAATCCGATGTGACCTGCATCTTCATAAGCAGATCGCCGGGCAACTTGATGTGCTTGCCGGCGGGGGCGATGCGCCATCCGTTGGGAAGCGTTACGGCGCCCTTGGAATCGATCACATCGGGAAGGCGGCGCCAGCGGTCGATGGTCAGACTGGCGGCCAAGGCGAGTCCGGCCAGCGACATCAGGGCCAAGGGCAGAATCCAAGCAAGGCGTTTCATGATCGGATGCTCCCATGCATACCGGAGCGGGTCAAGAAAATATTGAGTGACAAAAGGGGCTTCGCTTCGGCGAGCGGTGGGAACAGGTATGATGAAAACATACAGATGGCCAACCTGAACCCGCGAATCACCGTAGAGCCGGGCAAAATGGGCGGGAAACCGTGCATTCGTGGCCTACGCTTCACGGTCTACGACTTGGCGTCCTATCTGGCCGCCGGAATGTCGGAAGACGATATTCTGCGAGACTTTCCGTATCTGGAGAAGGAAGACTTCCAAGCCGTCTACGAATTCTTCGCCAGTATTCCGGAAAGGATCTCAGTTCTTGAAGCTACTCGTTGACGAGAACCTCGCACCTGAACTCGCCGCTCAACTCGCCGACCTGTTTCCAGGGTCAGCTCACGTCACGGCAGTGGGGCTCGGCAGTACGTCCGATGCCGCTATTTGGGAGTTCGCCGCTGCGAACGGGTTCATCTTCCTGACCAAGGACAAGGACTTCGTCAATCTCAGCCTGACCTTCGGCTCTCCGCCGAAAGTCGTCCTGCTGCAGACTGGCAATTGCTCCACTTCGCAGATCGAGCACATTGTCCGGTCCAATGCGATCCGCCTCTCGGAATTCGAGGCGGAGAGCAAACGCAGCTTGCTTCTTTTGAAGTAGTCACACGTTAGGAGCCGCGAAGAAATATCCTGTGCACTCAGACCCAACCGCTTGCTCCCGCGCGCGGCTCGGCATGCGCATTTGACGGAGCCGGGCCCAGAGGGCACCCCGTTACGCAGCGATTGCGCACGTTCCGAGACATTTGGTCAGCTTATTGTTTCGCGGCCCCTTAGCGACTGTTCCCGACGCTCATCGCCAGCATGATCGCGGCGCCAAACACCAGGGCACCCACCACGACGTGGGCCACCGTCGCCCAAATCATCAGGGGCATGGGCTGCGGAGCGTCGGCCGTCACCGCGCCGGCGGTGTAGGCGGCGAACCCGGAGAAGATTTGCGCGGCCGTCAGACTCAGCAGGATTACAGCGGGCCGCCGCATTTTGTCATCATCCATGTACTGCATCAGAATGGCCATCGAAGCCCACATCACCACCGCCGCGGCGACGATCGCTCCGGCAATGTGGGATGCCAGGCCGATGGCGTTGTGGCGGACGGCGGCGCCAAGCACGGTCTGAACGAAGAGCGCGGCGACGGCAAGCCGCGGGGCGAGACTCTTGCCCGCTATGTGAATCGGGTAATGTCCCGCGGCGACCGCCACGGTGAGGCCGAAACAGATTTGCGCGAGCGAGGCGTGCGCAATGGCCAGGACCTTCGGGTCCACCAGTTTGACCAACACCCCGCCCAGCACCGCTTGCGCCAGCACCGCCCCCAGCGTCCACCACGCCAGCGCTCGCATCCACCGGCGCAACTCGCGAGCTTGCGTCCGGAATGCCTGCACCCCGGCGAGCAGCGCCACCAGGGCGGCCAGCACACGATGCGCGAATTCGTAACGGATGCCGCCCTCGAGCGGTGGCACCAACCGGCCCAACGATAGAGGCCAGTCGGGCACCGAGAGGGCGGCGTCATTGCTGGTCGCCAGACCGCCAGCAGCCACCAGTGCGAGAGCGCACATGGCGACTAATAGCGAGAAGCGGCGCAGAGGTTAGCCCTTTATGGTGAAGTCCTGCGTCTTACTGTCTTTGGCGCCCACGGTAATCTGCTGGTCCTGCGGACCGTACTTCTCATGCACCACTTCGATGGTGTAGGTCCCCGGCGGCAAGCCCTTGATGGTGAACGTGCCGTCGTCACCGGTGACGGCGAAGAACGGGTTGCTTACTACTCCGATGTAAGCGCGCATCCAGGGGTGGATGTTGCACTTTACCGGCACTAACACCTCCTCGCGAGCGAAGCTATGATCGATATCACCGCTGCCCGGCGGCTGCGACTGGTTGAAATCCGGATTGTTGGCCGGCATGGGGTGGATGTTGTGGTTCGTCGGGTCGGCGTTCTTGATATCTACGTTCTGTCCCGCCATCACCCCGATGACATGCGGCGTATACATGCAGCCTTCCTGAGTGAGTGTCACCGCGGTAGAGGGAACCTGCCATGTCGTGTTTGCCGGCAGCCCGGATTTGATCCACACGAAGGCATTCTTCACCGTCCCGTTATCGTTCACCACCACTTCCTCCGACTTAGCCGGTGTCTTGTGAGCATTCATACACGCCGGAACAGCCGACATATCCAGGGTCTTCGGCGCCGGCTTGGTACCGTCGAAGATCACTTTGCCGGTGATGGTAGCGCCGTTGGCTTCATCGGGAACGGCCCCCGCGCCGCCGGCGGCCGGTGTCGCGGCGGCGTCCGATTTTGGAGCCGGCTTGTCGCCACCGCCGCATCCGGCAAGGGTGAGCGCACAGGCCAGTCCCGCTGCAATCCAAATCTTCTTCATCCTCGTTTTCTCCTCTGGTTGAACATGATAGCTCTACTTGCCCGCACTGGCTCTCAGCCGCCCCAGCTCCTCCGGTGTGAATGAGAACATATAGCGGACCAGCAGGTCCGCGTGGTCTTTAGTGTATCCGTTGAAGCTTGCCGGCGTGGGGCCGGCGAAGACCCAGCGGTCGCCATCCTTGCGGAACAGGCCCGAAGGCATGGCCGTACCGGGACTCATGAGCGCCGGGTTCAGAATCCAGCGTTTCACCCACCCGGGCTGCAGGCGGTCCTTGGCCACCGTGAAATTGGGCGCCGTGGCTTTGACATCGTGCGCCGGGTCGCCGGTCATGTGGCACTTCAGGCAAGGCGCGCCTTCACTGGTGAAAAGCTGCCGCGCCATGGTGCGTTCCTGGTCGGTGATGGGCTCGATTCTCTCGGGGATGAACGGCTCGGTCTGCGCCGAGAGCGCCGCGAAGAAGCGCACGATCTTGCGAATCTCGCCTTCCGAGAAGCTGAAGGTAGGCATGCGGATCTTCAGATATTGCCGCACGCCATCGCGATTGGTATCGGTCTCGCTCAGCGCGGGATTATTGAGGAATCCCATCAACCATTGGGGATTCACGCGCGCCCCTTCGCCGATCAGCGTAGGCGGCTTCTGCTCTACCCAATCGGGATCCTGATAGCGCCTGATACTGTCGATGATGGTGGTCTGTCCCACGTGGACTTTGTGACAGCCCATGCAGTTGTACTTGCTCACCGCCCACCAGCCGTCGATGATGTCCTGGCGCTGATCGGCCGGCGAATAGAAGTAACGCGGCGGCACGGTGGCGTCCACCGATCCTTCGAGCAGCGTGGTCACCTCGTCGATCTCGGGCTTGGAGAAGTTGAAGTTAGGCATCTTCAACTTATCCTGCTTGGCCTTCTCCTTACCCTCATCGTAAATCGCGGGATTCTCCAACTTATGCTCGAAGAAGCCCTTGTGAGTCAGCCAGCCTTCATCTTCGGCCTTATGACCCAGCATGGCGAAATCCAGGCGCTCGATGGGCTTCGACCCTTCCTTGGTAAGTTCGGTGCCGATACGCTGCTCGTCTTCCAGGCCCGAGATTTCATGGCAACCGGCGCAGCCGTAGAAACGTACCAGGGCTAAGCCCTTGTTCTTCAGGCCCGGATCGTCCATGTAACTGGCATCGGAGTAAGTGGCGTTGTTATGCTTGCGGGTCATCAGGTAGCTGGCGATGTCGCGGGCTTCATCCTCGGTGAGCCGCAGGCTCGGCATGGGGGTCATCTGCTGCACTTGCAGCTCGTGGCCGTCATTGGGGCACTTATCGTGCTCCAGGTCGAAGACGTAGGGCAGATTGTGCTTCGTGTAGTCGGCTTCGGTCAGGTCGCGCTTCTCATAGGCGCAATAGGGCGCGGTACGCTGCCGTGGATTGTGGACCCAGCGCACAATGTAATCGTAGTTGGCCTTCTCGCCTTCGCGACTTAGGTTCGCCGCGAACGTCCCGCCCTGCTTCTGGCCGCCTTCACCCATGGAATGGCAGGCCATGCAGCCGCGCGTTTCGAAAGCCTCTTGTCCCTTCGCCGGGTCGCCCGGCTTCTGCTGCGGCAATTGGCCCTGCAAACCGGATTGCCAGATAAAGGCCGCGATGGCCTTGCGGTCGTCGTCATCCAGCCGGAAGGTGGGCATTTTCGTGCCCTCGCGCCACTTGTGCGGATCCTTCAGCCACTCCGGAATCCATTCCTTGCGCAGCTTCATGCGCACTTCTTTCAGGCTGGGGCCCACCTTCTTGACTTCGCGCACCAGGCTCACGGAGCGCATGTCGAGCTGCTCGATTTTGGCATCCAGGCCGCTGGAGCGCACACGCAGATCGTTGGCATGGGCGTAGAGTTTCTGTGCGTCGGCGTTGCTGGTCTTGGGACTGTTGGCCTTTTGTTCGCTGAAGCCGATCTCGCGGGCCCACTCGGCTTTCTGCTGATCGTCCTGGTGAATCTGCTGATTCACCGAGGAGATTTCGTCGGTCTCGCGGTCGAAGCCTTCGTACCGGTGGCACCCGGTGCAGCCGCGCAGCCGGAAGATCTCGCGGCCCGCGTTGAGCGTGTCGGCCATTTCGGTGACGATTTCCTTCACGTGGCACTGCTGGCATCCGGCCTCAATGTTCTCCTTGTGGTACATGGGCCAGAGCCAGTATTTGTTATAGCCGTGGGCCTTGTCCACGCTGGAGAGCGCCGCGCCGTTGCCGCCATGGCAGGGTGTGCAGCCGAAATTCTCGGGGTCGTGGATCTTCAGCAATTCCTTATTCGGGTGGCTGGCGAAAACCTCATTGCCGCCCATGGCCGCAGCCGTCAGCACCACCGGCTCGCGCGTTCCCAGATGGCAGGATTCGCAGCGGTCCACCAAGTCGATGTCTTTGATGTGGATCTGGCGGATGCGGATGTCGAAGCTGGCGAGCGACGTCGACACGGCATCGAGCACCACGGTGCTGGCGTCGGCGATCCGGTCGGTAAGGTACTGGTCGCGTTGCTTGCGCAAAGCGTTCGCCTGGGCCAGCACCTCCACGTTCTTTTGCAGCAACTCGGCCTTTTGATTCTTCCAGTCCTTAAGCTGCTGGTCCATGTCGTTGAACTTCATGATGCGCGGCTGGTCGGAGCCGGGCAACTTGACCTTGTGGGCCTCGGCCTTCAACTCGTCGATCCGTTTCCGCAGCGATTCCTTATCGCTCTCGCTCTTGGTGACCTCGGTCTGATAGGTCAACGCGCCGATGTGGCTGCGCACTTCCTGAAAGGGATCGTTGAGGGCCTGAATCTTGGGAGTGAGGTCGTCTATCTCGCCCTTGATTCCGGTAGCTTCGGGCAGCGCGGCTTGCTCGGCCGCGCGCATGGCGGCGTCGAGTTGCTTATATTGCGGAGATGCTTTGATCTGCTGTTCGTGCTGCGCCTCGGGGGTCCGCAGGTCGTGAATGTAGCTCGCATAGAGCTTCTCGAATCGCGCCTGGTAGGCCTTCCAGGGGCGGATGCCGTACATCTCATCGTACAGGCCCCACACCATGGAGAGCACCAGCACCGCCGACCAGATGAACAGCGGCTTACTCAATGAAGAATGAACTACCGGGTCCTTCTCTTGATCGCTCATAGGTTGTTCGCTCATATGTTGGTCGCTCAAATGTTGAACCAGGGCGTCACCCAAACGTACTTGATGCGGAACAACAGGCGCGCCATGATCTTCACCGGGAGCGCCAGCATGATCACCAGGAACGTCTGCATCACCACGTACTGCAGCACGCTCATACGCGCGTAAATCTTGCGGTTGAACGGCGTCTTAACGATCAACTTATGGATCCCGATGGCCGCGGCCACGCAATAAAGGCCCACCACGATGGCGCCGAAAATAATCTTCGGGAATCGCGTTGTAATGCCGAAAATATCCGGCAAATCGCGATTCACTTCGAAGATCAGCCGGTTGTGGTCCCACGTGGTGCCCGGCCAGAACCACATCCATCCAGGGCCTCGAATCAACGTGCCGATCACGATCATGGAGACCCACAGCACGATGAATCCGAAAATAAAAGTCAGGATGGAAAACTTCCGCTGCTTGAAGGTGTAGTAACCGTTGCCCAGCGGATTGGTGTCGATATAGGGAATCACCATCAGACCGATGATGATCAGCGAAGGCATCACCACGCCGGCCATCCACGGGTCGAAATACACCAGCATCTCCTGCAGTCCGAGGAAATACCACGGCGCCTTGGAGGGATTCATGGTGAGGGTGGGATTGGACGGCTCTTCGAGCGGCGCGTTCAACGTGATGGACCAGACCATCAGGATCACGGTGATGATGATGGCCGCCAGAAACTCGATGCGCAGCAGGTATGGCCAGACGTGGACTTCGCGCGCCCACCCGGGCCGGAATGGCTGGGTCTTGCGGTGGTGCGTCTTGGCCATCGCCGGATCGGCTTCGAGTTGCGCGATCAGGCGGTCATTGGCGAACGCCTGGCGCAGGCCGTACCAGGTATAGAACGGAACTACGAAGAGCAGAAGCACGATCGGAACATTGTCCGGGGTGCTGACGATTGTCCATAGCTGATGAAAGTCCATATGGCACCGTTAGGGCTTCTTCACGTCCTTAATTTCAGATTCCAGCATCATAGGCGAGGGGCCGGAGATGCCGCCGTCCTTGCGGACGCGCCAGAAATGCACCACCATGAAGGCCGATGCCAGAATCGGAATCGCCACGCAATGCCAGATGTAGGCGCGCAGGAGTGCGTTCGAATCCACAATCGACCCGCCCAGCAGACCGAAGCGGACATCGTTAAATGGCGTCATGCCGAGTTGCGGGCCGAACGGGCCGGCGTGGCCCAGCAGCGGCGTGGCGCGCGCCATATTGGTCCCCACGGTGACGGCCCAGAAACCCAACTGGTCGTCGGGCAGGAGGTATCCGGTGAAACTCAGCAGCAGCGTGAGCACCAGCAGCAGCACGCCCACCACCCAGTTGAATTCGCGCGGCTTCTTGTAGGACCCCGTAAGAAACACGCGAAACATGTGGAGCTCCACCATGATGACCATGAGGTGCGCGCCCCAGCGATGCATGTTGCGCAGCAGCTTGCCGAAGGGCACGTCGCTCTCCAGGTACAGGATGTCGCGGAACGCCACTACCTTCGAAGGGTGGTAGTAGAACATCAGCAGCGTGCCCGTGAAGACCAGGGTGATGTAGACGTAGAACGTCATGCCGCCCATGCCCCAGGTATAGTTATAGGCCACGGCGTCGCGATTGATTTTGGCGGGGTGCAGGTGCAGGAAGACGTTGCTGAGCACGCCCAGCGCGCGGCTGCGCGGGGTTTCGTCGTGCTTCACGCGCAGGACCGACTTCCAGACGTCGGTCTTCTCCGGCGCCTTGATGGTCTCTTTGAGTTCCCCGGCGGCGCGGACCTGTACTGCCTTGGCGCCCGCGAGGACTTGGGCTAGCTTTCCGCCGCCGTTGCCTGCGCCGTTGCCGTCGCCCGCGGGCGGCGTGCCCACCGGCGGATTTCCGTTGTGTCCATTGGTTTCAGCCATGATTGAGACCTCACACGTTGCGAAGGATGGCGCCATCGTCGCCAAATTGCGAGCGCTCGCCCTTGGGCCAGGAATAGACGTGGCTCAGATCGACCAGAATCTGGCCTTGCGGATCGAGTTCCACGTGGGCGCGATCCATGGGCCGCGGCGCCGGACCTTCGAAGTTGATGCCTTCGGGGTCGTAACCGCTGCCATGGCACGGACACTTGAACTTGTTCTCGCTGGGCTTCCAATCGGGCGTGCATCCCAGGTGCGTGCAAATGGCCGAGATGACAAAGATTCCCTCGGTGTTGCGGACCACCCAGATGCGGTGATCCTTTTGGAATTTGGTGTCGACCCCGAAACCGAAATCGCCCGGATATCCGATGATGAATTTGGTTTTAGGTTCGTATAGCGCCCGCGGGAAGAAGAAGCGCAGAAACATCAGCAGATTGAGGCTGAGCGTGCCCAGCACGGCAGCCATTACGAAGCGGCGGCGGCGGGCGATGGTTCTGCCTTCGTCGGGATCCGGTTGTCTGGAAAAAATCGATTCGATCGCCTGGATCAGGGACGGCTTGGTAGCGGGCTGCGCGGCGCCTTTCGGGGCCGCGCCGGGAGGCTCTAACGTTGTGTTCGCCATCTTTTCCCCATGACCGTCCGGGTACGGGCCGAACGGTCTATTCCTCTGAATGCATCGAACGGCACCTACGGAGTGCTCAGCGAACGTCCGGCCGGCAATGGTGGCAAACCCTACTGAAACTCAAACCCGATCACTGGAAATAGCTGGCCCTATGGATCGACCTGAAGAAAGGTTCCCCCACTGTTGCCGTGTCTGCAACTTTCGCATCCGCTCCGGGTGTTAACCTGTACATCGAATATCTTACACCCGAACGGCAACAATGCAAGTAGCAGGGAGTAAGTGGGAGTATGGGATCTTATTATGTGACTAAGTGGGAGGGGAAATCGATTTTCAGCGGCAGGCGTCGTGGGCGAGCTGGAAGGGATCGAGCGGCGGCGCCATACTGTATAGTGACGGGAGAGGCCAGATATGAACACCGAAATAGAACACGCCCGGCAATTGCTCGATCATTTGGCTCCCGATCAGGTGGCCGCGGTGGTCCATCTGATGGAGGTAATGCTCGATCCGGTCTCCCGCGCCCTCGCCAATGCCCCCTTTGACGACGAGCCGGTTACCGAAGAGGAAGAACGCGACGTGGCCGAAGCGCGCGAGTGGCTCAAACATAATCCGGGGATCCCCTTCGAGCAGGTGGTCACCGAACTCGGCTTCACCATGGAGGAGATAAAGAACCATCAGGACCCATCGTGATCAAACGCCTGGTTCTTTCCACTCAAGCGCAAGCGGATCTGGCCGCGCTGGACCGTGCTGTTGCCCTTCGCATCATGGGAGCCATTCATCGTTTCGCCGCCACTGGCGCCGGCAACGTTCACGGGCTCCACAGCCTTCATCCGCCCGAGTTCCGCTTACGCGTCGGCGATTGGCGCGTCCGCTTTCACGACCACGGCGATTGGATTGACATCCTTCGCGTCCGCCATCGCCGCGAGGCCTATCGCTGAAAAGCATCGTTTCGAGCGTACCGGGCGTGGACGCGCAGGAAGCGATCGAGCACGCGGTGCCATATGTATAGTGTAGGGTGCCGCGTTGAAGTGGCCGCGCCAGAGGAGGACCATGGACAGACAACAAGCTCATCAGTTGCTCGATCGGCTCAGCTCCGCCCAACTCGACGCCATCGCCAAATTGCTCGAAGTGATGATCCGCGACGATGACGACGAAGACTTGACCGCGGAGGACCGCCGAGCCGTGGCCGCCTCCCGTGACTACTTCCGTCAGAACCCGGAAGGCGGCATTCCCTTCGAGCAGGTGGTCGCCGATTGCGGTCTCACTATAGATCAGGTCCGCCACCACCAGGACGAGTAAAAGTCCAAGTGAAGAGAATTCGCTTCGAGCCGAATGTTGCTGAAGAAGTCCGTGCCATCGAGCAGCAGGTCGCCCTGAACATTCTGGCGGCGATCCATCGCTCTGCCGCCTCCGGCATCGGCAAAGTCAAGCCGCTTAGGGTCTGTGTGGAAATGACCTGTTCAATCGCCACCTAACGCAAGTTTATTTCCACCCCGTGATCGCCGCGAGGCCTATCGGTAGGCGCAGACCAAACAGTCGTGTCACCCCCTGCCTCCGAAAAGCACTGCGGCCCTTCCTTACTTCGCCGCGTCCAGCTTGGAAATCGCCTTCACGAACTCGCTGTAGGGCTGCGCGCCCACAATCAGTTCGCCCTCCACACCCTGCGGCGTGCTCTTCCCGAGCACGAATGTCGGAGTCGCCTCGGCGCCGATTTTCATGGCTTCCAGCACGTCCGTCTGCACCGCTTCCTTGTACTTCTGCGATTCCACACAGCCCCGAAAGACCTTCGTGTCCATCTTCAAACCGCCGGCGTCCGCCACCAGATTCTCCAGGTCGAGCTTGTCGGGATTCGCGCCCATGATGTCGCGCAGCTTCCAATATTGACCCTGATCGGCCGCGCACCGCGCCGCCTGCGCCGCGCGCGTGGCATTGGGATGCAACTGATCGAGCGGCAGATCGCGACTATAGAAGCGCACCCTGCCGGTATCGATGTAAGTCTTCTTCAGTTCGCCGAATACCGTGGTGTGGAACCGCTGGCAGAATGGGCACTGGTAGTCGGTGAACTCCACCAGCGTGAGCGGCGCGTCTTTCGAACCGAGCATCTGGAAACCCTGCAGGTCGAGCTTGGCCCGCGAGGGCGCCGGCGGCCCGTTCTTTTCCCCCTGTTGCTGTAGCAATTGGCGGATCTGGCGTAGCTCGTCGAGAATCTGTTCCGCCTGCTCGCTGGTAATACCGGTATCTTTCTTCTTCGAATCTTTCTTGGAGTCCTGCGCCGCTAGAGGCAGCAGCAAGAGCAGCGGCAGGGCCGCAAATCCGGCGTATCGCGAAAAATGGTTCATTGGTTCCTAACTCTTCTCCAACACGAGGATGTACTGCACATTCCTGATGTGCTCTTTTTCCATGATCAGGTGGAAATGGTTGGCTTCGATTTCCTTGATGAGGTCCGGCATGTCGAGCCGGATGTGGGTGAGCGCCCGTCCGTTGGGCATGGCGGATTCGCGTTTGTAATACTCCACCACCACCAGCTTGCCATCCGGCTTGAGGGCTTTACGGAGCGCCGCCAGCATCTTCTCGGGATAATCGAAGTGGTGGTAGGCGTCCAGCACCAGTTCCATATCCACTTGTCCTTCCGGCAGATTGGGATCGGTCTCCGTGCCTTTGACGAAAGTGATATTTTCCAGCTTCTGCGTCTCCGCAGTCTCTTTGGCGCCGGCCAGAAAATCGTCGAAGATGTCTTCCGCCAGCACGCGGCCGGCAGGTCCCACGCGCCGGCTCAAGTACGGCAGCATGTATCCCACGCCGGTGCCGACATCGGCCACCGTCATCCCCGGCATCAGCCCCATCGTTTTGATCAATTCGCCGGGCCTCTGAGTCTCCTCGCGAGTGGGCGCGGCCAGTGTCTGGGCCACAGTCTTGCGGTCGGCTTCCGTCCGATAGGTGGAATTCGCCTGCTGGGCAACCTGCGCGCCAAGCACGCCGGTAAACGCCACCACAGCCGCCGCCAGTCTCCTCATAACGCAGTCTCCATGGGCAGCGCCAGGGGCGCCTCTTTCAGGAAGTCCAACCGCGACATCTCTTCCACCGCATCGCGAATCGCCTGCTCCGAAGTCTCCTCGGTGGTAATCACGAAGGGCAGATCGTGCTTGGTGTCGCAGGGCTCCTGCAGCACCGATTCCAGCCCGATTCGCTTACTCGCCAGGATGCCGGCGAGTTTGGCGATAATGCCGGGGCGGTCGTCCACCCGGAACCGCAAGTAATACGCGCGCCGTTGCAGCGTCACCGGCACCGGCTTGTTTTCGCCCAGACGTTCGTGAGCGAACGGGGACACGCGCTGCGGACTGCCGCTGCGAATCTCGCGCGCCACCCTCATCAGGTCGCTCACTACCGCCACACCGGTGGGAAGCGCGCCCGCGCCCCAGCCATAGTAGAACGTGTCCTCGCCGTAGACGCCCTTCACCCATACCGCGTTGTAGGCGCCCTGCACGCCGGCCAGAATGGTGGCCGTCGGGATCAGCGCCGGGCGTACGGAAAGGATCAGGCCCTCGGGGATCTTGCGCGCTCCGCAGATCAGCCGGATGGTGTGCTTCAACATGGCTGCGTAGCGGAAATCCAAGTCGCTGATGCGGCGGATGCCTTCCATGAAAATGTCGGAGGCCGTGATCTTCTCGCCGAACGCCAGCGCCGCCAGCAGCACCAATTTGGAGCGCGCATCATAGCCATCGACATCGGCGCTGGGGTCGGCCTCGGCGTATCCCAGCCGCTGCGCCTCTTCGAGCACCGTGGCCAGCGGCACGTTGCGTTTTTCCATTTCGGTGAGGATGTAGTTGCAGGTGCCGTTGAGAATGCCGTAGAGCGCCTGTACACGGTCGCCCGAGATGCCCTCGCGCAGCACCGCATGAATCGGGATGCCGCCGCAGACGCTGGCCTCCATCGCCAGATTGATGCCGGCGCGAATGGCGCGGTCCCAAATCTCGGGACCGCAGGCGGCCATCAGTTCCTTGTTGGCCGTCACCACCGATTTGCGATATTCGATGGCCCCGTCCAGGATCTCCGCCGCCACCGTGGTGCCGCCCACCAGTTCAGCGACGATCTGCACCTCGGGATGCGCCACCACCTCGCGCCAGTCCGTGGTCCGAAATACCGGACCCAACCCCGGCGGCAGTTTCTTCGAGTGGACGGTGCGCGAACACACCGCCGCCACCTTGAGCCGGAACCCCAGCTTGAGCGAAATCTGTTCGGCATTCTCCGCCAGGATGGTGAGCGTGCCCGTGCCCACATTGCCGAGACCGATAATACCGAGACTGACTTCCTCCATCTAGCTAGGATAACCTTTATTGCGAGGCCGGCGAGCCCTTGGGTATCGCGTACCCCTTGCGCGCCAGCACCTGGGCGTCGGGATAGCGGCTGCGACCCTGCGGGCTGAGGTCCACGGCCACGCGCCGCGAAGATCCCGTCTTGCCGGCCGGCATGGCGTAATAAATGCTGTAGCGCCGGCGGATGCGCCGCAACATTTCGCGGAACGCGTGGCCGGGGTCGTCGGCGTCCACCGTCTCGCCACCCGTTTTGGCGGCCACCCCCAGCATATTTTCCTCGCCTTCCCGCCGGGCAGCCCCGCGCTGCGACATGGGCGTCGGGATGATCAACCCGCACAGCAGAATATCGTCGGCCCACATGTGGTTCACTACCGACTTCTCGCTGGCCGAAGACTGTCCGTCGTCGTCGGTGAGGATCAAAATGGCGTGGCGGCGCTGCGGATCGGCATGCTTGTGGAAGTACTCGCCGGCCATATCGATGGCCGAGAGAATGTGCGTGCCGCCGCCGAAACGCAGGTCGACGACGCGGGCCACGGTCTTCTCCACGGCGTCGAGATCGTCGTTGAAGTCGCTCATGAGCCAGGCCTCGGAATTGAAATTCGCCACCGCCACGCGGTCGCCCTTACGCAGTTCGGAGAGCGCCGTGTGGGCCGACGCCGCCAGCCTCCGCATGGCCGGCAGCATGCTGCCGCTGTTGTCGAACAGCAGCAGGAGGTCGAGCGGCTGCTCTTCCTGCGAACAATAGAGGACACGCTGCAACTCGCCGTTATCGCGAATCTCGAAGTCTTCCCTGGTGAGTCCGTTGACACCGCCCGCGGCAGAATTCACCTGCGCATCTACGCGGACCAGCGAAACGCCGGTACGAAACAGCACGTCCTGCGCCATCGCCACGCAGATGGTGAACAGCCAGACCAGTTTGTGTCGCCGCAACACGGTATAGACAGTATGCCGCACAGTTCCTAAGATAGTGCCACTCAGCCCTTCGACGGAAACTTCGGCATTGCTGGAGCTTTCGGCGCCGCGGGCATCGCGGGCGCCGCCGGCAACCCCGCCGGCTTATAGTCCGCCGGAATCTGAAAGGCCGATGCCGGCGGCTCTCCCCCGACGGCGTTCTTGCAGTGGCATATCTGCTGACCGAAACTCCCGGTAATCCGGGAGAGTATGGGCACATGCAGCGAAGTGCTCGTCCACACCTCCGATACCATTGCTTTCGGCTCGGGCTTGGGCGGCAGTTGTGGAGCTCCCGGCATCCCCGGAATCGCTGCTTGCGGAGCGCCCGGCGGCTTGGGCGGCGTGAGCGGCGGCGTGGTAAATTGCATACCTGCCACTTCATGCCCTTCGATCAATCTCTTACCGAGATCTTTGACACTCATGGCCGGGGCCGCTGGCGGTGCGGGCGCGCCCGGCATTCCGGGGGCCTTGAGCTGCGCCGCCAGTTGCGGCGGTACCGCGGCAGGCAACGGAATCGTGGTCACTTCCTTCTTAACGTGATCGAGCAGCAGCGTCTGCCCGGCGGCGGGGTTGGTGATTACCGAGGAAGTGGGGTAATCGATGCGCATCCTCCCGTCAGCCGAACGGGACATCTTGAAGGCGAACTTTTGGGGGAGACTGCCCGGCTGCGCCGATTGCAGAGTAGTAGTACAATCCGCGCACGCAGGCGGCAACGGGACCGGCGGAGTGGGTGCCACAGCTACCACAGAATACCACGCGCTTGCCCCGCGCCTCCATCCGTGAAATACTCTTGGAACATGGGATTTCCCGCAGCCCGCGTCACCGACATGCATGTCTGCCCGATGGTGACCCCCGGAGTACCGCCCATTCCGCACGTCGGCGGCCCCATCCTGCCGCCTTGCGCCGTGACTGTGCTGACCGGAATGCTGCCGCAGGCCCGGATCACCGACAAGGCATTGTGCGTCGGCCCTCCGGACATGATCGCCAAGGGATCCCCCACGGTCCTGGTCAACTCTCTTCCCGCGGCCCGCATCTCGGATCTCACCGTTCATGGTGGGACCATAGTGATGGGCTGCCCGACCGTACTCATCGGGCCTTAGCGCCGCCCTTCGCCTCTGGTATGCTGAATTCGCGATGACTTACAAGGTTGGCGAGCGCATCGGCGACTATCAGGTGGTGGAGCGCCTCGGCTCCGGCGGCATGGGCGCGGTCTACAAAGTCCGCAATCTCATCACCGACCGCCTGGAAGCCATGAAGGTGCTGCTGCCCGATCTGCGCGAGGCCGCCGACCTGGCGGAGCGCTTCAGCCGCGAGATCAAGGTCCACGCCAGCCTGGTGCATCCCAACATCGCCGCGCTGCATACCGCCCTCCGCGTGGAACACCAGCTTCTCATGATCATGGAATTCGTGGAGGGCGTCAGCTTGGCGGACAGACTGCGCCAGGGACCCATGCCGGTGATGGAGAGCGTGGGGTACACCTGCCAGGTACTTTCGGCCTTGAGCTGCGCCCACGAGCGGGGCATCATCCACCGCGATATCAAGCCGGCCAACATCATGGTCACGCCGTCCCAAGTCGTCAAGCTGATGGACTTCGGCATTGCCACCACCACCGACAGCGGCAAATTGCAGAACCGCCTCACCGCCGCCGGCATGGCGGTGGGTTCGCTGCATTACATGTCGCCCGAGCAGGTGAAGGCCGGCGCGCCGGACGCCCGCTCCGACATCTACTCCCTGGGGATCACGCTCTACGAAATGGTGACCGGACAATGCCCCATCCACGGCAACAGCGACTACGAGATCATGGCGGCGCACCTGGCACTGACGCCGCCACCTCCAATTGAGATCAATCCGTTTCTTCCGCCGGCGCTCTCCGCCGTCATTCTGAAGGCGATCGCAAAACGCCCCGACGATCGTTTTCAAACGGCGGCCCAGTTCCGCGCGAAACTGGAGTCACTGATGCCGGTGGCAGCCGAATCGCGGCCGGATGTCCCAGCCCGTGGCGCCACTCCGCCGTCCGGCGTAGCCACCTTAAACCCGGGCGTGGTGGAGGCGGCGGTGAAAGATCTGGCCGTCTACATCGGCCCCATGGCAAAGATCATCGTCAATCGCGCCGCCAAACAGGCGCAGAGCCCGAAGCAGTTGTATGAGGCTGTGGCAGCGGAAATTGCGTCCCCCGCGGATCGCGCCAAATTTCTGGCCAAACGCGGATAGCGGCTTCCCCGCAAGCGGGCCACTGACGGCTCCGAGGTCAGAACTCCTGATGTCGCCCCGCAATTTCTGCCTGGCGGGGAAAATGGGCTGAGCCATTCCTCTCGAGGGCGAGAGCTTGGCAGGTGGGGCAGGCGGCGCCGCCTGCCCGCCCGCGCTGAATTAGCTATTCCAGCAGGTCTGGACGAACCTGCGCTGCTGAAACGCGCGCAGCGGAGGGGCGGTGGCGGAAGAGATTGCCGGCGGGAGGCCCGCCTCGCAGGAGTGCGCCAGCGCATCGGCGAGACCCTGACATACACCTCTCCAGGCCTCAGATGACCCCTATTTTTCGAATCCGCCAAATGGAGTCTTCATCCCGGCCGCGAATGAGACGGCCGAGGCGCTGCACGCGCCCTGTGAGAAAAGGCGGTTAGTGCCGGCAGCCGGCGCGGCGCTCCCGCCGCGTAGAGCGGCTCGCAGCGGACGCCAGCGAAGGCGTGCCAGGGAGGCGTTCACCACGACCGTGCGTCAATCGCGCTAACCCGGGTGCGGCGGGGGCCAGGTCACCGGCTGCGATCTCAGAGAATCGATTCCCCGGCACACCGGACCCCGATGACGTCGACGCGGACCTCCGGTTCGTACCAGACACGGGCCGACGCGCGGGCACCCCCCGGAAAGTCGTAACAGGAACCGCCGCGCAGTACACGATACTGACCGCTTGAAGGTCCTCGAGGATCGCGCTGGCTGTACGCCGAATACGGCCCGTACCAGTCCGCTGCCCACTCCCACACGTTGCCGAGCATGTCGAACAGCCCGAACCGGTTCGCCTCCTTCTGCGCTATCTCGTGCGTCGTGCTCCCGCTGTTGCCGTTATACCAAACCACCGAATCGAGTGGGCCGTACCGAGCCGATGTATCCCCTGCACGGGCCGCGTACTCCCATTCGGCCTCGGTGGGGAGCCGCATGCCCACCGCCTGGCAGTATGCCTGCGCCTCGTTCCAGTTCACCGTCTCCAGGGGCAGATGGCCACCTTTGAAGCGGCTCGGATTGCTTCCCGTGACCCGCTTATAGGCATCCTGCGTCACCTCGGTCTGCCCCATCCAGTAGCCTCTCGTGATGGTCACCTTATGGGCAGGCTTTTCGTCGTCGTTACACTCGCTATCCCCCGGCGAGCAGCCCATGCTGAACGTCCCCGGCGGAATCCACACGTACGTCAGGCCATCCTTCGCGTTCACCTTTGTCGCACCCGCTGAGACGGTGGCCGGCAGGACCCCCACTGCGGCCGGCGTCTGAGACGGGGCAACACGCTTCAGCACAGCCAACCGCTGCCGCGCCGCGTCCGCGTACTGGCTGTCGGGATACTTCTCCAGAAACTGTTGGAACAATTGCGCATCGCGACTATCCCTGATAAAGTTCCACAAGGCCCGATCGGCAGGCGTAGGGGACGCGCGGACCGCACCGAGAACAACTTGCGGCGCCCCCGCCGAACGCAGGCGGTCGAGCTCCTCTTCCGTGGGGTCGAAGTCGATGCCGCAACTGATGACGAATTGGGTGATCCGCGCGGCCGGAACCGGGCCTTTCACCAGCGCAGTCAGTTGAGCCTCCGTCAGCGGACCGGACTGCGGGCACGCCGCCGGTTGCGCTTCGGCCACCGCCCGCAGCAACAAGAACATCGGCACCGAAATAAACCTCGCACTCATCGGGACGTCACTCCATTTCCCGGCTTCATTGCTTCCCAAATACTCGGTCCTCCGCCGCCTTGGCGTCGGTTGCCTGTTTCAGCCAGTATTTCCGTTTTGGAACCGATACTTCGAGAAGATACCCCAAACGCTGTAGGCTCGTCAACGATCAGGTGTCGATCTTCTTTGGCAGCACCAGACGCCGCCACAGGTTGCCGAGGTTGTAGGCGATCACGCTCAGCCACAGCCGCACCTCATTCGACCGAAAGCGGTGGCAGGACAAGCGAGTCATCTTGACGGCCGGCTTGCCTTCTTTGATCCACATTTCTACTTGGCACAAATAGGGCATTCTCATGTGGCGCTGACAGCCTTCTTTGATCCACTGTTCCGCCGTGCCCCGCTTGTTGTAGAATCGCACCACAGCCCGGCTGTCCGCCTCCAGGCTGGCCACGATGAACCCTACCCGAGGAAACAACTCCCCAAAGTGGAACTCCACCTTCGCCACCACCCGCCGCGCCGTGCTCCAACTCGCCGCCTGGTATAGGAAACTCTTGTACCAGACCACCGGATTGTGGCTCGGCCTTCCCACGGGCCGCGTCAGCAACTCCGCGATGTCCCGCTCCAGATTTTCGTTGGCTGGAATGCGGATGACGTACTTCACGCACCGCTTCTCCAGCGCCTCGTAGATCTCTGGTTTGGCGAAGGCAGCGTCGGAACGCGATGCCGGCCAGTATCACTGCCAGCAGTGCGACGACGATGCTCAGCGTCATCCGCGCGTACTTGTGCGGCGGCTCGCGAAACGCCATCACCTCGTTCTCGTCTTCTGGCGGTTGCGGTCCCCGGCGTTTTCGGGCTCACCCGGTGCGTCTATACCACATCACGTTATCGCTATCGTCGGGGTCCGCCGAATAGGCCACGCTGGTCGCGCCCGACGGCCGCATGGGGATTCCCCTTACTTCCGGCAGCACGTCGTTGGAGAGCAGCAGGCCTCCGGCGCGCAGCATGGCCGCCACATTCGCGAGCGCCAATGCCTTTTCGAACGGGCTGTAGTAGACCAGAATGTTCGTGGCGACGATCAGGTCGAACCTGCGGGCCTCCGGGAGCGCCAGGCGCTCGATCACAATATCGAGATCGGATGGTTCGAGCAGCCCGACCACGCCAGGCCGCACGCGAACCGCCCGCATTTGAGCGGAGACGCCGCGCGGCGGGGCTAGGGCGGCTGCTCCTTTCCCGATCTCCGTGCAAGCCTCCCGCCAGTATTCGACTGTGCCCGGGAGCCAAGCTGTGTCTTCATCGAGCGCCAACTGCACCGTGTAACCCGAACCTGCGCGCGCCTGCGCGACCGCCTGCCGGACGTGGCTCAGCACGCGGTCGCTGAGGTCGAAAATCCCAAGCGACGGTCCCGGCGAATCCGTCAGACCCAGCCGGAGCAGGGAATCGATCAGTGCAAAAGGCTGGAGGGTTTGCAGAGGATAAAAGTCGTAGCCGCTATTCTTATTCGTGAAATCCAGACCCGGCCCGATCACCGCCGAGCGCCGCACTTTTCGCAGGAAGCCGGCCGATTTCAGGTCCGCCAAAGTCTTCTCGATGGCGTAATTCGGGCGAAATGAAGTATCGAGCGACAATCCGCGATCCCGATACAGGCTGGATTTCTCGGTGAACAGGCTGGCCGCGTCCTCTTGCCTGGCGGCTTCGATTTGCCGCGAATATTCTCGCTGTTCGCTCTGCACGCGGCGTATGTTCTCGACGACAACGGCTGCCACGCGATTCCCCGCCGCCGGGTCGGCGCCATTCTCTTTCAGCCATTGCGCGGCGAATTGAAGCCGCTCATTACGGCCGGGATGCGACACCGCGGCCGCGAAATCGCGCACGCGCGCCATGGTGAGCGCGGCAGCCGCTTCCTCCGTGCGCGCCGGGCGCGGCTGCGAGGTGAAGGAATTGCCAAACAGAACCAGATTGACAATGGAATCCGCATCGCCTCGTTTCAGGCGTGAACGAATCTGCCGGTCGTGCGCGAGCGCCCATTCGCGCCACGGTGCCTCAGCGATCGCGGCGCCCGGCAGCCCCTCTGGCAGCTCGCCCGAAAACTCGTCCAGTACGAGCCGCGCCTCCGCCAGCGGCAGGGCCGTGGCTCCCTTGGCTTCCTGCGCGGCCAACGGCAGACTGGCTACAGCGAGTTTGAGCAGACCCCTGCGAGTCACGCGAAACCAGCTTACCAAGTCCTCCTGAACGCTTCAAGTTGAACCCTTCTCTTGCAGTCCGCCGCGGCAAAAAGTACCAGCACCCATCCCGGCAGCCCGTTAGCAAAGGGCGAAGCCACACTGGCCGCAATGGAACTGCCGGATTTAGGTTCTATCGAGGCTCTGGACTCCTGATGTCGCCCGCAATTTCGGTTGGCCCGGGGAAATAAGGTGAGCCACTTCGGGCCGCCACTCGCTGGCGAGCGTTTCGAAGGTGGGGCAGACTTCAGTCTGCGGCGGGCTT
>Ga0182030_10007604_pt1 | contig 22582 bp, 41 predicted proteins | sample 812S3MmetaG_FD_121299 | JGI IMG/M metagenome (GOLD analysis project Ga0182030, IMG submission 121299) | Permafrost microbial communities from Stordalen Mire, Sweden - 812S3M metaG (Illumina Assembly) | ecosystem: Environmental > Terrestrial > Soil > Wetlands > Permafrost | place: Sweden... | reverse complement strand
CGAATACCACCGGAAGTTTAGCCATTCGTAGTGTCCGCTGGTCGTATCGTAAGTAGAGCCGCCGTTTGTAGAGTACTGCAAGATAATATCCACGGCATTATTGGCCGGGCTCACTTGAACAAACTCCACAACGTAGGTGTCATAGGCCGAAGTGATGCTTGCCGTGAAGTCCAACTCTGCCGAACTGCTGGCCGTGTGTTCTTCGACAAGCACAAAAGACCCTGTAGACGCGGCCCCGGCGATAATTTGCCCCGCTGAATTCGTAGCCAGCGAGGTTTGGGACTTCGGGACCGCCGCGCCATTCACCCCTGTTACCGTCGAATTCGTGCAGGGTGACCCAGTGCCCGCCGTGACATCGCCGCTCAAGCACGTAATTCCGCCCCCGCCGCCGCCCCCGCCGCCATTCAAGGCTGAATTCGTTTTGTAGCCGTACACCGTCCCCGATATGTGAGCAGTCCCGGAGACTGGCGTCAAAGTGATGATATTGATTCTCACCCAGGGGTAGAAATCGCAGCAGAGGACCACCCCGGCATTGGTTGCCACCGTCGAAGGGTTGGTACCGGAGCCCGTGGCAGTTGAGGCCGTCAAAGCCGAATAGGAGCCGGAAGGCGCATGCGTTGAACCCGTCAAAGCATCGGCCGCGCCCTCAATCTGGATTGAAACCGCCGAGGCATTGTCAGCCGAATATTTGAAGGTCCAGGCAGTGCAGGCCGTCTTGATCGGATTCGAGGAAACGTTCGTATAGATGTTCGAGACTGGCGACCCGGTAACCGGGCCGGAGGCTTGAGCCGTAAACGTAAACGTGCAATCAGGAGGCGTTTGGGAGAATGCCGGCGAGCAGGCCGCCAGCAGAAAAGCAAAAAGCAGGAAGGGATTGAAAGTTCTCATGGGAACAAGCGTAGCAAGGAAAAAAGGCGGGATCAAAGCGAAAGTGCGTCACTCCCCCACCAAAGGCCGGCATTTATCGGTTGAAGCGCAGAGGTTCCGTAAGCCCGGAGCCCCCAAGCAGCCCGGTTGAACTGAGCAGCCAGATAACCAGGAAAATCACCGCCACTACGACGATGATGTTTTTGATTGGCGGTTCCATCGGTATGTAGGTGACGATCAGCCACAACAGGAAGCCGAAGACCGCAAGAGTCAGCAGAATGCCAATGATGGACACGGCGTTTAGGTCCGAGACCAGGTTCCCAGCGTGTTGCCGGATGCGTCTTTGACCGCGCCCGTATTCTGGTTCGTGCCGGGACCCGCTTTGATGCAAATTGCGCCCGGAGTCTGCAAAGCCGTTGCACCCTGCATTTCTTCGAACGTATCGAAAGGTCCAACCAAAGAGGTTAGAGTGACTTTGTGTTGAGAGGTAAACATGAATATTTCTCCTGACGGGAGAATCAGCACGCTTTTGCCCAATGTGAGAAATCGTTCAGGAGGGGAAAAGAAAGGGGCCGGATCAAAGCATCAGCAGCAGCCGAAGCCGCCGCCATTCACTCCCCGGCCCAGAAAAAGCATAACACCCGCATCAGCGGACGCGCAAGGGCATAAACCGAAGCACGAACGCGGAAACGACAATCACATCGAGAACAGCAATCAGGATCAACATACCCAGGAGAAAGAGCACTGCGCCATCCAAGGTGCTGAATCGCCCAGGAACTAACGCAGAGCGATCACCCGCAACAGAAATGCAAACGCTGTCGCCAGGTCAAGAACCGCAAGAATTAGCATACCCGACAACGAGCACGCCCGGCCCCAAGGTGGAAGGCGGTACAATTTGAACGTGTTTCGCGTTGAGTTCTTTTGCCCGCGCCAAGATCCTAACCGATGGCAGACCCTTCGAGGCTTCCTGGGAATCCCCAAGACCTTTGGGAACCAAGGCCAGGCGCAGGCCGCCGCCGACTCGCTGATTTTCCAGTACCATTCCGCCCGCGTGGTTGACCCGTGGGGAAATGTGGTCTACCAGATTTAGAGCACGCCCAGCCCGTGCAGAATCGCGTAGCAGACGCCCACCACGATAGCCAGGCCGACAACTTCAGTGTTTACTTTCATGCCTGCAAGCATAACTTAAAACTCATGGGCCGAAAGTACTGTCTTTGGGCTACAATCAGCGCATGAACCCTACCATTTCAATCGGCCCGAATCAATGGTGCAATTTCCCGATCACCGGATTAGCCAGTGACGGAGTTACACCCGAACCCATCCACGGGAGCCTGATGGTTTCCGATTACACCAAGGCGTACGTTTCGTATGCATCAGGACTTGGAGCCCTTGTGCCCAAGATTGAAGCACCGCAGGGAGGCTCTTTCACCGTGTCAGCCATTCTAAACGCCACCGACGCGGCAACTGGCGCACCGCTCCCCCAGGTGCAGCTTGACGTAATCGTGAACGGCCCGCCCGACCCGGATCAGCTTGCAGTTTCGGCCAGCATGGTCCAGGCAGCGATTCAACAGCCTATCGACACCCTGCACGGCACACCCAGTGACCCCGGCAGCGCAACGGTGACATTCTAAAAAAAACGGCGACAAAAAGAAAACGGCCCCGCTCTCGGAGGAAGAAGCGGGGCCTAGTATCTGTTTCTGTTTAGGTAATCTTCCAGCAGTATACGGGACGGAAATCAACCCGTCAAGCCTTAACTTCAACCTTGCCGCCAAGCAGGGATTGCAAAAATGCAGCCGCCGCTTGCAGTGCCGCGAGTTCGGTTGTGTTCGTGAGCTTGCTTTCGAGAGTCGTAAGCAGCGAAATCGACGCGCCCACGATGAATTGTTCCCACCAGCTAAGAGTAAGCATTGCGTTTTCTCCTTTCCGAAACGTCCCCGGCCTTTGTTTCATGCGGTGCTGAACACTCCGGTTACCGGATCTCCCGGTACACCATGCAGCCAAGGGACGCTCAATTTTAGCAAGGTCAGGCCGTGACAAGCTTTAAGTCTGATTGCAACTGGCCAAAATTAAAGCCACTGGGAGCCGAGCCGAGCGCAGAATCAATCCAGTCTTGCGAAAGCACGGCATACATTTCATCGCAGTAGATCGAGATGAAAGGCCAGGTCACGAGCAGCAATTCCCCCCAGGTGACCACGTGCGCGTTAGGCCCGTAGCTCACCATCGGAATAGCGTGCCCGCCCCAGCTTCCGGGTTCAGCAGCAGCATCGGCAAAGTCAGCTAATACCACGTTCCACTGTGAGGCCCCTTGAGCCGTCAAAGGCAACTGGACACCCATGTAGACCGAGCCGAACAGATCAAGCGCGATTTTCACTTCGGATAAAATCAGCGGGTTGACGCTCACGTAGGCCGCGATTTTATGGCCCGCAATTCCAACTTGCCGCCAGTAGTTCAAAACGTCGAGCACGACGCAGCCGTTATCGGTGGAGGAATCACCCGGAACATAGCCACCGACCGCCGAGTAAGCGGAGAGGATCTGAGCATCAGTCGGGATCACCTGTTTGCCTGCATAGGTAGTCCACTGTTCAATCTGATGGCCCGCCGCGGCTATGGTGCAGTCGCCAAGCTGATCATTGAGCATCATCGGCCAGCCGGCGCCGTCCGTCACCTTCTGTTGATAGCCGCAAACGGCGGGAGCCCACACCGGCCGCGCGGGGGAGGCCAGATAGCTCGATAGCCTCAGGGTTCTGCCATCATGCCGCGCCGCGAGCTTGCCGAGTTTCGGGGTTCGTGTCACTGGGCCACCCCCGCAAACAGCGCCTCAACAAAGGCTTTCGCCGTATCGCGCGTGTAATCCCCGCCGCCCGGCGCCGAGCCCGGCAGCAGTTCCCCGGTTTTGTACCCCGGAACGCCCTGCACCACGAGGCCAAAATGGTTTTCGACGCCGCTTGTCGAGTATCCAAGCACATCAATTTTCGCGGCTTTTGACCCGAAAACGATCACCAGCCAAGAGCCATACTTATAGTCTTTCCACTTCATTTTCTTGCTCCCTTCAGGAATCAGAGGTCTATGCTATCTTCGTTGCGCTCATGCTTGATACGCCGCATCATGTCGCGGATCTGCACGAAGGCCGTTGAGCGATCATCATGCAACTGCCAAAGGCCTTGGGAGTCGCGCTTCAGATGCCGCAAAGGGTCAAAGCCAAACTTAGCCAATAAGGAATGCTTGGCGTTATAGCCCCGCTCCGTTTTCCGGCCGTGCCAGTTGTGGAGAATTGAGCCATCTACCGTTCCCACGTTCCGGCGAATATGCGTACGGCACCGTTCATACCACTGCATGACCAGTTTTTTGTAATCGTGGTGCAGATCGTTTCGCATCATGCCCTCTGTTTTTTCAATGAGAGCATGGCTCATGTGCCAATCACCGCCGCCCCAAATGGCGAAGTCAATAAGGCCGCCGACATCATCCCAGGCTTGCCGGCGACAAGCCCACGCCAAGCCCGGAAACACCCGGCCCGGATAATTCGCAGAGCCCCGGAGCGCCCGCGCTTCGGCCGCTTGCTGGGCAGGGTCTCCAAAATCCCCCGCCAGGCCGATCGCATCCCCGGAGGTTGCTTGCAGATCGGCGCGGATTGCATCTGTGAGCGTGGTTTTCAGTTTCCCGTCAAGCCAGGCTTTAGCAAACCCTAAGCCATTTGCGTGAGGGTAGGAGTGATCGAGCAATTCATAATTCGGCCCCAGGTCTTGAGCATGGGTGAAGGGTTGAACAAAAGCGTAGTGCTGCAATTGATGGATGATTTGCCCGACCCAGTTTGGCCGCGTAAACATCACGTCGGAATCGAGCCAGCAGACCTGTTGCCAGTCCCAGGGGCAATGCTGGACCCCGATATTGATGAGGTTTTCTTTCAGCCAGAGTTCCGACGTGGTTCGAAGGTTGATGTATTTGTGCCGGAATTCCCCGGCAGAGCCAGAGACTTTGCACTCAGAGAGCATCCCGTCAAGCCCGGAATCCGCAAAAAACGATTCGCGCCGATTGAAAGAAGCCTCAACCAAAATGATGACGGCCCCGGAGTCGTGAAAGTGCTTGATAGCCCGTTCGGTGTGCTTGACCCGCGATTTCCACCGGCACTCATTGAAGAACGGAACAACGGCGTACAGGGGTTCCCGCACGTTGTCACGGGAGATAATTACAGGAGCAGAATTCAGACTTTGCATGGGTGAAGCCTTTCCGCTACAGCATAGCACCAAGGAAGGCCGATTTAGGACCGCCGCGCCCCAATTTTCATTTTCTGCCAGTCGTAATCAAACTCCGCTCCGCAGTTCAGGCAGACCACCCGCACATCCTCACGCGGCCCCGTGGGAAAGCAAAGTTGCGAATGCGGACAGCGAAAAATTCCAATCAAGCCATCGCGCAGCGATTTGAGTAGATGGTTAGACACCCGGCCAGTTCTCCCGCTTTGTAGCGTCATGGTCTTGCAAAAATTCCACATAGCGATTGAACCGCATGCGGCACTCAAGCGCAAAAACTTGCGAGTTCCGAATCGTCACTTCAGAGCAGACCAAAGTTTCCGCGAGCGCCCGCAGGCGGGCCGCTTCAGACGGAGCAATTCCCCGGCCGTAGAGATAGTCAATTGCCGACGCCGGCACACTGCCAAGCTTTCTCAGAAGGTCGATGCGCTTCCGCCTTGCCATTCGTTAACCACCTTTCGCCAGGGGAATTATATACATGACTACCTCGATCCTTCGTTGTCATTAGACATGCGGAATCTCCCATAATCCGTAGGCCGATCCACTCGGCTACTTGCGGGATGGCCGCGTTGCCATACATGCGGGCGCGTGTTGCTTGAGAAAGTCCAGCAGTCCATCCCGGAGGGAATCCGGCAAGACCTTCTCGCTCTTCAGCGTCCAAAATTCGCAGTCCTTTTTCAGGCTGCCAAATGTAACAATCACGGGAATCGTATCGTGTTCGGTGCGTAGTAAGAGCCGGAGTGATCTCCCGCGTGCCAAGGCGCGTCGTATAAGGCCCTGGACCATCCGGGAGGTCCTGAAACAAACGTCCGAGCACTCCGTCCTGATGATGTCCGACAACGAAATCCCGCTGCCTAAGTTGGCCCGTAAAGCCCGAGCTTTCGACCCGGATAACAACCGCGTCGTATCCGAGGGCGTCCAGGGCGACCGCGAAGTCGCTAACAGTTGATGCAGGAACATTTTCGCGGACCACCCACCGAGGGCGCAATCTTCCGACCAAGGCAAGGAAGTATCCCGAGAGGTCGGGGTGCCTGCTGTCACCATTCGAACGCGCTCGGCTGTGCTTCGGACACGGGTCTCCGCCGGCGATACAGTCAACCGGCTCAAGGTCGCCGTGGAAGACCTTTTGGATTTCGGTCCATTTCCGAACTTTGGGCCACCTCCTCCTGAGAACTTCAAGGCACTGCTCATTTTTCTCCACCTGCCAAGCGCATTCCATTCCCGCTTTCTCAAGGCCGAGGTCAAGCCCTCCGACGCCCGAAAACAGACTACCGAATTTCATATTTCAACCCCGAGGTAGTCATGTATATAATTCCCTTCGCCAGCCCTTCCGAAAATACCGCACAGCAACCCGCACCAAGTAGACCACCGGCCCGAGCAGAACGAAAACCAGAATGATCGAACCGGCCACCAGGCAAACCACGAACCCGGTACGCTTCCAGTAAGCGGGTTCCGGCCGGCGGATCATGGGAATTCCACCCTTGCGTATTCCGGCACGCTCCGATAGAGCGCCACGAACAAGACCACGCCCGCGAGTACGCACGCCAGCAAAAACACCCGGCCCCAGTGTATTTTCCGACTTCCGATAACGTGTAGTACGTAAACTTTTGTTTTCAATCAGTTGCACCCTAAAACCAAGCCGCGTACCAGTTTGCGCCCCTAGTGTTGTTTCTGGCATCCGTAAAAACCTGTGGAAATTTTCCAAACCACAATATCTGGCACCACAAGAGGCTCAAAACGAAGCACTTCGGAAACATCTGACACCCGGCGAAAGTGTTCAATCCCGCCGCCCGTGTCGCTACCGTCCAAAAAGCCATATCAGACCGACCACTCCCAGCCCCGCCGCAACGTAGAAACCCGGCTGGGAGGGATCAGTCAGGCTCGAAAGGTCCAGTGAGTCAATGGAGGCAAACGGATCGCTTGTAGGGCTTGCAATCGCCAAATCTGAGGCCCCGGCCCCGGTTGAGTTTTCAGAAACACCGGAAGCCGCTAGAATCCCCGCCGCATACGCCTGGACCGAAGCCGGCACCGCCGCGCCGCTGCTCACGTTCCCCGGCCCCCAGTTGTAGGCTTCGAGCGCTTGCGTCCAGTTGCCGTACTGCGCGTAAAGCTGTTGCAGGTAAGCCAAGCCGCCCTGCACGTTCTGTGTAGGGTCTGAGGGATCAACCCCCAGGCTTGCCGCCGTGGCCGGCATGAGTTGAAACAGACCGATCGCGCCTTTTGGAGAGATGGCCGAGGGGTTCAGGCTCGATTCAGCTTGCGCGACCGCCAACGCCAAGGAAGGAGGCACCGACGTTGAAGCAGCAAGGGATTGAATCAGCGAAGCGATAGAGGACATAGTTTACTCGCACATCCCGGCCCCGGGTGGCTCCCCGCTTTCATGGATTAACCACAGTGCCGTTGCTGTCGAATCCTTGCCACCACTCAACCCGCAGTAGTTGACAACACCTCGACTCATGGCAGAAACTCCCATTCCACCTCTGTATTATCCTCCATCCCCAGAAGAGACCAAACCTTTTCGCCCAGGTCGATACCAGCGCCGTTTGTGTGCGGTTGCAATTCAGCGAGAGGCCGCGCGCCACAGGCCACATAGGCCAAATCGTCTGTATTCCATGGCCCCACGTCAAGCACCACGGCGTAGCAGCCCCGGCCGTTCAAGGGATTCAAGATTTTGAGAAACCGGAATTTCGCGCACTCGCACGGGAGCGCGACGAACGGCACCACAGGGTCAATTACAAAGCCGGTTGCAGTGAGATGCCCTTCCAGGCCTTCGCGGGTTGCTTTTACTCGAATCATTGCCAGAATTATAACCCCAACATGCCCGGAATTGAGCCACGGGGAAAGTACTATTCGGGTAAGGGAGCCGCGAGCACCGACACCAGTTTGATCTGGTCCTGCGGGAGCAGGCAGATGCGCTCCGGCGTGTGCTCCTGCGGGCCGGCGCAGTGCCCTTGGCACTTGCCGCATATCGGGCAACCGGAGCCGAAGCAATCGCAACCGAAGCCTACGCCATCGTCCCGTTTCACGTTGTTACAGCACGGGCAGACAATCGGTTGCTCGTCTTCGTGTAATTTTGTGCTCATTTTATTCCTTGGTTTATTCCTTCCGTCTCCGGCGCTGCGGAAAAGTCCAGTACATCCTGGGACAATCTGGTGACCGCCAACTCGCAGTAACGTTCATTTACCTCGATCCCAATGGCGCGACGATTCAACTTCTTGGCCGCGATTAACGTTGTGCCAGATCCCATGTAGGGGTCTAAAACGAGGTCTCCTTCCGCCGATGTCGCCTTAATACATCGCAATGGAATCTCTGTTGGAAATGCGCATGGATGTCCTGTTACGCCGCCACGGGCGGTCCCAAATGATCCAAACTGCGCGATATGCCAAACCGTCATATGAGAGACGGAATCTTGATTCCAGCAATGCTTTCCATTGTCAAACCAGTAAATTCTTTCGTCGGACGGCGCGAACATCCGAGCATTCAACGTTACAGATCCATTCCGCGCCCAAACGATTTCCTGCCGTAATTGCAGGTTGACGCCAGACAGCCAGGAAACAGGGTGTAACAGATTCCCGTCCCTCCATCGAATCTTGTGGTTATAGAATAGGCTTCCGTCTGGCTCAAGAATGCTGGCAAGCATGTTTATCACATCTCGTTGATGCTTCTGGTATTCCACCTCTTCCACTTGGTCAGAATATCCGCCCGAAATCTTGCCGACCCATCGCGTTTCACGATGCATTCCAGAAGGCGAAAAGGCATCGATAGACTGGTTGAACGGAGGCGACGTAACAACACACCTAACCTTCGGAAGTGCCAGAATCACATCCTCGGCACGGGCGTTATAGATCGTGATTCCGGCGTTCTGGTAGTAGGGCGTGATTCGGACTTCAGTGTGATTTTCTACGCTAAGTTCCGGTTTCGGCGATGTTGACGTGTTATCGATCATCTGTCACTTTCCACACTGTCTTCCGAATAGCCGATCTTTCCAGGCTTGCCGGCGAGCAGCAAAAATCTTTTGAAGTGCCAGCGAGCCCGGATTGATCAGAAGTTCTTGCCGCGCCAGCGAGCCGGCCCGGAGTCGTATTCCACGGAGGCGTTGCGCCTCTTTCGCGGTTCTTCGTTGACAGGTGCCACAGCCGCCACAAGCACAGCGTACCTGTCTGCCCCGATTGCCGAAGATGCGAGGAGCCGACATTCAGAACGCCCGCTCCACACTGGGAACCGTGGGAAGTTCGGCCTGCTCACCCGGCGCGCACTTCCGGCGCCGCTTCACGCCCCGTAACGTGATAATCACCGCCCCGGTATTGGGTGGAGGAATCGGCGCCGCCAAGAGCATTACTTCAATAACGGACTGATCCACAAAAAGCGGAGGGGAGCTCGTTAGCATCACCTCGATTACGGATTGATTTTCGCGGACGTTCGCCATAAGCAGTCTAGGCCGTGATGCTTGGCCCCATGAACGTAGCGTTGAGGTCTGACAGCCGCCAGCCGAGGCCGGTCTCCGGGTTCGTGTCCCAGGGCTGAATGATCATTTTATACGTTGCACCGGGAGAGCCAAGAACCGAGCCCGTGTTCGCCCCGATCTGCGATTGAACGGTATGAGCGCCCGCAGCGTCGAGGCGGCAGCAAATGACGTGCTGTAGCCCGGACATCGAGTAGGCCCCGGCCGGCAAGTCGCCTTTGTGCTGGTACTGGTCAATTGCTCCAATAGTGGAAGATGAGACATAGGACGCATCGCCAGGTGGGGGGATCTGGTTCACTTCGGAGAAGTTTGTCCCGGCCAAAGGAACAAAGGCAAGCGGGGTTTCGTTTGCGTTGGGAACCAAGGCGAAGATTTGAACCGCCCCGGCGAAGGTGTTGTTTACAGAGCCCGTCGAATCGAAAAGGTACAAATCATCGAAGTAGTGAATGCGCGTGCCTTCACCGCCTAACTGGAACCCGTCCGAGCCCGTCACACCGCCCGCCGTGGTTGTCACGCCCTGAAGGTTTAGCACTTCAATTTCGTTGACTCGAACGATCACCGACCCCGTTGGGTTCGGCATGAACGTTGCTTCGCACTCCACATAGCAATAAACATCGGCAGTAACAAGGTTCGGCGCCGAAGTTCCGATCACGATTTGAACAGGTTCGTTCCCAATCGCTACCTCGATTGCGCCCGCCTGGGTGACATAAAGGCCCACCGTAACAGCGGAAACGGCGGAATTTCGAAAAGAAAGGAAAAGGTCAGGCGTAATATCGAATCCATCCGTCTGAAAGGCCATTCCAACAATCAAGGTGTTTCGAACGGCGAAGTTTAGAATCGGCCCGCCGCCCCCCGAAGCCCCGTTCACGATGAGTGATTGAATGCCCGTACGCACCGTTCCAGGAATCGTGGAAAACCCGGAGTTCGGTCCAGGGATTGACCATTTCAGCGTGGTATCCGCGTAATGGTCGAACGAATCGAGAAACATCATCGCCATGAGATCAAAGGCTCCTGATTTCGAGCGCGCCCGGCCCGAATTCGTTTGACTGTGGCATTTCAACCCTATGGCCGTAAAGGTCCGACAAAAGCATCACGCCGCCATGGGTCATGGAAACACTTATGCGCGTGCCGAAAGAATGCTCAGACGCGGGATGCAGACCGCGCCGAATCCAGTTGCGTTTAATCGGTGGATAGTGGACTGTGACCCGCGCCGCGTTGCCCATGCGGGAATTATAGCGCCACTAGGAAGACTTGAGGGAATCGGAGGCCATGCCCCGCGCTTTGCGGCCCGTCGAAATTTTGCGAACCGCCCCGGCTTGACCGTCGATGGTAGGCCCCAGGTCTTTGTACGGAGAGCCCCGCCCGCAGGCCGAGCCCCACCGCGAAACGTTGATGCCGCCCGGCCTCCAGTAGGCCAGATCGAAAGGCGCACCGCTCATGCAATGTTCGTCAGGTCAAGCAGGATTTGAGACCCGGCAGGGCAGAAGATCTCAGGCTCTACCATCACCGGCAGCCGCCCCACGGGAGGGTTGCCGTTCAGCGTTCCAGAGTAGGCCCGATCAGCCTCAACCGTGACTTGCGATATTGGATCACCGGCAGGTGTCCAGAACGTGAGCCCCAGTGTTCCGGTATTGCCGGATATCTGAATACCCCTCAAGTAGAAATCCGCATCCGGTTGCAGTTGCAGCGGGATTTTTTGAATTGTTTCGCCGGCCGGAAGCCCGCCGCCCAATGCTGGAGTGTTGACCGGATCAAAGTAGTAAACGAAGTCGGTGTCTTCCCATCCTTCAGGGGGATCAGGATACACGGACTGAGGACGGTAGGCCATTTTACTTTGCGGCCGCCTTCAATTTCGGCTTGCTGATTTGCTGATAAACACCAGCTTCCACCCCCTCCACTGTCTCCCGCAGGTCGATCACTTCCTGAAAAACCTTGAAAACGCCCTTCAGATAGTCATTGCCGCCGCCGCAACCATCGAGAGCCCTTGCCACGCCAAACTGAAGAACCTCAGCCCGAATCCGAAGTTCTTCGGCCTCTTTCAAGGCCCGCGATTGCTGCTCAGTAAAGCGAGTAAAGCGATTACGTTTCGGCTTCATTGCACCACGCTCGCCCCGGCCCACAGCACGCGCGGCCGGTTTTCCCATTTGAAGTATTCAGAACGCGGCATGTTCAGCCACCTGGGAAGCGCATCAGCGAGAGAGCAGCCGTAGAGACGCTCCGCAATCGCCATTACTTCCAATTGCTCAGGCTTGCCCGGCCCGAAGTCGCGCCGCCAGGCACCCGGCCCGTCGATAGCGTCTACCGTCAAGGCTGCGTTGAACAGTTCTTCACAGTATTCGGCCCGCACCTTCGAGCCGTTCAGGAGTTCCCCTACAACTTTATGACCCCATGCGGGATGGAGGGAGATGCAAACGAAGGGAAGGCCGGTAATCTTTTCGGCCATGATCTTCATTTGTTCGGGAGTCGGTTCGCCAGCGCCAACAGGCATACGACCAGATTGTACACCAGCGCGGCGTTACTGCGCGTTCGGATATTCGACGGAAGGTACCAGATAGCCGCCAAACCACGCCCCAAAGGAATTGGGGAAGCCAGGCGTAACTGAATTGTTCACGACCTTCGCTTGGATCAAATCGGACCCGAGGAAGATTTCAGCCCGCGGCAGAGTCACCGGCCCGTTTTGCGGCGAGCCCAGCGGGAAGCCGATGGATTGCCAATCGCTGATAGGCGAAGACGCGAAACCAGGCGAACCGATGGCCGTGTTCTTGTCCACCGTGAAAACGAAGGACCCGAAGCCCAGGGTATTTTCACCCTGATAAAACAGGCCAAGCTGTTGCAGGAAGAAAACGAACCCTTCCGGCACGGTGAACGCCAGAACCACGGCTTGATTCCCCGCTCCGGTTGCCGGAGCCGCAATGTAGCCCATCGGGTCTCTGCGTTCCGAGTTTGGAGGAGGATAGACGTGGACATACGGCCAGCGATCGCGGCGTTTCACTTCGCGCCGCAGAGCATCGGCCGCCCGGACCACATCCGGCCCATTCGCAATGCGTTGCGGCCGCGTTCCCACTGGTACGGTTAGCATTGGTCTGTAACCTCCAACACCGCAAAGACCATTTCGATCCTCTGCTGGGCTCCACTTGTCTCCCAGATTTGGACCATAAACAGGCCATCCCCAGTCACCGGGTAGACCGCCGAGAACAGCGAGGGGAAAGAGCCCACCGCGCCATCTGCCAAAAGAGGGTTTGCAACCAAGGCCGTAGGTTTGAAGTTCCCCAGGAAGAAACTCGGGACCGCTTCATCCCACCACTTATGTTCTAGCGACGTGTCGATTACCTGCACGTTCCACTGAGGAGGCGCATACGTAATTTGCCCGGTCAGAAGCCCCGGAAGCTGGATGCCGTAAATCAGGGAGCCCGGAGTAATTTTGAGCCCGTATTCGACTTGGCCGTAGGCCGGAACAATCTCCATGTCCGAGGACGGAGCTTTATAAAACTTCGGCTGATAGCACGTGTTTTCGGCCAGCGGGGCAAGTTGCGAAATCACCCAGGGGTCATAGTGGCCCCAGTAATCCCGCGTGAGGCAGTCGAGTTGCAGAGGCGACATTGCAAGCGAAGGGGTCATAGGTCAGGCACCGCCATTGTGACGCAGGTTTCCAAGTGCTCGCCCTGGTTAAAAAGGCATTTTAAGCACGTGCCCGGCATCGGCTGAACCCCGCGTAAATCGGCCATGGGATTAGGCGTCCAGTTCGGGTTATGCAGATACGCGCATTTCTGCGGATCACCTTCGATAGAGGACGGTTGCGCCGTGACGTGAGTTTCACCAGTCATCGCTTGTATACCTTGGCCCCAATGAGATTAATTGGGAAGTTCGGAATCGTGGCCGCCCCTGCAAAGCCCGAATCGGACCGCGAAATGTCGTAGTACAAAAGGTGCTGTTGCGGCACGTAGATTTCAGGATACAGGATGCCCGGCAGAGAGTTTCCCGTCCCGATGGCTTGGATTGAGCCCGCGGCGCCCGTCTGATAGTTGCCAAGCGACGGCCCGCAGAGCACCTCATAATGCACCGGAAGATTGGAGTAGGCTTTCCGGTTCTCATCCCGCAGTTGGATAAAGACCTCAAGCGGATACGGAGCGTACGACGGCCCCGCCTGCAACGCGCGAAGAACGAAATCGGTATCCGGTTGATTCTGCCAGATCTGCAAGAGCCGGGAGTCCGTCACTAGCAGGTTTTGAATCGACCCGTACGGGTTCGACGGAGGCACCGGAGGTTTGACCGGATAGACGAAGGGCAGCAGCGAGATTTTCTGCGGTTTCTCCGGGTACGTATAACCGGGATTCGTGCCCCACGGGAACAGCTTCACGCCCCGAAAGTAGAGGGTCAGGTTTGTAAGCGTGGTGCTTCCCGCGTTGAAAACGTCCACCAGCAATTGAGACTGAGCCGGAAAGAAGATTTGCGGAGAAACGGGCTTCCAGGCTGACGACTGGCCGCCGTAGGGCATCTGAAGGCCCCAAGGCACCAGGCCCGTTGAGCGTCGATCCTGATTCGGACCCGAAAGCCGGCCGTAGACGTTCTGCAGCCCGACTTGCGTACGGCTTGCCAGGCTATCGTACTTGACGCGATAGGCCCGGCCCCGCAAAAGGAAAGGCGCGTCGGGATCAAGCAGCAGTTCGATATTCGACACCAGTTGCCCAGCAGCCACGGAGGCCAAACGCCCATCTATGGTCTGGTCGATCACGTAATCCTGATGCCGTTCCTGGAAACGGGGTTTGTTCACTGGGCACCCCCGAAGCGGCAAGGCCGATTCTTTGAAATCATATACTTAACTTCAGGAACGCGACAAATCTGTCGGGTTGCGACGATCATTGGGCACGCTCCAAACACCGTTTCTCGCCCAGGAAAGTGAAGGCGGGAGGCGTCAGGTTGCCGCCCGTGGGGTTGTAGAAGAACACTTCCCAGAAGCCACCGGCAGGGCAAACAATTTCAGGCTCGATAGGCACTACCAAAGAGCCCGTAATCCCGGCCAGGTTGCCAGCTCCCGTCAGGTAAAGCGAAAGCGGCACCGGCACCTGGGAGAGGTAGTTCCCAAAGGGGTCTTTGATCCACAGGTACAGGTTTGACGGAGCCGTGCCCAATTGAACTTTGATGCCCCGGCAGGCAAACTCCGCATCATTCTGCATTTGCAGGACGACGTTATAGAGCAGGGCACCGGCCTTCACCGGCCCGACCAACGCAGGCGTGCTCAAGGCGTTGAAAGAGTAATCGAAGAAGACTTCCGATTGCTCAACCGGCGCGTAAGCGAATTGGGGACGGTAGGACATTTTAGGCCGTGCCCCTCCACCGCTTGACACCCTCAAGCCAGGTCTGGAAATAGATGTTGCCCGTGCCCGCGTAATCGACCAACTGAAGGTCCAGGAAAACGGAATCGCCCCGGTTAATCTTCCAGTCTATCGGCATGGGGGAGGACTGGAGATATTGTGCCACGTCGATATAGTCATCCGTCAGAGCGTAGCCAGAGCCCGTGCGGATGCGCGCAAGCACCGTCCCGGCCGTAACCGTGTTGTCAGCGTCCACCGCGCACAGCAGGCGACGACAGCGGAAGTCGGAGCCCTGGTCTATGGCGATTTCCTGCAAGCCCTGAAACGGCCCGGCCACGGGCATTACGGTTGAACCCGGAAGGTTTGTTGTGCTCAAGGGGTTCGGCACCGTGGTATAGACGAATTCCTGATCCTGCCAGCCCGCGGGAGTCGGACAGCTAACGCCCTGCATCCAGGCCGGCGCCATAATGTTCTGGTTCGCGTTGCCGAAGTACCGCGGCAGTCTTTGCCCAATCGTTTCGACAGGGCAAAGCGTTTGCGCGCCAGTTTTCAAAAGGTACTTGTACGCACCGCCGAATTCAATCGCAATGGGTTGCGCCGAGCCCGTGTTCGTATTCGCAAAGGTAACCTGAATCTTCGAGCCGGGAGGGCACTCAAGCTCTTTCGTGAACAAAAGGCAATAGGAGCCGTAGCCCGCGATTTGCAAAGAATCCTGCAAGGAAGAAATCAAAAACTTGCCGTTCGGCTGAAGAATCTGAAGTGAGATCGCTTGCGCCGCGGTTGACGTGATTTGCAGATACCGCAAACACCAGTTAGTATCCCCGGTAATCTCTTTCGTAACCTGATTCGTGGGAGACGTGGTGCCCGCCGCAAAGAACGTCTGCACCATGAAGCCGCGTTTGATATAGACGACGGAGAGGCCGCCCGGCGCGGTTGGCCGCCCGCATTTCGATAGGACGAAATCAGCTTGCGTGAGGAGTTGAATTTCCATCTAATCCCCCGACCCCGGCAACTCTGTAGGGATGCCCATCTTATCCGCGATGCGACGGACTAGCCGTTCTAGCCCATCCACTTTTTGGACTTTTTTTTCCACGTCAAGAAATCTCTGCCATAACCTACCGGCAAATATCATCGCCCCGCACAGTGCAACGATGTTCGCTCCCATCACTACGGTTACCGTTACATTCGAAGCCGTTGAAGCGGCATCGCCCTGCAAAAACCACAGCGCCAAATTTGACGGGTTCATTTCTTCACCGCCGCATACACGATAACACCAAGGCCAGAGACAATCAAAAGCGCCGCCAGGGGATTGGACTTGAAAACGTCGAGCGCCGAGCCTTGTGGCCCGCAGCCGCCAGGCCGTTGAACCGGGAGCCCGCCCCATTCAACACCGACCGAGCGTATTTGGCCGTCAGGAGCGCCGCGGCTTGCCCGTGCCCTGCGAACCCGGCGACGTTCAGCCACGGCCGAGGGAGCCGGGTTCGTCTGCTCTGTGGTATTCATCGGGACCACGTTTGGCGCGTCCGAAAAATCGGAGGGCAGCAGCGCCGCGCCGCTTTGCGCTTCGGCCACCGTCGAAGGCCCTACCGCCGTATTGTTCTGCAAGGCTTGCTGTGCAGGGTCCGAGGCTTGCGCGATTTCGTAGGCAATGGGAAAGTCCAGGCCGGAATTAAGCGCAGCCTGCATGGTTGCGTTCGAATCGTACGACCCGCCGCCCGTGCAGCCTTGACTTCGAATTGTCCAGCCGAGCGCGATCACATCACGCGCCCGCTTTGCCCTGGGGTTTGAATCCGAGGCTTCGATTAAAACGAAATCGCCAGGAGCCACAAGAGCCATAAATTTAACCCCGATCTACAAACCAAACCACACCCACCAGAAACAGCGCCGCCGCCACGATGAGCACGTACGGCAAAACCGCCGCCGCTATTGTCTTTGTCAGATGAGACATGCTCAATATTGTACGACGAGGGCAGGGCAGCGGACCCCGCCCCCGTCATCCCCACAGGGAAGCCGTGGAGATTCTTGCTACTGTACCGCGCGATCCGTCAAGCCGCTGATGTTGGCGACCAGCCAGAAGCCGACGCCACCGGAAGTCGTAGCCAAGGAAGAAGCCGCAACCGCGGCCGGCCCGGAACCGGAGGGGAAATAAATGGTCAGTGACCATTGCATCAGGGGCGCCAAGTACTTGGAGAACTTGCCCATGCTCTTTTTCGCATGGGGATTCGCCGTGCCCAGAGTCCAGACGCCGGTCTGGGTCTGAGTGCTCATGCCCGTGAAGCCAGAACCGGAGGGGTTCAATTCGAGGTAGCCTTCGATGAAAACCTTGTCGATGATTTTGAATTCGAAATAGCTGTACTGGCAGAACGTGATAAGGTCTGCGGGCTGGGCAAACGTGCCGATGCCCTGGTTGGCGATGCCGCAACCGCCCGGCTTGAAGTAGAAGCCGAGATTGTCCATGATAAGGTCACGGGGAGCCGAGAACCCATTGGAGGCCGGCGAGGGCATGTTGGTTTCAACGTGCGAAAGCGTCTGGTTTGCGGTAATGGCGTACTGGTCCACCGCTCCATTGACCTGGTTGAACAGGCTGTAAGAGGGCGAGTAGGCGGTTGCCGCCGCGATTTTCAGAGTGCTGTAGTACGTCCAAATGTCGCGGGACACCATGGACGCCATCAGAGCGTTGATATTTACGCTCCCGTTTGCGTTCGTCGGAACCGGAGTACCGGAGCCGGTCTTCATGCCGCTGTACATCGTCGAAGTGGAAGCCATTGTCGTTTTTCTCTCTGCGCGCTTAATTCAGCCGCGCTTTGTTCGTAAAGCAAGTTGAGGTTAAGGCCGGCCCGCTTCCGAGCCGGCCCGAAGTCGAGCGCTAGTACAGCGGAGCGCCGATGAGGTCGCCCATGCCGGGCGAGCCCGCGCCGGCGACATTAACCGGAATCGACGGAGCCGGCGTGCTTGCCCACGAGGGCTTATTGAGCGCGGCGGTTTGCATGCCGTTCGCCAGGGTCTGAGGCGTCAGGAAATCGGACATGAGGTAATCTCCCAGTCCGACCTGCGAGGAATACGAGCCCAGGAGGCTGTAATCCTGAATGATGCGCGACAAGATCGACGCCGCGCCGCCCGCAAGCACGGAGGCCGCAAGGACCCTCGATTTCGAGGCGTAATGCGCCGCGACGGTCAGCAACGCAGTGGAGGCCGCGTTTGCCAGGTACCCGATAGCCCCGGTATTCGAGGAGCCGAGCACCAGTTGAGGCAGAGCGCGCGTGCCGACCACGCCGGCAATCACGCCCACGCCACCATACAGCCAGTCCATTGGGGACCCGAACTGGCCCGGATTGCTACGCCGATGCCGCTTTCCGGGGTTGCCCTTTCGCTTTGCAGATCCAGCGTGCCGGTGTCGCGGGTTGCTGGCTTTTTTTCGTTTCGCTTTTGCCATACTCTTTTTTCTACCTTTCGCTGGATTTGCTGTGAGCGCGTATATCGCCCCCAGGTTTCGTTTTCGCTTGCCATTAAAGACCACGTTGGTTTTCCCCGCCGCGTTCTTCTTGCGCTTCTTACGACGGGGATTCATGACCGTGGAGCCGTAGCCCGTAATGACCTTCCGTGCCGCGTTCCGCTTATGCTTCGGATTCGCGCGCTTTGGAGTCGTGCGCGCTTTCGTGCGCGGACGGTGCGAGGAATTCTTCCGTTTGGCTTTCAACGCGGCCTTTTGCCGTGGAGTGCCGAAAAACCTGACTTGCTTGGCCGATAGCTTTTTAGCCATGCTTCTTTTCCTCCCAGGGTTTGCAATGATCGTTTCCCGTACCGCGGTTGCCATAGATCACCGCCTTTACTGCGAGATCGAAGCAGGCCGGCGCAGCACGATAGAAACCGTGCAACCCGATCCGGTTGCCTGAACCTTCGTGAATACCACCACGTTCGCGTTCGCCACCGATACCGCGAGATTCGGCACAACAGCCACCGCAATAGCCTGTTGACCGCTTGCTACGTTGATATCCACGTACGGCTGAAGCGCCGCGATATCCGCCGCCGAGAGCCCCCAGTTATGAGTAAACGTGAAAGTCGTATCCGTGTCAGTAAATCCCACGAGCGCCGACATAGCATTAACCTGCTGTGCTTGCGCCGCGGTTGGAGCCACATTCGAGCCCCCAGCGAACCCGCCGCCGAAAGAGCCGGTCTGGAAGCTCGAATAGGTGAACGTCACCGTTCCCCCGGCCAGAGCGCCGAAGGCCAGGAATGCCGTAACCATGTTCACAGCGTTGAAATGCGCGAGGATTGCGGCCACCGGCAATATGCAGAGGGCAAGTGCAATCAGCACCGCGCCGAGTTTCTTCTTTGTACGCATCGTCTTTTTCTCCCTTGAGGCCGCAGCCTCTTTTTTCTGATCCGAAAAAGCAAAAGGGACTGAGACACCCGGTTGCCCGGACATCGCAGCCCCTTCTAGAAGGCTTGCTTTTTCGGTTTACCGCATCACCCGGCCCCAGGTAGCTAACCCGAAACCAGGGAACTTTGAGAGGTTACACGTTCAAAACCTCTTCGTAATTCGATGGAGCCTGAAGAACCGGCCCGTTTAATTTCTCGCGGAGATCCACAAGAGGTTGAGGCGAATCCCGATAGAGTTGCACATCGGGTTCCTGCGAAATGAATTTCAAGTGCGCGACCTTGCAAGCGGGGTCCACATAGCAGGCCATCCCGGCTTTCCGCGCGTTCAAAAAGAAACTGACATCTTCACCGCTGAACCATAGTTCGGTTGGCTCACCGTCCCGCGGGAGATCGCCCAACAGTGCCGGCAGATCAGCCTTTGTCACCGGCAGGAACGCCGCGGCCCCCAGCCGCGCTAATACTTCGAAGCGCATAAGCAGAGAGGGCAAACCGCCGACTTCCATCAGGCGAGGCTTGCCGGTTTCAAACAGTTGCGGCAATTCAAAGAGCGCCATGTGCACCTGATCGCCAGGCGCAAACATTCCGCACGAGACCGCCCAGCGGTTTTTCTGCCGAATCCAGCACCAGCCGGAAACCGTATCCGCCGCGGGGTTCGCATCAAGAAAGGAAACCAGGCGCATAAAATCATCCGGCTTGATCAGATTATCGTCATCCAACCAGAAAACGTATTCAGGTTTGAACCCTTGCGCTGCCGTGTTCAGCACGTCTTCCGTCAAATTAATGCGCGTGTGGTATGGCGAAGTGGTGTAGCCGAAGCACATCTTCACTTGCCAGTTTTCGTTACCCAGACGGCTGCAAAGATCGACCAAACCCGCGAGCCATTCAAAACGGAAGTGTTCACCCGGAAGACAAAGCGCAATGCGCCGAGGTTCGGGCAAGGCGACCGAGGCCGACACCGCCGAAGGTTTCGGGAAGCCCGGCAGATCCACGCGCGGGAAGCCCGCGGCCCAGCGTTTCTCAAAGACGCGCCGGCCGACTTCGTACGATTCTTTGCGGTTCTGAAGTTCGTACACCGGATCGAATTTCGCCGTTCCGAAAATCGGGTGATAATGCTCAAATTTAACGCCCGTTTCGACAACCACCCCGTAATGCTTAATTTTCAAGGTGTATTCATCGTCAACAAACATGCCCTCGTATTCAGGACAGATCGGCCCCAGCAAATCGCGCAAGACCTTCGTTTCGCACGCCGGGTTGAAAATCTGGTTGTCACGCTTCGATCCTGTCAGGCAATGGAGCGCCACGGGCTTAGACGTATCGGGAATAAAGGCCGCAAGCCGCGTATCCCAGTGCTCAGGCGCAAACAGATCGTCCATTGTGCCGATCAGGATTTCACCCGTGGCCGCTTTCAACCCTTCGTTGCACTGGTCTACTACGCAATCCCGGCCATGGTTCACTACGACGGTGAAACGGCCCCATTCCGGCATCGCAACAATTGGCGGCGATGCAAGTTCTTCCCAGAAAGCAGCGATGCGAGATTCGTGGACGATCACGATGTATTCGACTTCGCGCGCCAAATCGCAATTCCGCCACCATTGAATCATGGAGACCGCCCACCAATTATCAAAGGACCGATTAACCCGCGCCGTAGGATGGATAACAGAGAATTTCATAATCACTCAAAGCAGCTTGTACGAACCGAATCAAACCCACCGACCAGAGTATCGGCCCCCTGCAAATCAGCCGCCGTCCGTCCCTGGGTTGCGCCAAACGTGTCGCGGTACCAGAGCGCCAGGCCGAGCCGCGTTTCTTGGCCTGCTCTGTGCTTCGCATCGGCCGCGACTATTTTAACGGTGCCCTCGGTCAGCCCGACCAAATGCGCGATTTCTTTATTCGACTTGCCAAGCGAGATCCATCTGGAGACCTCAAGCTGGCGAGGCGTGAGCCGATTTGGAGGCAGCGAAGGCACGGCCCGCGCTTGACGGACCCGCCGCGCACGCCGCGCCGACATCGGAGCGCCGAGCGTCGAACCCCACTTTAGCCGCACTTGAGAACCAGCGCTCATTTTTGTTGACTCAAGGCCCCCGTAACCAGTTTCACGAAAACCGCCGTTACCACCAAGCCCGCCTCAGCAAGCAGCGTCCACATGACGCCGACAAAGAAGGAACGCCAGTCCATCCTATTTGCTCACCGGAGTGAACTTCACCGCGCCATCTTTGAATTTCTGAACCCGGACGCGCGTGCAGCCCTTCATTTTCGAAGGGTTCGAGCGCTTCAGAAACCGAGTGAGCGCCGCCGAGATACGCTTTGCGGACTTCTTTTTCTTCTTTTTTGCCATTACTTGTCTATCCCTTCCGCCTTGATATCGTACGACCCGCCAGAGATTGAAAGCCGATTGTCTATGCTGTGATAAATCAGCACCGGATACGGCTTATGAAACCGATGATGATATGTCGCCGTTCCACCGTCTGAGCCTAAATGGTCCTTCGTGGTGAAATACTCGATTGCCACCAGTTCCCCCAGCGTTTGGACCTCATGCGGAACTTTCACGCCGAAGGCTTTCAGGTCTACCGATTGATCGCCACCTTCAATGAATAACTGGGTTTTCTGTTCGTTGAACGCGAGCAGAGCCCCCTTGAAGCCCTTGAGGGTGACGATGAAGCCGCGCGATTTCACCGTCAGTTTTTCGAGCTTCCCGGCACCCGCCAGGTGCTTGTGAAAATGCACCGTTTGTTTGACGGGCACCAGTTCATCCGGCCCGCGCCCATGAAATTCGGTGGAGGCTTCGGCAGCTTCGGCAGCGGGGTTGCCTTTAGGGTTGGGGCGATTATAGCCAAATTCAGCAACGTATTCGGCCCATTCTCCGCTCCGTTTTAGAGCCGCTATCACCTTGTCATGGCGCGGAGATTTATAGACGACGCCCCACATATCGGGTTTCCCGTGGCGCACATCAGCATCATACGCGGCCTCTAACCGACGAGAAATCTGAGCGCCTCTCGCGGAGGTCATACTGTAACCTCTAGCCGCGACATCAGGGAAACGCCTAATGCGCGGCCCAGAGTCCAAGGCGTACAATAAATACCATGACCACTGAACAAGCCCTTTGGATCTTGGCCGCCCATCGCCGAAGCGGAAAACTTTTTATCATTTCCACCCAAAAAGATGTTCGACAATTCACCGATGGCCGCTGTGCTGTTGGACAATTCACGGATGGCCGATTTGCAGTTCGGCTCATTCGTCGAGCGAGCTACGCCGAGTACATTCAAAATCATCCTGCCCCAAGCACCGCCGCCAGTCTTGCCGCTTTCAAAGCGCGAGGT